>UMED01002247.1_pt1 | contig 36541 bp, 59 predicted proteins | sample 1964661 | NCBI WGS metagenome assembly UMED01 (sample SAMEA4836011, study PRJEB28245) | human gut metagenome | biome: gut microbiome; material: fecal sample | place: Denmark | collected 2008
GGCTTCTGGCTGCCGCACTAGCCGGTGGGGTAATCGGACTGAGACAACATAAGTCCGCTATTTCTGACCCTATCGACGGCTTCTGCTTCATCGCTACTGGTTTCGCCTGCGCCGTATTTGGCGCACCTCTCGCAGCTCAATGGTTCGGTATCACGGGCGACCGTGAAATCGCGGGCCTGGGCTTCATTATCGCTGTTCTCTGGATGCCCATCTATTCCCGTCTCTCCAGTATCGTTGCCGGAGAATACATCGCGCGTCGAGGAGGCACAGATGAATGAGTTATTCTGGTTCGGCGGTATGCTGGCAATCGGGGGCACATCGCTGTTTAATGTGTATCATCCCAGCGTGGACGACGGGCTATTTGGTCGGGTGCTCTATATCCTGACCGCTATCGTCTGCGCCGCCGGATGTATCCACCTGTTACAGGGCAGCGTGTCGCCGACGCTGCCTGAGACGTTAATCACATTAGCCGCGCTGCGTCAGATTCGCCAGGCGTGGTTGTCATACGGAGGGCATAAGCGTGTCTCGAAACATTTCAGATAATGGATTGCATTTCTGTGCCGCGTTTGAGGGATTCCGCGGAACTGCGTACCGCGCTACGTCAAACGAGAAGTACCTTACCATAGGCTACGGGCATTACGGTCCAGACGTAACACCGGGTAAGACCATCACCCCTGGACAAGGCTTGCTGTTACTGAATCGCGATATGGCTAAGGCTGTAGCTGCGGTTGATGCGGCAGCACACTATTCATTGACACAGGCGCAGTTCGATGCAGTGTGTGACCTGGTCTATAACGCGGGTGCTGGCGTGATTGCGGCTACTACTGGCACGGGCAAGGCGCTGCGTTCTGGCGATATTGCGACGCTGCGGGCTAAGCTGGCGTTGTTCATCAACCAGAATGGCAAGCCATTACTCGGCCTGCGTCGCCGTACAGCAGGACGTCTGGCGCTGTTCGACGGCAAACCGTGGCAGGAGGCGGAGGCTATTGGACGCGCGGTTAAAGGTTGATAGACTAACGGCAACAGAAGATTAAACAACATTGAGGGCACTCCGGGTATCATCACCCTCGCGGACCTGTAACAAGGTCGGGCCAAAGTGCGGTAACGCGTGCCGGAGAATCTCTGTTGACACCTAAGACTAATCCGACGATACTTAAATCACCTCCTGTTCCATCCCTCTGCTCTCCAGTTTTATCCCGGCCCTGACCCAGCCGGGATTTTTTTTATCTATTTTCTGTAATGACTAGTTGACTATTACCATCGACCCTATTATATTTACTCCATTGACAACGAGAACGGAGTAGAGAAGATGAAATTATATTTAGTAGAAGCAGACTGGTGTGATTATGACCAATACGATTCTTTTGTGGTGTGGGCTAATTCCCCGGATGAAGCCTTGAGCTTAGTTCGCGCTAAGGATGACCCAATAACCATGAATAACTTCAACGATAACGTAAAAGTTACCGAAATCGAGAAACCAAAAGAAAGTGGCATCGTACTTGGCTCATTTAACGCAGGATAATGAATATGAAAATCACAGATACCGAAGCATTCAAAGACGCACAACTGATGGCGCGTATCGCCGTTAGTAACCTGAGCAACAGAATTCCGGCGGACGCGTTCTGGTTCGCTGCGATGCAGACACTTAAAGCAGCTTATGCAGGAGAGAAGAAATGAGCGAACAAGGTCAAGTAAGCCAACCATTACGAGCAGGCCGCAAAGTCAGTCACACCCCGTTCCCGACACGCGAGGAACTGATGAAACGTAACAGTTTCCCTGGGCCTGACAAGAACAAGTATCTCAATCGCATGTGGGGGGAGCGTAAAAATGACTAACAACGAATACGAAAAGATGATGGTAGAGGCCGTCAACGGCGGCGTAGACATCGGGCACGTGATGCACGTCCTGAATACTAAAATCGCGGTAGCCGAGCAAATGGTCGAGTCGCTTTATGAGACACGTCGTGAGCTGATTAACCGCTTCAATCTGAACAAAGGCGATACCAATGCCTAAAATCACAATCGCATCACTCGAGCGCCGTATTATGGTGCTTGAGTCAGAGAAACAGACGTTAGGCGGGCAACTGTCGATTAACGGAGAGTTTCAACTGGAGGCGTTTAAGTTGTTGCTTGAGCGCATGAAGAATGAAAGCGCCTGAGCCAGTAGTTGTCGATGGCGTCCTGTGGAAACCTTACTCGGTTAACCACATCGACGCCGACGGGAAGAAGTTTAGCTTCTACATTTTTGCAATTAGCCGTGAACATGCCGCTTGCGTGGTTGACGATATACGAGAAACGGCGTGGCTAGGTGATGAGATAGTGGGGTGAGTATGTTCCATGAATTAAAGATATTACCTGAGCATTTTGAGCCTGTTCTGGCGGGCCTTAAACTGGCGGAACTGAGATTAAACGACCGTAACTTTAAAGTGGATGATACTTTGTGTCTGAGAGAATACAAAAACGGTGAGTACACAGGTCGTATTGTTTACCGTCGTGTTATTCATGTTGCGGACGTATCTGCGTACCTCCCTGGTTACGTGTTACTAAGTATGGAAGATTAATTATGTTCGACAATATTGACGCAGCAATCGAAGAAGCAATCTGGCGTCGCTACAACGGCGAGCAACAAAGACACTTCTGCCTCGTGCAGCGCGGTAACATGATTGCCGTGGTGCAGGACAGAGATAATAAATATCCGAATGCGATGTGGACAACGAGGAATTTCTTAGGATGAAACAGTTCTTTATAAGCTACAGCTGGTCAAACGGTCGGAGTTCAGGCTTCGGAAATTGCACCGCGTCGGCGAAAAACGGGGAAAAGCTCACCTTAGCAGAGATTAGGGTAATTGAAGATGAAGCGAAAGAGCATGTACCGTACGGTGCGAAGGTCATAATCATGTGCATAACGGAGATTGCCTCAGAATGATTACCAGCATTCCGAACCTGATTAAAGAATACGGCACGATGGCTGAGACATGCCGACAAACCGGCATCAACGAAATGACGATTGCGAAGTACAGCAAAGACGTGAACTGCGAGCGCCACGTAATTTATAACAACCGTCTCATGACGCACGTTAAGACAAGCCCGGTGTTATTCACGCGCCGTGGTATCACTAAAACTGAACAACGTATTGCCAGAGGGGGGCGTGGGGAGTGACAGAAAAAGAAGCTATTGCAAAAACATTAGACAAGGCCGCTGCCATAAAGAACTTTATGGATTGCTATGCCGACTGCATTCTGTACGGCAGTGCACCAAACGGTGATGTCAGGCCAGAAAATATGTTGGCGTGGCTTGTAGAGCACAGGTACATTATCGACATAGTTGATGAGTACATGGGTAAAAGGTAGATAACTGATACAGGCCCTCTACGGAGGGCTTTTCTGTACATCCCACCTAATCCCCTTATATAATCCCTTTAGGCGCGTAGGGCGCGTCTGGTGCGCTCTGATGGTCAGACGCATATGCAAGGGGATTATATGAAGCTGAAACTTAAGCAGCCATCGCCAGAGGTGGTGCAAGCTGCACATGAAGAAGCTGTTAGCGCAAACCGTCGCCGTAGACGACCTCGCGGTAAACAGAGCCTTTATCAATCATCCCGTAATTCCGCCGCGTTGTGGGACCCGGACTATTGCGACGAATTAATCGAGTTCTTTGACCGCACGTCGTGGGAGCTTGTGCCTACCTCCAAGGGCGACGAACGCCCGCTGATTCAGGATAAACCCCCATCACTGGCCCGCTTCGCCTTACATATCGGTGTCACTATCCCAATTATTAAGCTGTGGCTGCGCGAGATTCCCGCATTTGCAGAAGCCTATGAAACGGCGCAGGCGCTGGAAGAGGCGTACTTCACAGAGACAGGGGCTGCGGGTATCTCTGCTACGTTTGCGGCGGCGAAGCTGGGCCTCAGCAAAGAGAAACCAGTTGAATCCACCGAAGAAACAGCACCGACTGAGATTATTTTTAGTGTCGCGGAGCCTGTAGGTAAAATCGTAACAACGAATATGGGCGAGGTAGAGGAATGAGTATTCAGCTATCCGCACCACAGGCACTGTTCCTGAATTGCAATAACAAATACAAAGCCTATGTCGGGGGATTCGGCAGCGGCAAGACGTTTGTCGGATGTCTGGACCTGCTCACGTTTATGCTCAAGCACCCCGGCACACGCCTTGGATACTTCGGCCCCACATACCCTGCTATCCGTGACATCTTCTATCCGACATTCGAGGAAGCGGCTAACCTGCTTGGCCTCGATGTGCTGGTTAAATCAGGCGACAAAGAAGTCGTTGTTACCCGCGGTAAGACGGTGCTCGGAACTGTTATCTGCCGCTCGATGGATAACCCCGGCTCGATAGTCGGCTTCAAAATCGCGGCTGCGGTCGTGGATGAGCTGGACGTATTGAGCCGCGAGAAAGCTGAGCTGGCGTGGAACAAAATCGTAGCCCGTATGCGTCTGGTTATCCCGGGCGTAACTAACCACATCTCCGTCACCACGACGCCGGAAGGGTTTAAGTTCGTCTATGCCAAGTTCAAAGAGAATCCGACGCCGAGTTACTCTATGGTGCAGGCTTCCACACACGAGAACGCGAGATTCCTGCCGCCGGATTACATCAGCTCGCTGACCGAGACTTACCCCGCGCAACTGATTAACGCGTATCTGAACGGTGAGTTCGTTAACCTGACATCCGGCAGCGTGTATTATGCGTATGACCGTCGCAAACACCGCAGCAAAGAGACAATTCAGCCAGGCGATACACTGTACATCGGGCAAGACTTCAACGTTACGAAGAACGCCAGCGCCGTGTATGTGCAACGTAAAGACGGCTGGCACGCGGTTGCCGAACTGAAAGGCCTGTTCGATACGCCGGACACGGTGAGAGTGATTACTGAGAAGTGGAAGTCGCAAGGCCATCGCATCGTCGTGTACCCGGACGCCAGCGGTAAGAACCGCAAAACCAACTCGGCGTCAATCTCTGATATCGCGTTACTCCAGCAGGCCGGGTTCGATGTTCGCGCTAAATCCGCCAACCCCCCGGTTAAAGACCGTGTTTTAGCCGTGAATACCGCACTGGAAAAAGGTAAGCTGTGGGTTAACGACCACTTATGCCCCGAGATAGCGAAGACGCTGGAGCAGCAGGCATACGACGATAATGGAGAGCCAGCTAAAGACGGCGTAATCGACCATATGGCGGATGCCCTCGGCTATCCTGTAGTTTACGAGATGCCGGTGGTTAAACCCGTAATCAACATCCCGGTGACTTTCGCACTTTAAGAGGATTATTCAATGTTAACTATGAACGGTCAGAATCAGGGTGTTAAGACAAAACACCGGGAATGGCTGCATCACTTCGATAAATGGCAGAAGGTACGCCACGCACTGGAAGGCGACCTTATTCGCTATCTTCGCAACGTCGGGAAGAACGAGCCGGACCCGACCTACGCGGCACAGCGGCAGGAAGAATACGAGAACGGCGCTATCTGCTACAACTTCACTAAACGTACCCTGGCGGGGATGGTCGGCAGTGTCATGCGCAAAGACCCTGAGCAGATTATTCCGCCTGAACTGGAGTACCTGCTACGTAATGCCGACGGTTCCGGTGTCGGGCTGTGGCAGCACGCGCAGGATACGCTGATGGAGATTGACTCGATGGGTCGTGGCGGGTTGCTGGTGGACGCCCCCGAGACAGCCGCGGCAACGGCGGCGGAGCAGAACGCGGGGTTATTAAACCCGGTCATAGCATTCTACACTGCGGAGAACATCATCAACTGGCGACTGACCCGCATCGGTTCAGTGAACCGCGTTACGATGGTCGTGTTGCGCGAAGTATGGGAATACTCGGAACAAGGTGCAGAGTTCGAAACAAAGTTCGGCGAGCAATACCGCGTCCTTGACCTGATTGAAGGCCGTTACCGCCAGCGAATCTATCGCTTCGACGCCGAAGGTGGTGCTCAGGATGAAGTAATCGAAATATTCCCGGAACTCGGCGAACAGTTACGCGGCAAAATCCCGTTCACGTTCATTGGAGCAAGCAACAACGATGCGACCATCGACGACGCCCCTTTGCTGCCGTTGGCCGAGCTTAATATCGGGCATTTCCGCAACAGCGCGGACAATGAGGAGTCCAGCTTCGTTGTGGGCCAGCCCACTCTGTTCATCGCCCCCGGTGAGAACATGAGCATGGAACAGTGGAAAGAAGCCAACCCTCACGGCGTTCGCATGGGGTCGCGTTCAGGGCATAACATCGGTTACGGCGGCAACGCGTTCCTGGTTCAGGCCGGAGAGAACAACCTCGCCAAGCAGAACATGTTGGATAAAGAGAATCAGGCCATCCAGATTGGCGCGCAGCTTATCACCCCGACGCAGCAAATCACCGCTGAATCCGCCCGCCTGCAACGTGGTGCTGATACGTCTGTTATGGCAACAATCGCACGTAACGTAAGCATGGCGTATACTGATGCGTTGCGCTGGGTTGCGGCGATGCTGGGGCCGCGTGAAGGCACAGAGATTGAATTCAAGCTTAACATGGAGTTCTTCCTGCAACCGATGACCGCTCAGGACCGCGCTCAGTGGATGGCGGACATTAACGCTGGCTTGCTGCCTGCCACCGCTTATTACGCGGCATTGCGTAAGGCGGGGGTTACTGACTGGACTGACGAAGACATCCAGAACGCTATTGAGGACGCGCCGCTGCCGTTGGGCGCGGTTACTCAGGTAGCGGGAGAGATTCCGCAGTCGGCGCAGCAACAGGAGTAAAGAAAAGGCCCCGTTATGGGGCCTAATAACGTTATACGCCGTATTTTATGAAGTCGAAAGCCCGTTGTGATGGTCTGTATTCAACCCCATTCCCGTCGTCGACCATTACAAGAAAACCCTTATCCATTAGTTTTCTAATTGTGCGGTCCCCTTGCTGAAAGCTAGTGAAATGTGAGTCGTTTTTGAAGGTATAGCCATGTTTAATGGCTTCTTCTGTTGTTTTCTTCTCTAATTTAGTTAACTTCATTTCTTTATATCCTCGTTTCAATAACTGAATAGTACCCTATTATATTGGTGTCTGCAAATATTATTTTTATGCGTTACACTGGCGATACCACAGGAGGGCCTATGAGCTTACTTACATCCCTAATCAGCCACCAGATTTGGCTGCAACGCACCGCATCCGGTGAAGTGAAAGACCTCGCTCCGTTTATCCAGGAAATGCGAGATGAAATCAAACGGCAGGTGCTGCTATTCGGTGACGACGGGCGTAGCACTGCGCGACTGAATAAACTGTTACGCGACATTGAAGAAGCACTAACCGGACTTACAGGCGACTGGCGAACAAAGCTGACAGAAGACCTTAAGGAGCTGGCAGCGTATGAGGCTGAGTGGAACGTAAAGACACTAGCCACCAACGTTAACGCAGAATTCGTTACACCCACCGCTGAACAGGTGTGGGCCGCTGCTGAGTTTCAACCGCTCTCACTGAGCGACAAGCCTGTCGACTTCACTAAGCTGATGGATGGCTGGGGTGAAACCGAAGTCGCCCGTCTTGTAACGGGCGTTAAGATGGGGTTCGTACAAGGTCAGACAACACGACAGATTGTTAAGAATGTCGTAGGCGCTGGCGGACTGGCTGACATCTCTGAACGTAACGCGGCTACCGTAATCCGCACCGCGCTGTCTCACGTATCCAATGAAGCCCGTAACGAGACGTATCGCCGGAACGACGACATCATCGAGAAATACGAGTGGGTGTCAACGCTGGACAGCCGCACCAGCACGATTTGCAGGGCCAGAGACGGAATGACGTGGGAAATTGGTAAAGGGCCGATGCCACCCGCGCATCCTAATTGCCGAAGCACCACCGCGCCTGTAATCAGTTCTGAGTTCGACTTCCTCGATAAAGGCGCAAAACGCGCGGCTAAGGGTGCGGACGGCGGTACTCAGGTAAGTGCAGACACCACCTATTACGAGTTCCTTAAACAACAACCGGCGTGGTTTCAGGATGAAGCATTAGGGCCAGTTCGCGGTAAGATTTTCCGTAACAGCGGTATATCGCCGGAAGAGTTTCGCGTAATATCTGTAGATGGTTTCGGGAATCCGCTCACGCTTAAGCAGATGGCGGAACTCGATAAACGTGTTGCTGATTATCTGAAAGGGGATTAATGATGGGCTTTTTCAAAGTAACTGATGTACCCGCGCGCCGCGTAGTCCAGTACGCCCGTGTGTCTGGCTCCGGCGAGAATGTGGTGTTTATTGAAGATGAAAGTGTACTAGGTACACCGGTAGACGATATGCCGTTCGCAGATAAAACCGGTATTGCGCTACCGGCGGCGGGCATGCTTTACGAGATTCCGTATCTGGCAGACGCTGGTGACATGTATTTCTCTGTGCAACCGAAAGACACCGAGCTGGTCGACGGTAGCGCCACCATCACCGTCGAAGTTAAGGCAGGTAAAGCGCCGTATGTACTGACCTGGTACAAAGACGGGAAGGAAGTGGTGAACGCCCCGGAAGAGGCTCTGTCTCTGACTGTTAATGCGGCTGGTGAATACTTCGTTAAAGTTACTGATGCTGATGGGGTAGAGGCGGTAAGCAAGGCGGCGAAGGTTACTAAGCCAGAATGATAAAAGGCCCCGTTAAGGGGCCTTAGTTTTATTTAAATCGCGCTGGCATTAGCACCATAAATGCAGTGTTTGAAAACGATATTTTGCATCCTCTGGTTTGGTCCTGGAAATCGAAACGAGCAATTTCATTTTTGTATGCCTTAGAAATCTTGTGCGCGTCTGCCAAGTAGGGCATGGTAAATCCTATGCTATCAACTGCCCCCGGCGTGATGTGCGCCACACGTCGCCAGTCAGGAAATTTTCCGTCTACAACATCCACCGGAAGTGTACATATAAGCGCACGACTATCGTCATAGAAAGATACACTGCCGTTGTCGTGGTCTACTTCCGCGTAGTTAAATTTAGAAGGCTCTCTCCCTTTTATGTCTATGAGAGCCCCATTCTCAACGTTTGTCTTAACATTGTCGCAGAACAATCTATGGCCGTCCGTAGACACTATCAATCCTTCCGGGTCTATGTAAAAAGCGTTCAGATAGTAGCGTACATCATTTTTAGCCCTGCAGATTTTCGCCCCTACATACGCGGGAAAAGTAATTACTGTGGCAACCATTTTACATCTCCTGTTTAAGTTATCCGAATGGTACCCTATTATGTTGGTGTCTGTAAACTATTTATTTACGTATTCCAGTTATTCCACCGAATTGTAAATGTTGGAATAAACTATTCGAATAGTTGACTTTTCACTGAAAATATGCTAAGCTCCACCTGAGCTTGTGAAGTATGAACAAGCGACCGCGGCGCGGGCAGGTAGCGGAGCGGGACGTAAGTCCTGAGTGTAGTTACGCTGACGCGTTCGGAAGGGCCATACTCTATTGCTTGTGTAAAAAGTAACGGGTTTACTGAGATTACGCCGTTTCTATGTTTAAATGATAAGGACTAGCGCCCCGCTTTATGGCGGGGCTTTACTTATCGAGAAAGGAGAAACATGAATCTTAAAGCAACTGTCGTAGCTGGAGCATGTTTCATCATCCTGGCTTACGCACACGGCTACTTTCAATACCGCAGCGGCTGGAACGAAGGCCGGGCGAATCTCGTTTCACAGCAACAGCAAGAAGCGCAGGCCGAGTTAGCGAAGAAAACACAACGGCAGCAGCAGGACGAATCAAAGGCAGCCGCTGCTGACAACGAAGGCAAGACGAAATCAGAGGTGATTACCCGTGAAGTCGTTAAGTACATTAGAACGCCTGGCCGCAGCGTGTGCACTTTCGATGATGCTCACGTCCTGCTCAAGTCCCGCGCCGTCGCAAACGCCAATTCCATCCCCGGATACGACGATGATGCAGCCGCCGTGCAAACTGGCGCCGCCAAGTAGTGACGCTGACGAGGATTTGGCTATTGACGTTCGGAACGCCGAATGTGTACGGCAACTGAGACTGAAAGTGTTCATGTTGCAGGATTACGTGCGGAATATTCTGGAATAGTTGCCTTGCATGTTGGAATAATTTATTCTTGACATGTAAATCCGGGTGGCCCGGATTCCAACGTCCAGGGGACATACTGACTATGAATCGTTTTTTACGTTATCCGTTCCAGGAAGAAGCTGGGGCAGAAGATAAATCTGGCGGCGGTGACGCGCCGAAAATGTTCACCGCTGAAGAAGTTCAGGCGCTGATTGAGAAAGAAGTAGCCGGTCTTAAGGCCAATCAGGAAGCGTTGCTGGCGGAGAAGAAAGAAGCCGCCCGTAAAGCAAAAGAGGCCGAAGAAGAACGGCAGCGCGCACACCAGGAGGCGTTAAAAGCCGCTGGTAAGATGGACGAGTTCGAAAAGACGATTCGTAGCCAGTATGACCCGGTGTTAGCCGAGAAAGATGGTCGCATCTCCAGAATGGCAGAGCGCATCCTCGGCAGCGAACGTAAAGCAGTGTTAGGCTCTTTCGCGGGTGACTTTATCACCCCGGAAGCAGTGGACATTCTTGCGCCGTTCGTTAAGACTGAGTTCGAAGGCGATGATGTGGTTACTAAGTTTGTTGGCGCAGATGGCAACGTAATCACGACTGACCCGGAACAGTTCCGCAAATACCTGCGTGAACACAAAGCGTTTTCGCATTTGATTAAAGCAAATGCAGCTTCCGGCGGCGGGGCTTCCGGTGGCAAAGGCGGCGGGGCCGCACCAGCGTTTAAAGACATGAGTGAAGCGGAGCGTTTGGCTCTGTATAAATCGAACCCTGCCGAATTTGAACGGCAACTTAAAGCCCTGAGGAAATAATAATGGCAATTACCACTATCGGCGATATCGTAACTGGCAACATCCCGGTCCTGGCGTCTTATATGACCGAAGACCCGGTAGAAAAAACCGCGTTCTTCCAGTCCGGTATTCTGACCCCGACTCCGTACGCCGCTGAGATCGCTCGTGGCCCGTCCAACATCGCCAACATTCCTTTCTGGAAAGCGATTGATACTTCTATCGAGCCTAACTACTCGAACGATGTGTATCAGGACATCGCTACTCCGCGTAATGTGCAGACTGGCGAGATGATGGCCCGCGTTGCGTACCTGAACGAAGGTTTTGGTCAGGCAGACCTGACGGTCGAACTGACCAGTCAGAACCCGCTGCAATCTGTGGCTTCTCGTCTGGATAACTTCTGGCAGCGTCAGGCACAACGCCGTCTGATTGCTACCGCGCTCGGTCTGTACAACGACAACGTAACCGCTGACGACGACTACCACAAGCAGAACGATATGGTTATCAACGTGTCTGCTTCTCTGGGCTTCGACGCAGGTGCGTTCATTGACGCTACCCAGACTATGGGTGATGCGTTGATGGGTAACGGTGGCGAAGTGCTGGGCGCTATCGCGATGCACAGCTTCGTTTATGCGCAGGCGCGTAAGCAGCAGCTTATTGACTTCATCAAAGACGCTGACAACGACACCTTGTTCGCCACCTACCAGGGTTACCGCGTGATTGTTGACGACAGCATGACCGTAGTTGGTACCGGCCAAAGCCGTAAGTTCATCTCCATCATCTTCGGCAACGGCGCTATCGGTTACGGTGAAGGCAATCCGTCTAACCCGCTGGAATACGAACGCGAAGCGTCCCGCGGTAACGGTGGTGGCGTCGAAACCCTGTGGACCCGTAAGACCTGGCTGTTGCACCCACTGGGCTACAGCTTCACCAGCGCGGTAATCACCGGCAACGGCACTGAGACTGTCGCTCGCTCTGCTTCCTGGCAGGACCTGGCGAACGCCTCCAACTGGAACCGTGTTGTTGACCGTAAGCATGTACCGATTGCCTTCCTGGTAACTGGTGTCGGGGCTTAAGGTTAATATATAATCGAGAGGGACTTCGGTCCCTCTTTTCATTTACTAAGAGGTAATTTATGGCTAAGACCGGAAAAGGCTTGCCGCGCGGCCTTCAGAATGTCGACTTCGGCGACCTGGATATCCCAGTCACGCCCGCTACTACCAGCGTAGTTGGTGGGGTTAAAAAGTCAGCTACTGTAGCTGCACCCGCCGCCGCTGGGGTTCAGGCCGTGGCGGACCCGACTAAGGCGGAGTTCGATGCGCTTGTAGCGGAGCACGACAAACTTCTAACTGATGTTACCGCGCTGCACACTACCGTAGCAGACCTGTTGACTGCGCTTAAAAACGCAGGAACTGTAGGCTAAAGGAGCTTAAAAATGGTTGATGTAATTAAACGTCGTATTACTGGTGTTTCTAATGATTCTCCTGCCGATGGTCAGGTTGAAATCGATATGGCGAATATCTCGCCCGCATCTTTTTCTACCGCACTTGCCGCTACCACTACCGGGTCTACGGGGAAGACGATGACTCTTACCGTAGCCGTAACTGGCGGTCTGGCCCCGTACACATACCAGTGGTACAAAGATAACAACGCTATCCCTGGTGCTAACGCCGCCACCTACGAGAAAACTTCGCTCGCTACCACCGATTCTGGTACGTATAAAGTGGTCGTGCAGGATGTGTATGGTAATATTATCTCCGGCAGCACTGTAGCAACTGTGTCTTAATGCAACGGCCCTTCGGGGCCGTAATAAGGAAAGGTCATGGCAGATAATTACGTAATCCGCGAAAAGTACACCCACGTTGATATTGTTGACGGTCAGGTGATACCAGTTCGCGGTGTTGTAGAAGCGGACGAGCTGGTTGCAACCCAACCGGACAGCGAAGAAGCGCACAACAACGGCGGCGGTACTAAGCGTCGTCGCCGTAAGTCAGAGGAATAATTTATGCCGCTAATCGTGGAAACGGGAGAAATCGTACCTGGCGCTGACAGTTACATTAGCCTGGCTGACGCCCGCGCGTTAGCGGCTAATTATGGCCTTGAGCTACCGGAAGACGATACCGCAGCAGAGGTGGCCTTGCGCAACGGCGCTACTTATGTCGGGCTTGCAGAACCGCAGATGTGCGGTAGACGAGTGTCGGCAGAACAGTCTCTTGCGTATCCCCGCACCGGCGTAACGTTAAATGGCTTCCCTGTAGCGAACAGTGTTATCCCGAAACAGATAATTCTTGCGCAGGTAATCGCCGCAGTTACGTATGGCGCAGGCACCGAAGTGCGGGCTAACTCAGACGGCCGTTCCGTGCAGACTGAGCGTGTCGAGGGTGCAGTGACAGTGACCTACTTCAACAACGGCAACAGTGGCGCTACGACCGCGATTACGGCTGCGGACGACGCCTTACGCCCGTTACTGTGCGGCGGTCTTAACAATGGCTTCTCGTTTAACGTGTACCGGGGTTAAAAATGGCGAATACTAAAACAGAGATATTCACGCTAATCGGTTCCGAGCTACCAGACAACACGACCGGACTTATCACGCCAGCGAAGCTGCGCGGGGTATTAACCCAGATGGCGGACTCACCTATTTACGCCACTCCCGGTGTTAAAGAGGTTGAAGTTCTCCGCGCAGCGTCAACAGTAGCGCAAGCGCCCGCCGCAGTAGATACAGCATTGCAGTTAACTTTCGGCTCTGCTCAGGGTAGCGCATCTGACCCGGTAATGCTTAATGCTGCGGGGCTGGTTACGTTCAACACCGCGGGTAATTATGCCGTCCGCATCAAGTTACAGGCGGGGCGCACTGGAGCGAGCGGTACATCTATCCTGTTATCGCGCATCCTCATCAACGGTGCTCAGTACGGCTCTCCCGCTGCCACAAAAATAGTCAGCGCCGACATAACAATTCCTATTGAGTCCCGCGTCGTTATTAACCCAACCGCAGGCCAGACGTTTGCCGTTCAGATTATGCGGGATAGCGCCGGGGCCAACTTCGGCGGTGTATACCCACAAGCGGCTACAGTAACCTCATGGGGCACGGCACCGTCGGCGCTACTGGTTATCTCGAGACTGGAGGCCGCTTGATGAATAAGTTCGCATGTGGTTTAGTTTTTGGTTTTCTTACCGCGGTAGTCTTGCACAGTTACGGTGTTCTTTTGACGCTGCAAGAGGTGTTAAAATGAGCACCGCTTTCAGTAAACGTATGCAAGGCGTGGGTACACGTCTGCTAACCAAATTCGGTAGCACGGTATCTCTGGTTCGTGCTGGCTCGAAAGTGTGGGATGAAGTTCTCGGTGAGTACGTCTGGTCTGCGGATGAAGTGTTGCCGTTGAAGGCGGTTCCGGTTCCGGTAAACGCGGGACTGGTAAACGGTACGACGATTCAGGCTGGCGACATGATTGTTAAAGCGGATTGCAGTGTTGTACCGAAGATGGAAGACAAGGTGCAATTCGGCGGCGAGCAATGGTCTGTCGTAGCCATTGAGAAGAAGATGGTTAACGATGATGTCGTGGCATACTTTATCCAGGTGAGAAAATGAGTTTCGCGCTTGATGTCTCTAAGTTCGTGGAAAAGGCGAAGAAGAACCCAGAGAAGGTGATGCGTCAGGTGTCTATCAAGCTGTTTTCCGCTATCATAAAGGCGAGTCCGGTAGATACAGGCCGATTTCGTATGAACTGGATGGCATCTGGCGGTACTCCTGCTTCCGGGATTACGGACGCTACGGATAAATCAGGAAACATAGCAATCGGAAACGCTACAGGTTTCGTACTGAAAGCCACCGACTGGCGCGAGTTCACGCTGACAAATAATCTGCCGTATGCACAACGACTGGAGTATGGTTGGTCGCAGCAAGCGCCCGCCGGGATGGTCAGGACTAACGTGTCTCGCTTCCAGCAACTCATTAATGAAGAAGCCAACAAGGTGAAATAATGGGCTACTTTGAGGACTTAACCAAAGCGTTTGATGTGCCGTTGGTAGCCTTCGGGAACGCAAACGGCATCAAGGTTGCGCTTGAAAACATCGACGCGCCGACGTCAACAGATACGCCGTATCTGGCGAGTTACATGTTGCTGGCGGATACGGAACAGGCGGATTTGTTCTTCACCGAGCAACGCTCTGGTATCTATCAGGTCGACATTAACTACGCATCGGCGAAAGGTAGCGCGCCAATCAATAAAATGGCAGACTTACTTAACACGGCGTTTAAAGCAGGCAAGTCATTTTCACGTAACGACATCTGCGCCGAGGTTCAATCGGTTAGCCTGGGGCCGCTGATTGTAGAAAACGGATGGGCCAAACGGCCATTGTCAATTAACTTTATTGCATTCACCAAGAGGCTGTGAATATGGCTACAACTCCTTTTAAGGGCGCGACTACCGCGCAATTCTATGTGGCGGAAGTCACCCCGGGCGTAACACCGACTAACCCTGTCTGGTCGCCGTTGCGTAACACTGGCGGTGTTCCCGCCATCACCCGCGACACGCTGACCTCCAACGAACTGGACGGCAGCCGTGAAACTACATCCATCCGCACCGGTAACAAACAGGTTAGCGGTGAATACGCTATCGAGCTAAGCTCGAAAAGCCAGGACGACTGGCTGGCGGGTGCTTTAGGCTCTACGTGGCAATCAGGTGTATCCTTGACTGACCTGTCAATTACCGTCGCACCGGCGGGCAAGACGTTCACCCGTGCTGATGGCAGCTTTATTACTGACGGTGTGGAAGTAGGCGACCTGATTGCGTTTACCGACTTAACCGGTGATAACACCAAACCGTTTATCGTAACCGAGGTAAGCGCAACTGTTGTCACCGGTGCCGGTATCCAGCACACTTTGACCACAGAGACTGCCACTACCGCGGCTAAGACCGGGGATAAGCTGGAGACGGGTAGCCAGTGTAAGACGTTCTCTATTCTCACCTGGTACAAAGGCCAATGTGGCGGGACTGCCGCGTACACGCTTACCAAAGGCGTGGAAGTTTCTGGTTTTACCGTTGAACAGGCGGTTAACGCGATGGTAACTGGCAGCTTCCCGTTCATCGGGCGTAGCCAGGAAATTCTCACCGAGCCGCCGTCTGGTTCTGATTTCTCCTCTGTTACGTTTGGTGACGAGCCGTTCTCCTCGGTTGACGTTTCCGTGTTCGATGGTTCTACGCCGTTGCGCTGCGACAGCCTCACCATCACCAACGACAACAGCGCGTCCGCGCAGTTCGAACTTGGTAACACTAGCGTAGCATTTGTGGAGCGTAGCCGCGCGGCTAACACCTTCTCCATCTCCGGTAAGCTGTATGACATGGCGATGATTCAGAAGTTTATCAACGAGCAGCAGGTAGAGATTAACTCTATTCTGGCGGGGGTAAACGGAGCTATGTCTTTCAGTTTGAAACGCGCAGAGCTTACAGCGGTAACACCAGAGATTGGCGGACCTGAGTCAATCACTCAGTCCATTGAAGGTCAGGCTACTGGCAATCAGTACCAGTCGTCTATTGTTATCCAGCGTATCACCTACGCATAAAACTAAGGCCCCGAAAGGGGCTTTTTTTTCTTACTCATCAATATTACTTCGGTACTCCCGTAACTTCTCCAGGCTTTCAATTGCTTCCGCTAAGTCGGTTTCCGTATCTTTGTGCCCGCGAAGGCCCATACACAATAGCTTCTTCAATGCGTGCTGTAACGCCGGGTCGCGGATGTCGAAAGCACGTAGCACGTCATAAACGTCTACTGTCATAGTGCTGCCGTGAGTGTTTGTCATTGTGCGGTTGTATTTATTTGTCACTGTTAACTCTCTTAAATCTGGCTATGCCTGACTCGTTAATGTTGCCTATTTCAAAGAAGCTGCGATATTTAGGCGAATACATTCTTACATCGCCATTCTCTAGGGTGACCCCTTCATATACAGCACCTACTTCGAATCCATTTTTCTCCGCGTACGGACTCACATCGGTGCATTCATACATGTCTTTCATCCCAGCATCTCCGGTGAAATAGTTAAACGTGCAACCTCACCATATTCGGCGCTATAAGTAATTACATTTGCACTGCGCCCTGACATCCAACCGCCGCGTGAGGCATAGGCGTCTTTAGCCGCTAAGGTTCGGTGTTGCTCAACAATCATGTTACGGCTTTCTACAATCTTCTGATGGTGCAGGTGGCCTACGTGGGCGTAGCTGTAAACACTCTCTCCGAACGCTTTGCGGAACTTAGCAATCATTACCGGTTCGATAGCGTCGAATCGCGCCTTATGCCCGTGGTGAAAGAACAGTGTAGTTTTGCCGTGTTGCACCATCTTGTAAACATCCGGCGACGTATCGACGAACACACGCGGCTCATTGTCGTACAGTGTACTGAACATCTCAGCCAACCAAATCATTCCGCTTTCGTCGTGGTTCCCTTGCACGATAAGCAAGCGAACATTTTTATGCTTAACGAGGGCCGTATCAATAACACGGCGCACCATACGAATCATGTAGCGGACTAGCTTTTGGTAGCGTGTGTCCGCATCAAGAACATGACCGCTCGCTGGCGTAACGGCATCCAGACTATCGAAGTGCGCGAAATCACCAAGCAGGTTAATAACCCCTGTTCCCGCATCCGGTGCTTTCTGAAACGCCGCATCGAACCAGCGGGAGAACAGGTCTTCCGCAATCTTCATGTCCCAGTCGTCGCCGCTCTCGTCGGCCCATGCCAGCATACCGAGATGGAAATCAGATACCGTGTAAAGATTGAGTAGCTTGTCGTCGCGTTTAGCGCGAACGGCTTTAACAGGTGCAACGGGTGTAATCTCTGACTTCATGCCTTCGATTACGGCTTTCATCAACTCTATCTGACGTTCGGCGTCAGTATCGGTCTTAACCCATTGCAACTTAGTGTTGCCGAACTCGTCCACAAGTGACGACGTGCCTTTAATCTTGTAGCCGTCTGGCACAAGGTGGCTAACGTCACGCCCGTGGCCTACGCCTTTCTTAGCCAGCTTCGCTTTACGAATACGAATAACGCGGTCTGATATGCCGTATTTACGGGCGATGTCGATATTCTTCATGCCGGCGTTCAATTCTTCCTGCAACTGTTCGTCGGTTATTTTCTTCCGGGCCATGCTTATTCCTCGTGTTTAGGATTTGTCCTATACTAGCTCACTTCTCGTTAACATTCGAGTTGCACGCCCAGATTAAGATAAATACCCACGGCAGCAGAATCCAGCCAAGAAACAGATTGGCCATGAATATTGCCAACTTCGCTTTATGGTTACGGAAGTACGCAACCAGGAAAGGCGCGAAATAAGCGAGCAGTGCAAACAGAATTAAGGAAACTGGTAAACTTGACATTTTAAACCCCTTCATTGATGGTGTAAGTGAATAGTACCCTATTATATTGGGGTCTGCAAGTAATGTGATAGAATAATTTTGCGCCTAGTGTCGCACACGAAAAGCGGGTGGTTCCCGTCTGGCGCATTTACCATTAACCCGTAACCTCTTAACCAAAGGATTAAAGAATGAAACTTTCTGATTTCTATTTCGAAGAGAAAGCACTGGTAGGCAAGAAGATGCCGATTCTGCTGCCGAATGGCGAAGACTCCGGTGAGTGGCTTAACGTTGTAAATCCGGATGCGGATGCCGCCGTTAAAGCGGGGCGTGCTTTCATTATCGCGTATCGCCGCGGCTTGGCGCGTTTTGAAGAACTGGAAAAAGCCGCCAAAGAATCTGGTGACTACACTGAATATAACCTGGCGGTTAACGAACTGGCGGAAGACCTCAACCGACAACTCGCGGCGGAAGTCGTAAACGGCTGGAGCTTTGATGAGCCTTTCTCTAAGGAAGCGTTTAACAAATTGCTCGACCAGTTCAAGGCATTAGGCACACAGGTGGCCGCGTTCCATAACGCTGAGCGTAAAGCATTACAGGAAAAGTAGACGCGCTGTACAGGTTCGCCACCTACGAGTTCGTTGATAAACATAAAATCAGAGAGTTTGATTCTATAGCTGACGGACACGAACAGGCGCTTATCGCGATGGGTGTAATCGATAAGAAAAAACGTGCAGCGCGACGGGGTGGGCCAGAATGTCCACCCCTTTTTATATCCACCTTTGAGACGTATTGCGACATTAAGTTTACGCGACACGTGCGCGAGGACGCTGTAGTATTGTTTGCAAGAGAATCCGTTACGTGGCAAGACCTGAAAGCCTATCTCGATGTTACGCAAAAGCAGCTTAGTCTGTTCGAGATAGACATTATCATGGGCTTAGAAGCAATCTTTGAAGGTAGAAATCATGGCTGATACCGCTAGCTTGATAGTACGAGTATCATCGACCGGCGTCGATAAAACCACATCACAACTGAACGGGCTCACTAAGGCGGCGGGGGCTGCCGCAGCCGCCGTCGTCAGTCTGGAAACCGCCAAACAGGTGTTCAGTGCGCTGGTGGACTCCCAGCGAAACTTCGACAAGCTGAACTCCGGCCTCATCACGATGACCGGGAGTGCCGAGAATGCCGCTAAGGCTTTCAGCGTCCTGCAACAGTTCGCAAAAGAGACCCCATACGGCCTTAACCAGGCTGTTGAGGGCTTCACTAAACTTGTAGCTCTCGGCCTGAATCCCAGCAAAGAGGCGTTAATCTCCTACGGCAACACCGCCGCTGCGATGGGTAAAGACCTTAATCAGATGATTGAGGCCGTGGCGGACGCCAGTACCTTTGAGTTTGAGCGACTGAAAGAGTTTGGTATCAAGTCGTCGCAACAGGCGGATACGGTTTCGTTCACGTTCCGCGGCGTAACGACTACTGTTAAAAAGAACTCCGAAGAGATTCAGAAATACCTTCTGAACATCGGCAACACGGATTTCGCCGGGGCAATGGAGACGCGCTCTAAGACATTAGATGGTCAGTTGTCGAGCCTGGCGGACTCCTTTGACGGCCTTGTACTTGCGGTGGCGCAATCAGGTTTCGGCGACGCAGTAGGTGAGCAAGCTGCGAGGGCGGAAGATGCTATCACGGCGCTTACTGATGCCATCGCGTCTAATGAGATAGCCGCCACACTCCAGGATTGGGTGACACTGTTCAATGAGTCGTTCAAGTTTATTTCTGACGCTTTGAACGACCTGGCATATGACACCGAGAACAAATCCGCGGACATGTCCGACTCGCTGGGTACTATACCGGACGCTATCCGTGAGTGGTTGCCTGACATCCAGCAGACATTCCATGAGGTTATTGCGTGGTTCCAGCGCATTGACGATTATGCCGTAGCGTTAGGACAGACCCTCGCTGACGTGTTTGACCCGAGCAAAACGGCAGCACTCACATTTAAAAACCTGACCGCAGAGGCTGACGCCGCATACGCCGCCAGCATAAAACGCGCAGAGGCCGAATCACAGGCCATCACCAACAGGTCTAAGCAGCGTAAGAAAGAAATTGAGGAACAGCGCAAGCAGTATGACGAGCGCAAGAAGCAAGAAATTGACTTAGCCAGCCTTGTTAATAAAAAGGGCGGAACTGGCGGCACCGGAAACGCCGACGACAAAGACGCGAAAGCCGCCGCTAAGAAAGCGGAGCAACTGCGTAAACAGGCGCAGGATTACCTCGACACTTTAGCCCGTCAGAACAACGACGAGTTAAAGGCTATTGACGCTCAGGAACAGCAGAAACTGGCTAAGGCAAAAGAGTTCTACAGACAGGGCGCGTTGTCTCTGAAAGAATACGAACAAGCTAAAACAGCTATCGTCCTTGAAGCAGGGCAAAAACGCCAAGATGAACTGGATAAACGCCAGAAAGAAGCCCAGGAAAAGCAGCAGAAAGGTGACGACTTCATGGCTCAGATTATGGGCCAGAACGCTACTGAGCTTGAGCTTCTCGACATCCAGGAACAGCAGAAACTGGCGGTGGCGGATAAGTACCGTGAGCAGGGTCTGATTAGTGAGACGCAGTATCAGGCCGCGCTTAACGCCATCAACGAGCAGTACGCCACGAAACGTGCCGACGCAACAGCAACCGCCTTTGGTAACATGGCTTCAAACATCGGGTCTGCGTTGGGCGAGGCTTCTGGTGCGTATAAAGCATTCGCTATCGTACAGGCCACTATAGCCACGTACACCGCAGCTATTGAGGCGTACAAGTCTACGGCGGCTATCCCTATTGTTGGTCCGTTCCTTGCCCCTGTAGCCGCTGCCGCAGCCGTTGGGGCGGGTATGGCGCAGATTTCCGCTATCAGGTCCGCGCGTGAACAGGGCGGTCAGTTATCCGCGGGGCAGGCTTCTACTATCGCTGAACGTGGTAAACCCGAAGTTATCATGCCCGCTGGCGCATCGCGTGTGCGCACCGCGCAGCAGATGAAAGAAATTATGGGGCAAAACGGGTCTTCTTCTGGCCCATCTAATGTTACCATCGTAAATAACACATCGAGTCAGATTGGCAACGTATCCACTGAACAAGATGATGAAGGCCGTTTGCGTATCATCATCGAAGAGCAAGTGGCTGCCTCTTTGCAGAACAGCAACAGTAAGATTAGCAAGGCCCGAAAGGCCACAAGAAATGCGCCGGGGTTCAAATAATGACTGACTTATTTTTTCCACGTAGCCTTAAGCCGGTGGTGTCAAAAGGCTACTCAATGACCAGACGTAACAACGTCTGGAGCGTTGATTTAGCCGGTGGCGGGGTGCGTCAGGGTCGCGACACGTATTACGACGTGTTCCCAATAAGCGTAACCCTGATTACATCGGCGCTGGGGCGGCAGGCGTTTCTGTCGTTCCTCGAAAAAGTAGACGGCGGTGCGTCAAGTTTCTGGATGGCGCATGACTTCGGAATGGGTATTGAGGATTATCAGGTAACAATCACGTCAACCATCGCCGAGTCCACCGAAGACGGGGTCAACTGGACTATTACTTTCACGGCAACCGCAGAGAAATCGCCGTTCCAGAACCTTGAGAACCAGTGCCTTGTTAACAATCTGCCGGACTTGTATGGTTGCTATGGTGATGGGCTGGGATGTTTCCTTAAAGCCTACGGAACCGCGCAATCAACGTTTCCACGAATTTGGGACCCGATGCAATGAGCCAGGAATCAGTAGAAGCCGCCTATCGCCGTAAGCTGGCCTCAAATCCCGACGGCGAGATGGACTACATCACGTTGCAAGTCAGCCACCCGTTGCTGTCAAAGACGTACTATCTTGTACGCGGACTGCAGGAACTTACGGCAACGCTGGAGACAGGCGAAACAATCACGTTCGAACCAACCCCGATGGAGGCGTCGGGGGCTGCTAACAATAACGACATGGACCAGACGACGACGTTTACCCTTCCTGACGTCGGAAATTTACTGGACGATGAGCTGGATAATATTCCGATGGATAGCACTGAGTTGCCGAAGTTCATATTTCGCCGTTATGTCAGCACCGACCTGTCATACCCGGCAGATGGCCCCGTGGTATATGAGGCGCAGACCATAGCTCAGGACAAGGGGCGGTTCTCTGCTAATTTAGGGACGCCTATGCTGAACCAACGAAGCACTGGTATACTTATGACACCTAAAGAGATACCGTTATTACGCGGTCTGTTAATCACATGAACATTAACGACTACACGGGAATACCTTACGACTTTCGCAAACGCAATTGCTGGCATCATGTGCGTATTGTCCGTGCGGATGCCGGGTTAGCAACCCCGGCGTTCGACGCTACAAGCCCAACGGCAATTAACGAAGCGTTTGATGAAGGTCATCGTGACACGAAGGGGCTTACGAAAATTGATAAGCCTGAAAACTTGTGCGCGGTTCTTATGGGTAGGCGCCGCGGCGGCAGAATCGTGTGGCACGCCGGGGTCTACTTTGACGGAATGGTGAGTCATTGCGAAATGGCCTCCCGTCAGGTACGGCTTGACAGGCTTGTTGACCTGAGAGACTTGTACACGGAGATTGAATTTTGGCGATAATCCTGCACTACACGCGAAATGCTAACGGTGTTTTCGACCGTACAAAACACGTCGGGATGCCAATGGAGTTTGTTGTTAACCATATCCCTGACGGCGTTCCTGTGCGCGTATATCTCGGTGAGATTGGTGACGACACCGATATCACTGACGACTTCGACGCGCTTAAAGACGAAGACGCGGTGTATCACATAGTAGAAGGAGCTGGTGGAGGTGCGCTTGTAGTAGGTGCGCTTGTTGCTTTGGTCGTCGTTGCGGCTACGGTTTTACTAACTAAGAAACCGAGTCTGGCGGTAACAGCGACAAATAACCAAGCAAAATCCGCTAATAACAGCCTAACAGACCGCTCCAACAAGCCGCGTCCTTACGAGCGCTCTTATGACATATGCGGGACTGTGCAGACAATCCCTAACGACCTTATGCAGACGTACAAGGCGTTCAACTCCACTGGTGCTTTGCTGGAGTATTCGTACTATGACGCTGGTCGCGGGCATCTGCATATTGAGGCTGATGGCGTCACGGAAGGCGACACCCTGATAAGCGACATCACAGGTTCTTCTGTTGCCGTGTACACCCCCTATACATCACCAAACAATACAACTACCCCGCAACTACAAATCGGCGACATCATTGACCAGAAACTCTATGTGACGTACTCCAACGACGACGTTGACGGTATTGTACTGAAAGCGCCGAACGACATCGGGGCCAACCCAAGCGCCGACGGCACCGCTAAACGTATTTCAAACACCGGCTACATCTATGACCCGTCAGGAGACTCTGCTTTTTCTGAGTTTCTTAGCGTCGGTGATGTGGCGGTGCTGAGCAACTTTGACGTTGCTGATGTCACTAACCTGAACGGCTCGTTTGAGGTTTTATACGTTGACGACTTCGAAGTAAGATTAGCCGTAAACGGTGCGTCTAACTGGGCCGCGTTGACCAGCGGACAGACGTACACGCTAACAGAGCGTTCAGATACGTTTATCGGCCCGAGCAACACATATGACGTATCTCTTACGGACTGGTATTACATGGTACGCGGAGAAGTTGACCGGGTACTTGCTAACGTTGCCGGGCAGAACGGCCTCTACAAATACGACGGCGGCTATAACCGTACCAGCGTAACCGTAGAACTCCAGTATCAGATGATTGACTCTCAGCGTAACCCGTTGGGCGATATTTACACGGTACAGGCTACAATTACAGGCAACAATACGGATTACGTCGGTACGTCTATCTATGGCCAATTGCCGACAGCGTCTCGTTTCCGTGCCCGCATGCGCCGCGTAACGAATTTCGACAAGGACTACGACGGGACGGTAAGTGACGAGATAACCTTCATCAACCTGTACGGGCAGTCACTGGACACAACCCCACACTACGGCAACCGAACTACCGTACATTGTGCCCGTAAACAGACGCCGCGCGCTGCCAGTATCAATAACCCTGAACTGCGCATGATCGCGACCGAGATGTGCCACAAATACTTAGGCAATGGGGTATTCGATACGGTAATGACACCAAACACTCAGGCCGTGCAGTCGCTAATCAGGCTGGCGCGCGACCCGGCGGTGGGTAATCTGGAACTGACAACGGCAAACATGGATAAGTTACTATCCGTGCAGGAAGAAATCGAGTCCTATTTCGGAAGTGAATTAGCGGGGCAGTTCTGCTACACGTTCGACGACTACGACACCACGATGCAGGACATCGTTCAGACCATAGCGGAAGCCGTGTTCTGTACTGCGTACCGTAAAGGCGCGGATATTATGCTGCGATTCGACCGTCCTGTCGCGGGGCCTGAAATGGTATTCACCCACCGCAGTAAGACAACTGGTACAGAGAAATGGACCCGCACGTTCAACGATTCGACAACCTACGATAGCCTGTCGTTCTCGTACATTGACCCTGATACTAACGTACAGGAAACGATTTATATCCCGGAAGAACTCGGCGCAAACACCGAGGAGTACGAATCGAAGGGGGTGCGCAACTACCAGCAGGCGTACTGGCTGGCGTGGCGCCGCTACCAGCGCAACACGTTAAGTAAAGTTGTCGTAGAGTTTGAAGCTACGGAAGAAGGTGCGCTCGCCACCCCCGGCGGGGTAATCAGCGTTGTTAAAGGCTCTCGCATTGCGCCGCAAGATGGTTATGTTGTTGCCGTTAATGGGCTTACACTGACATTGTCCCAGCCTGTTACGTTTACCCCCGGAGACGACCACTCCATCATTCTTAAGAAGCGCGACGGCTCCGTACAGAGTATCTCCGTTATCAAAGGAAGTCATGACCGCGAAGTGGTTATGCTCTCCGCGCCGGAGGAGGCAATCTACACGGGGAATAGCGCGCTAAAAACTGAGTTTTCATTCGGCAACGAAGCAAGGCATAATGCTCAGAAGATAGTTGTTTCTTCAATAGACCCGGGCGATGACCGCACGGTCAAGATTACTGGCTACAACTATGACGACGGATTCTATAAATACGACGGCGTCGCACCTTTAGGCCGCGGTTTCTCCGACGGATTCAGCAATGGTTTTAATTAAAGAGGACTCTATATGTCAAGCGGATGCGGTGATGTTTTAAGCCTGGCGGATTTACAAACCGCCAAGAAACACCAGATTTTCGAAGCAGAGGTAATTACCGGTAAATCTGGCGGAGTAGCCGGGGGTGCAGATATTGATTACGCGACAAACCAGGTTACAGGGCAGAATCAGAAGACGCTACCCGCTGTGTTGCGTAGCTTGGGCCTAGCCCCAGCATCTTTTGATTTCACAACTGGTGGAACATTAACTACGGACGATAGAAACAAGGCGGTGCTGTGGCCTTCGACTGATGGGGGGGATGGGGATTGGTACTATTGGGCTGGTAGTTTACCGAAGACTATCCCCGCGGCGTCAACACCGTCAACCTCAGGCGGTGTAGGCGGCGGCGCATGGTTGTCGGTTGGAGGTGTTATTTTACGACAGGACCTGGCTGCTTTTGGTGGAGCATCATTGATTGGTCCAGGTGTAATGTCCCGCGGAAACGATAAGTTTTCTATCATGCAAGGGAGAACCGGGGAGTATCAAAACGATGGTATGACATATGGGATAGGAGTTATCCTTACGGACCCTATCACTGGCACTATACCCAACGCCAGCACTGCAAAATTTAACTACCTTGCTATCATAGACGACCAGGTTAATGCTGTTGACGATTTAACGGCCGGGACAAAAGTTGACGGGCTACAGGTAAACCATGTTTTCGGCGGCACCGCAGCCAAAGGTGGCAGGCACGCGGCAGAATTTGTATCTACCCATAAATCACCTACCAGTGCCGACAACCCGGACCGTAACTATGTGGGTGTGGTTGGGTTGGCAGTGTCGCAAAATGGCGACGGAGGGGCAGTATCAGCGTCCCCGAGCACATTCAAAGGTGGGTACTTTGGCGGGCATATGTACGGTAGTTTGAGCCCGTCCGCCGTTGGTGTATATAACGTGACCGCATGTGAGTTTAACACAGTAGCCTCCGAAGGGTCGTCTGTATGGTATAGGTCAGGGATTCAGGTCATTGGTGGTGGGGACGTACAAGGAAGCGCCGTAGACGTTGGGGTTGCCTTGTCGAATCTTTCGACAGCTACGGTCCGATGGAGAAACGCCTTTCGTATAGGGAACATGAATGGGGGGCACGCGTTAGCATCGGACAGCAAAATACTTGTAGCGTTTACCGATGTGACGTCGATCACATCTGGGTTCGAGATACCAAAGTGCTCAACTACTATTTTAACATCCGGAGACGTTAATTTACAGAACGATAAATTAATCATGAGCGCTTCTGGGTCTGCTATTGAACTGGGAAGCACCACAGCCCTAGGTACGACATACATAGACTTTCACTCAAGCGGAAACCCTAACGATTATGACGCAAGGGTTGTGGTTAGTGGCGGGGCGTCGTCTTCCGGGCAAGGCACTTATGGGGTTAACGCGGGTGTTATTCAGCTTAAGGCTTCTACTGAAGTCATAGCCGCCGCCAACATAAGGCCCTCTACGGACAATACCATATCGAATGGCACCGCGTCTCGTCGGTGGTCTGTGGTATACGCGGGAACCGGGGCGATAAACACATCAAATGAAGACCTCAAAGTACGGGATAAGATACTTGAAGCCGAACGTGCCGCGGCCCTGGAAATAAAGAATGACATATGGAAATTTAGATTCAAAGATGCTATCTCCGAGAAAGGCAACGGTGCCAGATACCATTTTGGCGTAGGTGCGCAATCTATAGGTAAAATTTTGCGTAAGCATGGACTGGACCCTGAAATGTACGCTTTCTACTGCCACGATACCTGGGACGCTAAGTATGAGCCAATCATGGCTAAGCGTACCGTACTTAAGGACCAAGAAGTAACGGAAATAGACGACCTAACCGGCAAAACTATTACTACCACTAAGACGATTGAAGTCGAGGAAGAGTACGACACCGGGGAAAAGAGATGCACCTTAGAGGCAGGTGAAAACTTCGGCGTGCGCTATGAGGAACTTCTTTGTTTTATTATGGCGGCCCTGTAAAACTAAGGCCCCGTTTGGGGCCTTTTCTCTACTCTTCTGCTAATTTCTCCAGTACAAACGCCAGTTGTGCATTAGAGGCATCTCTCTGCTGACGTAGTCGTAGAACCTCTTCTTCAAGTTCCTTGATACGTTTTTGCAATGCCGGAATCGGGGCTGTGATGTTCATCTGGTAAATTTCCTCGCAAGATACGTTATTTCTTCTTCACAAAGTTCATCAAGGTCGTTTGACACAAATCCTCTGGTGAATGTTTTGCTGAACTTTAGGCCAGCTTTATCATTGTCGCCCGCGCACACCCAGTCATACGGCAAAAGTGACATTTGCTGACGTAGGTCGGTTGGTATATTTGACCCAAGTGCGCTTACGGCATTGAACCCGCAATTCATCAAGGCTACGGCTTTGAATACGCTTTCAGTAACAAATACCACCCCGCTCTCCGGCAAATACTCAAGCCCCCATAAACACGGCCTTGTTGTTCTGGTAAAGTACCTCGCGTCTTTAGGGTTTTTACAGTTCTTTTCCGCATGTGGTTTGTAGTGCTGGTATCCGCGAAGCCTACCATCAAATCCCCACAGGTAAAACGTAGCTACCCCAGAGCCTAAGACTACACGTAATCGGTCCGCATCAAAACCACGCGACAGCAGATGCGCCTTAAGTAGCAACTCCTCGCCATCCATCATTTCTTACCTCGTCTCTTCATGTAATTAAGCAACTCTTCCTGTACAGATTTTTTCTCGTCCGTACGCGCGGCAACAACCTCGTCCAGCGTGTCCTTAGCAACGATGTGGTAAAGGAACACCGGGCGCTCGTGGCCTGCCTGTTTCTGGCGGACCGGGCCTATACGCTCAACGACCTGCAAATAGTGCTCAAGGTTCCAGCCTTGTGAGATGAACGCCAGATGATGTCCGCCGTCCTGTAAATTCAAACCATGCCCAGCTGACGCGGGGTGCACGCATAAGATTTCGATTTCACCACGGTTCCATGCTTCCATCTGCTTATTACCCTTAGCACCTTTTGCAAACGCCTGTGCTTGGGGGAATCGCTTAAGGATGCGCTCCAGTTCGTGCTTAAACTGATATGCTACCAGCAACGGCGCACCCTGTAGTTCCCCCACAATGGACTCGAGCGCATCCAGTTTCGTATCGTGCACTTTCTCCCAGTCTTTCGTTGCTTCTCCGTCGTCGCCAGTCACATACACGGCACCGGAAGCAATCTGCAAACACTTAGACGTCTTCGCTGCTGCGTTAGCCGCTTCAACTTCCCCACTCTCCAGTTCCGCGAATAACTTCTCCTCCATATCTATGTACGCCTGACGTGCTTTCTTCGGCAGGTCGATTTCAACCGGTACGATAATCGGAGCTTCACAACCGAACCACTCGGCGGCGTCAATCGTGAGGCTAATGTCCTTCATCTTCTGGTGGATTTCATTATCAGCACCTGGTCGTGCATGGTATTCACGCGCCATCGCCGACTTACCTTTCTGTACCGAGTTAAACCAGCGGTCAGTGAATGCCGTGTAGGAAGAACCCAGGCGCTCGCCCGCGTCGATAAACCAGTTCTGCCCCCACAAGTCTTTGAGGCCGTTCGGTGACGGCGTTCCCGTCAGGTTAATAAAACGCTTAACCTTTCCAAATGCCACCTTACTGAGCGCCTTCGCCCTCTTACTACCACCTGAACGGCTGCGGAATGATTTAAGCTTCGTGCTTTCATCGGCAACGATAACGGTAAAAGGCCAGTCATCTTTGCCGTAGTAGTCAATCAGCCACTCGATAACTTCGTAGTTTGTGCATACCACGTTAGCGTCCGACTCCAGCGCCGCGATACGGCGCTTCTCTGAACCGGTCGCATCTACGACACTCAGACACGGGAATCGCCATTTCTCTTGTTCTGCGGGCCATGTGCCGGACGCAACGCGCAGCGGGGCGAGTATTAACACGCGGTCGTCATCATTAAGTTGGCCGTTGCGGAACAGTCGGTTTAATGCCCACAGTACGCTGCCAGTCTTCCCAGCGCCCATGCTTGCCCATATGTTGCAGCGATGGTGTTGCAACATGAACGAGGTCATGAGCTTCTGGTACTCGCGCCTTTGAAACTTACTCATTTATGGCCCCCATAAACGCCTTTATAAATTCTGCAGCTACTTGCGGGACGATAGCATTGCCGTAACCGCGCAATCGTCCCACTCTGGCGGGTATCCCATTAGCCAGCGGGAATGTGCCGGGTTCAACTGGCCTAAATTTTCCGTCACGGCATCCGAGCCAGTCAGCATCCGACCAGAAGCTGCGATTCGGATTGCCACCACGAGGTAGCATTGATTGTGCAGATTGTTCGGGTCTCTTTTTGTTTCCGCCTCGCTGTAGCTGCCGTGACGCGAATTCTGAACCGTCGGCGTCCCCCATGCCGCTTTCAGTCCCTGCTCCGTTGAGTAGTCCAGCCTGTCGAATGTTCTGTCCTTCCCGTCCTTGCGAATCACTGTCTCTCCGCTCCCTTTGTAATCGTTCGCTGTCGGTGTCGGCCAGTTGGTACGCACCAAAGAAGAGTCGCTCTCTTTTATGCGGTGCGCCGACGCCACAAGCTGGGAGTACGGCAAACCCGACGGCGTAGTCTTCTCCTTCCAGGTGAGTTTGTAAATCGCACATCCACGATTTTGCAATTGCTGGTGCAACCTGTTCCCCAAAGAGGACTGGAGGGCGGCACTCGCTGATGAGGTCAAGGAATACCGGCGCGAGGTGTCTCGGGTCGAAATGTCCGAGTTGCTTTCCTGCCGCGCTAAACGGTTGGCAAGGCGGGCTTCCCGTCCAGAGAGGCGTATTTTCCGAAACTCCCGCAAGTCTGAGCGCGAGAGGCCAGCCGCCAATACCAGCGAAAAAATGACACTGGGTGAACCCGTCGAGGTCTTCTGGCTTAACTTCTGTAATGCTTCTTTCATCTACAACTCCAAAAGGTATGTGACCCTGTTTTATTAATTCACGCAGCCACGCGGCTGCGCCTTTATCCCACTCATTGTAATAGTTCATTTCGCCACCAGCACCAGCTCTTTACGCCCGAACGCCGTAACGTTACCGGTCGCATCTTCGATAACCAGTTTACCATTCGACTCGACGAACACCGTATCAACGGCAACAGGCTGGCGGGTCTTAACGTTGAAAATCATGTCGCCTGGTACGATGCCGCGTGCTGGTTTGCGGTCATATTCGTGTTTCATTTCTCAATTCCTTATATTGTTGGTGTGGGACTAACTATAATAGTTCGCTATTAGGTCGTCAACCTGTTTGTACGAACCGACGACAAAAACATTCGCACCGCGTTTACGCATCCGCTCGTGCTCGCGTAACTGGTGGGGGTCCGGCTTCGTGTTTTCATCTTTCTTAACCTCGACGAACCAGACGATGCCCCCGGGGAGAATTACCAGCAGGTCGGGAGCGCCGGAGCGCCCCTCATAGGAAAGTTTACGAACGAGGCCGCCCAGGGCCTCGAACCTCTCTTTTGCGTATTTCTGTACGCGGCCCTCTTTAGTCACGACCGCAGAATCCAAGTAAGGAAAGCTCCACCGAGAACGGCAACACCGACAAACTTAAAGAACAGGCCATAACAGAACATCGCAGCTATTCCAGCGCCGAGTAACAGTGCGAGCATGGTTACTATCGTCCAAAATACAAACATTGTCATAACAACGGCTCCGCATCTGGGTTTCGCAGGAAGTACGCTTGATAGATGTCGTGTTCTGAATAGTAAACACCTTTGTGCGTACACCCGGTGCAAGCATCGCTAAAGAACCCATCGCCCATTACCATGATAAATTCCCACTCCGGCATATCTACTAACGCTTTGGTGTTGCTAAAACATTCTTCTTTCATAATACGCACCCCTCTCGTTTTGTATGCTCAACCCCGCAGCGCGGACAGATTCGACAGTCTTCTTCGTAGAACCAGTAGATTTTCATTCCAGCACCCACAGATAAATTGCGATGAACATGCCTAACACGGCGACAATCATGCCGTATTGACCCTCGTGACAGTAGACACCGGCGGCAAATCCTGCCAGTACCGCGATAATCAGTTTACTTAGCATAACGTTTTAACTCCTGACCTTCCGCTACAAGAGGGAACCCCTCGGCCCACTCAGGCAGCGAACACATTAATTTTTCCAGTTCAGCCACCGTATACTCGGGGGTGTCTGGAGTTTCACATACCAGTTCATCGTGTACCGAAAGCACGATTGGATACCCGCCACCCTCAACATTAATCATCGCATACGCGAGTAAATCACGGCACAGCGCCTGGACAATGTTTTCGCAGGCTTTGCCACCGTGTGTGTACAGGGTAGTCCATTGGCGGGTTAACTGGTTTTCGCCTTGGTACTTGATTCGCACATTCGTGTTTACCCGTCCGTCTTCGTCTGTTTCCTTTGTCACGCTAACGCCGATCCCCGGATACGAGAGGATACGACCCGACGGCAACTCCATACACAACCACCAACCAGGAACCTTCCTACCGGACGAATCAAATTCAACAGTACGCCATATGCGGATAGCCCTTTCACCATTCTTGCGCAAGTGTGCTCCTGCCCAAAATTCACGACCAGGATTGCGAACAGCGGCTAAAATTCCATCTTTAAGGTCTCGCCAGAACGCTACTGTTTCAGGGTGAGACTCACGCCACATACGCTTGATAGCGTCACATGTGCGCCACACTTTCTTATCAAGAATATACGATGGTCGGTCATCCTTTTCACCGGGATGTGGCGGTCGCTTGGCTTCCTGAATACGCGCCCACTCATACCCTCGTGCGGTAGCAGCCCAGATGTGGTCGGGGAAAGTCCCGTCCATTGTTTTTGCCATCTCAATAAGGTCAAGACCTAAGTTTTTAGCGAACGTAACGAACGCTCCGACACCCCCCTCATAGCCGAGGCCCAGTTCGCAAGCCTTGCCTATCTGTCTGATTTCCTTGAAGTTTTTCTTAATATCATCTGGGTCCATGCCGAACATCTTACCCGCGGTTACGCAGTAAATATCAAGGCCAGCGCGGAACGTATCGAGCGCGGTTTCTTCACCGGCCAGCCACGCTAAACCGCGACCTTCGACGTTAGAATAATCGGCAACAACAAACTTATGTCCTGCTTCCGGTATGATGCAGCTACGCACCGTCGATGCCGTTAATTTAGCGACATCAAAACGGCGGTGCGCGCGGCCCTTAAGTAACGCTGAAATGCCTTTATCCAGTTCATCATCGTGATAGTACCCGCGCGCCAGGTTCTGCGGCTGGAAGCCTTTACCCGCCCATCGCAGAGTACGTTTTGCCCCGCCATACTGTAAACACCCTCGACGGCGGTCGTCCGAAGAGCGGCCTAACAACAGCGGGTTATATTTCGTTGATGCGGTGGATGCGGCCCCGAGGCGCATTTCTATAATCGCGCGGGCGTCGTCAGGTAAATCATCGTCCGCCAGCAGGTCGTTAAGCGTAGACTTCTGTGCGTTATGAATACGGTGCGCAGGAGCCAGTTCGCGTAGAATTGGCAGGAAGTCTTTACCAGTAAGCGAGCCGCCGTATTTGCGTTGGGCTTCTTCCTGTAACTGTGCCTTGTGTTTCTCCACGGCCTCAATCGCGGCTTCCGCCAGTGCGACGTCAACCTTAAACCCGCGGTCGTTAATTAACTGGTCCAGTTCCAGTACACGGTCCTCAAACTCGGAGTTACCCCACCTCGGCAGCTTATGGGAGACTTCACGCATCGCAGTGATGTCGCTCACGGCGTACTTGATGAACAGCGCCCACTCGCCCGGGTGTGTTTCGGCGGTGTAGCGACGGATTTTGTAGTTCTTCGGCGTCGGTTTAGAAAAACGCTGAATCAGCGCCTTGCCGCGTTTATCTTTTGCATTGTCCGCGGATACACCCAGCACTTCGCACAATGCATCAAGTGAACCCGGCAGCGCGTGGCGGAACGCCCAAATCATCGTATCAATGGTGTTGCTTACCGGAATATCAAAACCCCAGCAGTGTTTCATGATGAGGCGGTCGAACATTGAGCCGTTGTGCCACACCATCTTGATGCGGCTGTTCGGTTTAACCAGACGGCGTAACGCGCGGTGCAAATCGCCAGGCATGTCGCTGCCGTCGGTGCAATCCCATACCCGAACAGGCTCGTCGTCAAAAGCATACGTGCAGATAAGCACTTCAGTAGTTGGGTGTTCGGCGTAAGCGTAGGAGCCGACTTTCTTTAAATCGGCTTCGGAGAATGTTTCAAAGTCTAAGAACAGGTAACTCATTATTTTCGACCCTTAGTAAAAAGGCCCAATGAAGGGCCTTAGTTAAATTGATTCAGATATTAGCGACGGCGGCGTTCACGGCGTGGTGCTCCATCTTCTTCGTCGTCTTCCAGGTCATTGACGCTTGCGACTACTTTAGAACCACCGAACGCTTTACCTTCACCAACGTATTTAATCGCCAGCAGGTTAACGCCGAGGACTTTATATTTCTGGCTGAACCAGATTTCAACGCTTACGTTAGCGACGCAGCCGCTGTAAACCTGTTCGCCTTCAATCTGTTCGCCGTCTACGTTGAAGTCCTGCTCTACCTGAGTCTCACCTTTTTTAGAGGTTACAATCAGCGGCTGTTTCTGTGCCTTCGCTTTGAAGTAGAAGCCTTCTGGGAAGTCTTCAAACGGATTGTCGCGCTCGGCAATGTCTTTAATCGCGCATTTATCCATGTGCTTGCCTTCGCCGTAGTTGGACTTCATCCATTTCTCAGCGGCGGCTGCACCTAACGCTTCTTCAACTACAGCGTAAACAGTGTCGTATAGCGCGTCGATTTGAGCATGGTCGGACGGCAGGATGATAGTCGCGCTGTACTGGCCTTTAGTGATTGAGCCATCATCGTTTTCACGGTCTTTTTCGCGTTCGAATACGTTAACCCATGCAGTGTTTACTTTACGCAGATTTAATTTCAGTCCCATCGTGATTTCTCGCTTTTAAGTTTACTCCGGGAAGCTGCCCGGCCAGTGATTAGAACTATAATAGCTAACTATTCAGGTGTCAACCCTTCCAGCCAGTTATTTTCTCAACTATCAGTACGTATTCGAAAGGCCACTCCAAATTCTGAACAAACTTTATCTCATTAACTTCCATTAAGTCTTCCAGGTCTACAGTTTTATACTTAACCGCAATATAAGCCATTAATGGAAAAAGCAAAGAATAAACCGGCAACATCATAAAGTGATAGCTTAAAAACGCCACAAAACCGCCAATTACTCTGAACATTTTACGAATCATTCTAAATCCTCCTCTGTTACCTGATTCCACTCAGGACGCTTGTCGTCTGCCGATGCGACACATGGTGCGCCCGGCTTACGCGTGATAAACGGCTCAAGCGCTGCCATCTCGTCCGCCGAAAGAACTTTTGCTGCCTCCGTAGGCGACATCAATACCTCTTTTTTGAGAATGTCGCCGTGTGACACTTCAATCGCATCGGAGTCTTTCCACGCACGATTACCAGGACGGCCTTCAACCAGCTTGTACCCTGGCACTTTCTTACCTGAATGCAATGCGGCGGCCATCGCTTTCTCAACCTTGTCTATGTGCTGGCGCAACAACGGCAGCTTCTCATACTCAGTTACGAGTTGCTCCGGCGTCAGTTCCAGTGCAAAGTCGTCCTCCAGCTCTTCCACCAGTACCGCGTTAACGGTTTTTGTACGCGCAGCACACTGTTCAGAGAACCGGCACCACTGACAACCATCGACAGACGGCTTGAAGTCCGACGCTTTCAGGTTCTTCTTACCGCGGAAATAGGCATCAAGAGCCAACAGTGCACGTTTCTGTGCGAACTTAGCGAACAGTTCCAGACCTTCAACCGAGATGTCCCACTCCGACGCCCCGCCAGCGTACGGCTGGAAGATGACCAGACGAACAACTGCGATGTTATAACGTCTCTTGAGTCGGCGATAAACACCGAGAGCATAGAGCATAAGCTGCTTGTTTTCTTTCGCTTCGATACGATGCCGCCCAGTTTTCAGGTCGCCGATAATTAACATGTGCTCGTCAGTGTTTGCCAGTTCCTGTACGGCAACAAGGTCAGCAGTTCCGAACGTCTCGACACCTTCGTAGCCAGGATGCAATACCTCAGTAAGATTGACGCGCATCTCGAGCTTGGCGTAAGTCGCTACATCGATAATCGGTTTGCAGTAGTCGGTGTACTTACGCACCTGCTCAATCATATCCGCCGTAATCAGTACCGCGCCTTTAATCGGGCTGATTAGCGCCTTAATCTGACCTTTACCCCCATCCAGCACGTAAGCGCCAACTTCACGTTCTAACGGCAGCGCAGTGCCTTTGATGTACTGATTTAAATGGACCTCGGCTATTGTATGCATAGCTGTGCCTAATACCGCGGCTTTACCTGACGTGTTAGGAATATCTTTTTCACAGGCCAGTGACGCGGCGCAGCTTAGCCACTTTTTAGCACCTGACGGCGACAGTAAGGCGTGTACGTCATTATTGCCGCCGCGTTCTTTTAGAATCATTTCTCAGCTCCGTTAACTGTAAACCCGTATTTAATCTCGGCTTGCCTGCGAGCCTTAGCCGCGTTCTCTAACTTATCGTAAGCCCCTAAATAAATCGGCCTGCCGTCTACATAAATTCTTGCGACCCACTTACCATAGCGTTTATGAAACCCAACACCTTTAACCCCTGAAGTATTGTCCGTCCGTATGCTGGTGCCGTGTGCGATACTGCCCCGACGCATTTTTATAAGATTTTCTATTCTGTTATCAGTTCTATCTTTATTTTTATGACGAATTACTTCCCCAGGCGCTATCGGCCCGTTAAACATCTCCCAAACTACGTGGTGGATAAGTTTAGTAGTCCCGTTAAAACGTAGTATTTTAAATTCACTCCCGTCGTTGTCCGCCCTCGTACTGCCAGCTTCTTGCCCTATTTTTACAGATTTTGACGGACTTATTTTCCAAAATAATTTACCTGTAGCGGGGTCGTAGTCAAAAACTTCATGCCAATTCATACCCTGTTCTCCCACTGGTCAATTAAATGCCGGGTCTTATGTTCGCAGTGCATAGCCCACCCATACATCGACTCGAAGACATAAAAGTCAGGCTTGGCGAAAGTCGTGCGCTTAATCTGCGACACGTGACGGCCTATATCTTTAGGCCGTGGTACTTTGCCTAAGTACGCCATCTCTTCCATCTGGTGCGCACCGGACGGCGCGCGCAACAGCCATAACGCCTCTGTGCTATCCCGCCTGTCTACGGCTCCG
>UMED01015168.1_pt1 | contig 36209 bp, 46 predicted proteins | sample 1964661 | NCBI WGS metagenome assembly UMED01 (sample SAMEA4836011, study PRJEB28245) | human gut metagenome | biome: gut microbiome; material: fecal sample | place: Denmark | collected 2008
CAATGCTTAAATTGTAAGCTTATTTAAATCGAGTTGTACTAGGTTATATAGTTCACTTATGACCCTTTGACAAGTAGCCCTCATATTCTGACGAATAATAATATGCACTTAAGACTTGTCTCACTGGTAGACCTCAAACCAATTAAAAAGAGTGTAAAACCCTTAATAATTCAATAGGCTTTACACTCCTGGTATGCTTGGATTAATATGTAGTTATGCGGTATGCTTTTTCGTGTCGTGGATGTGATCATCAAGAATCACATGGACACGTTCTACTTCATCGAGGATAAGCGATTCAGATTTCATAATCTGATTTTTCAGATTACGTTCTGTGGACTTAATTTGTAGTTCTACGCTATCCATTCGCATTTCAAAATTGTTCATACGCTCGTTCATGGCTTTCATTTGTGAAAGCAATAAGTCAAGCTTTTCGCTGTCCGTCATATTCTCACCACCTTCCCTGTATTGGGTTGATATGGATTGATTATACCATGTCGGGAGTGTAAAGTCTATTCAATTATCAAGGTACTGTCTGTGTTGCTATTATGTTGTAGGGCCTGTGCCCTGTCCCTTGGGACACTTATAATATAGCATAGCTTTAGCTATATTGCAATAGCTTTATCTATTTTTACGCATTTTTGACATTGTGCACTATTTACACCGCTTGTATAGCTTTAGCTATTATGCAATTATACTATATTGACAATGGATATGTTGACTAATGTCATGATAAAATGGTATAATAAAAGACTTTAAATATGGGAGGATAAACATGGCGTACAATAAAAAGGCGCAAGATAAATATAGAGGTAAGAGCATGAACATTGCTATATGTTATAGACCTACTGATATTACAGATGGTAAACGCTTAAAAGTTTATTTGGCTCATACTGGACAAAGTGCTAATGCATATATTAAATCACTGATCAAGGCAGACCTGGACGCTAAAGGGATACCATACCCCATTGACGACAATATGCCGGACTAATAGTGTAAAATGGATTGTAGGCCGTTGTAATGCGTTATATGGACATAGATTGGCTACGATGGATTGTAGACATTATAATGTAGGGATAGGATTGATAATGAACCAGGAACCAGAGGAATTATATTGATGGCATTTAAACGTGTCAATGTGTGTAACGCATTGTGGGGCATTTTAAGGCTGGTTTATGGTTATAGGTGGATAGTTGTTAGGGTAAGGATGTTAAATGGATATATGGGCATTGTGGTGCGTTTGGTGAGGTGTTAGAGGTATTAGGTTGGCCGCGATGTGGGAACTAGCATAGGTTCAGAGCAAGATAATAGACACAGTGTTGATTAATGTATTTGGTGTTTATTATTGTACATTTTATTAAATTATGTATATAATTATGTTATGGCACATTATTAGACTTTTGATTAATAATAGACATGTGATAATTAATAGACACAGTGTTGATTATCTCAAAAATGTTGTAAATACAACATTTTGCTCGAACATGCAAGTACTCACTTGCATTACTAATATCGTTGAATATTATTTATTATGTTGTAAATACAACGCTTTACTAATAGTATTCAATACTACGTCACGTAGTCAGTACATAAATAAAAAGCGTACTTATAACAAAAGTACGCTTTTTTGATTTTTGCCTTATTTATTAAGGATTTTTGATGTCCAGACCATGGGTGGGGGTAGGTTTACATTTCCCAATTAATCCCATTTTCACTAAATGCCCCTATCTAATCCACCCATACGTCACCTTAAATTTTTCATTTTCCGACATTCAAAACACCATACAAAATTGTTTTAAATCAACACACAATTCGCAAAATTACTCAAAATCAGTTCGGTACCCTGTTCGGTAAAACAACGTATTTACAACGAAAACCAAATTTTCAGATAATTATTTTTGCCCTAAAACACCCCAAAATTATCCCTCAATGCACCCAAAATCCCTTAAAAATCAAACACTTTCCCGAACTCCATTTTATATAAGGAAATGACACCTCTAAATCATCCAAAATCACATCATTAAATTGTAAAAATCCCTTATAAATCAATATAAAATCTATCTTACCGAACATCATCATCGAACCACCTTCGAACTCATCAGTCCAAACTAAGAGAGCATCACTATTCCCCTATCTGACTCCGTTGGCAGCTTATCATCCTAGAAGTGTATTCATAAACGTGGATTTGTCAATAACAGTATATTATTTAATATAGCACTTTTTTGATCCACCGCCATTTTTCATCAACCTTCCTTTGTGATTAGGCAGCATCATTGATTTCAAATTTATGAATTAACTGGAAAATTAAATTTCAAAAATAAATCATCATTCAATGGAGAATAAATACCCACTAAATCAAAATGAAAGGAAGTAATAATCATGTCAAAACCACAAGTAATGCCACAAAGATTTGTTTTTGTTGAAGAGGGTACTATCTTGCACAGCAATAGACCAGAGAACGAAATTGAGTTTTAAAGGTAACTGTAGAAATAGATACTTACAAAACAAAAAAAAGTGATTTGAAGGCAAAACTACAGTCTATTTTTGAAGAAGTCCTTGAATACTTTGATTAAAATAGGGAGGAATCATAATGCAAGCAGGCGATATTTATGATATAATTATACAAAATCTTACAAAAGAGTGGGAAAATTCTATGAACAATCAACTATCTATGGAAAAGTGGGAAACGCCTAAATATTCTAAGAAAGAAATTAACAATGCTGGGAAGACTATTGCAATTCCTACAATTGAACCTGAGAAACGTTATGCTGCATTAGAGATAGTAAATAACTGGCGTTCTGCACATGCATACCCTTTACAGGTTATAGCAAGTAATTTAAGATTACGTAATCCAAATGCAATTGTTGTCCAACGACTTAAACGCCTAGAATCAATTATTGGAAAACTCGAGAGATTTCCTGATATGAATTTATATCGAATGCAAGATTTGGGTGGTTGTAGAGTTATCGTTGATACCATCGACCAAGTATATGATGTACTAAATAAGTATAAATCTTCTCGAATACGTCATATAATTAAACGGGAGGATGATTATATTCAATCTCCTAAGAAATCTGGGTATAGGTCCTATCATATTGTTTATCAGTTTCATAGCGACACAAAAGAGACATATAATAAAAATATATTTATTGAAATTCAGTTTCGCACAAAACTCCAGCATACATGGGCAACGGCCGTAGAAATGATGGGAATATATACAAAATCTCAATTAAAAGCCAGTCTTGGAGATGAAGATATATTAAGGTTTTTCGTTCTTGTATCTTCCGTATTTGCAAAAATGGAGGGAACCCCTATTGTTCCAAATACCATTGATGATTTTAACACACTCATATCTGAAATCAGAGAAATAGATAAAAGGCTATATATCGTATCAAGATTGAGTGCTTTATCTGTAGCAATAAATCATGTAAATGAAAACACTAAGATTAAAAAAAATGGATATTATGTTTTACAGCTAAATTATAAGAAAAAATTATTAAAAATAAATTCATTTCTCAAGTCACAAGTTGAACTTGCGACTAATGTATATAATAAAATCGAAGGAACCAATAACCCAAATTTAGATGTTGTACTTGTATCGGCAACATCCTTTGATACATTAAAAGCAGCATATCCTAATTATTTTACTGACATTTCAGGTTTCGTAGATATGATGCGAAGAATACTAGCTTAAAAACATTATACAAGACAGGTGAATTGCTCATCTGTCTTTTTTTATTGTACAAAATCAGTAAATTAATCATTTAAGCGGAGAACTATATATTAGCAGCAATCAGAAAACCAAACATGGAGGATTAAATTATATGAACACAAACGCAGCTTTACAGGTAACAAATTTTGATTTTTATGGGGACTCCCTTATCGCCATCCGGGATAATGCAACCGGAGAGATTTATACGGCCATAAATTTTGTGCTTAGAGGTATTGGGTTTAACAGAGAGCAAATTCGCAAAAAAAGAGACAAATGGCTAAATGATGTTGTTCTATCTAAAAGTATAGAAAATTTTAAAATACCAACAAGTGAAGGAGTGACCCAGAAAGGCACCCCTTCAAATTCACAGGATGCGCATTGTATATCTATTCGTAAACTTCCACTTGCCCTAGCAAAAATCAACATTACACCCAAGATGAAACGGGAACAACCAGAACTCGCATCAAAGCTTGAATTATATCAGGACAAATGCGCTGATGTGTTAGCATCCGTATTTCTTGATAACAAGTCAGTATCCGCTATAAATCTTCAGCCCTTAATTGATACGATTACTACTCTCTCATCATCCATTGTGACCATGCAACAGGATATTATATCAATCAAACTGGCACAAGAAAACCTTCAGAAACAGATTCCAAAGAAACGTTTCTCATTTTGGACCACAAAAATGTTCCCAAAGTATCAGTTATTAATGGACTACTTCAGTATACGAGAAAACAAGGATTTATATAAGGAGCTATATAAAGAATTCCACAATATGTATCCTGACATAGAACTTAATCAAGTAATAGATGATTACTGTTATGAAAATAAATTGGATAACTGTTATACCTTAGACGCTATAGAGCATGACAAAAGTGTACGAATCTTATTTGAAGCAATGGTTGATGGATTATTGGAGAAATATGGATTGATGTCTAATTCAAATCCTGTAAGACAGAAAACAATTTTTGATGATGTAGTGGAGAATATACCAGTAAATCACCAGAAAGGACTAATAATCAATGAATGACAATTTATATCTCAGTACATTGTACAACCTTACATACAACGAAATCTACAGACGATATCAACTTTTGTCTGATCAGGTTATAATTGAAAATTGGAAATATCATCAGCACCAGGCTCATCACAAGGATGATTATCACTGGATTGCATTTTCAGTTTGCGAAGATTTACTTAGACAAAGAGAGAATACATATCTGGATGACACTTATCCAAAAGACTAGAACAAGGAGGATTACATATTATGAGATTATTCGTTAAAGGACCAGCGCAAAATGATTATCACCGGCAGTCATTTAATTATCCTGCTATACCGGCAAAATCTGAAATTAAACCCGGTGATACATTGTACAGTTTAAATGCTGACTACCATGTTGATAGAGTGGAGTACAGCAAATCAGATTTAACTGTATATGCCACTAAGACAAAGATATTTTAAGAGAGGATGAATTAACTATGGCACATGATAGGATTACATCATGTAAATTTTATATTTGTAAAGGCGAATGTAGTAAGGGTAGAGACTCGGATCATAATAGCTATTGTCAGAAGTGTAATAAATACGAACCAAGATGTAAGGTAAAGAGAATTAACAGGAAGAAGGAAAAATTGGAGAAGATACGATTGAGGGAATAGTAGATAGAAAATCCCAAAATAGGAGTACTTTTAATTTATATATGAACGTAGTGAATATATAAATTAAAAGTACGATAATACTCTTCTCTTGATAATAATGAGTCTATCTTGATATTGACTGCACAAAAGTGATAGCTGAGATGTACCCAAATGAAGTGAATTTTAACTTTTGGGTACGTGTGGGAGGTACCCAAATGAATTTCACTTTAGCAGACGAAAGTATGAAGATAGCAAGAATTTGTACACTCTAAATGGAGAATAGAGTATTAGGCTTCCAAATCACAATGTAACTATAAACATTTTTACAAGAAAGGAATTAAGAATTGAAAGATTTAAAAATTGACCCAGAATTAAGAGATTTACTGCCACCACTCACAGATGAAGAATTTAAGAAGCTTGAAAAAAACATTATTGATAATGGATTTGATAGAAATTTTCCCATTATGGTGTGGAATGGTTTTATAGCTGATGGGCATAACCGTTACACTATTTGCAAAAAACATAACATTGAGCCAGTAGTTGGTACTCTCGCTTATGAAACAAAAGATGAGGTAATGGAGTGGATGCTTGATATCCAGTTGGGGCGTAGAAATTTATCACCTATTCAGAGGATTGCTGTTGCCGAGAAATATAGGCCTATTTACGAAAGACAAGCGTTACTAAACAAACAGTTAGCAATGCAGATGACAAGGAAAAATAATCCAAAAAATGCAAATGAACAGTTTACGGAAAATTTACCACAAACTGAAAATATTGATGCAAGAAATCCTACAACAGACAAAAAACTATCAGCTATTGCTGATGTTTCTGAGAAAACATATCGCATGGGAGCAAAAATACTTCAATCAGATAATGAGCAGTTAAAGCAGGAGGTATTATCGGTCAGAAAAGTATCAATGCTGGATACAAAGAACTCACTAAAAGTTCCGATGTGCCAAATTCGGCACAACGAAAAATTATGAACTATAAAATCTATAATTTTAAAAGAAAGGAATTTAAAAATGCAACAAATCAATATTAATGTGCTAAAAGCACATCCACAAAACAACGATTTTTTTGATGACTTAGATGGTGAAGAATTTGAACGTCTCAAAAATTCAATTCGTGATGAAAAGATTTACACGGATATTTTAGTATCTCCAGATATGACTATCATTTCAGGTCATCAACGTGTACGAGCTGCCAAAGAATTAGGTATGACACTTGTTCCTATAAAAATTGATGAGGATTTACAAGATGAAAACTCTAAGCTTAAAGCTCTTATCTCTAATAACTTTGGACGTAGAAAAAATAGCCCGGAAAAAGACCGTAAGGCACTAGAAACATATGTATCTCTTAGAGGTTATCAGAATGGTGGAAACCGAAAATCAGATTTCCACAATGGAAATCTGAAATTGACGCTTGAAGAAATAGCAAGTGAATTGAAAATGTCAAAAACTAATTTAATAAGAGCTTTGCGAATTGAACGAAATCTTACAGACTCAATGAAAGAATTATTAGATGATGGGATTATTTCAAAAACTTTAGCCTCTGATACGATTGCTTCTCTTTCGAAAGAAGAACAAGAACAACTTATTTCTTCCTTAGATGTTACCAAGGGAATTACGCAGCGAGAAGTACAAAAGTATATTGATGAGATTAGAGAATTAAAAAGTAATCCACCAAAACCTGAAGATTATGATTTGACCAAACAGCAACTTCAAGATTACAAAACCGACTATCAGCAATTAAAGACACAGTTTGATAACAAAGTTTTTGAATTACAAGAATTACGCAAACAAATAGAGAATATGAAACAGACAGAACCAACAGAACGGTACAATAAAAAACTCAAAGATTCAACAATTTTTTTTTGTTCTAAAGTTGCAGACTTCATAGAAAAAGTAGGAGGTTATGTATGGCTAACAGAACATATAAATGAATTGCCAGAATACGAAAAGAAATCATACATTCACGCAGCTAATTCTGTTTATGCATGGGCACAAAATTTGCTAAATAATATTAATGATTAAAATAAGGAGAATTTGATTTATGAAAACACTAGAAAGAACGAATATAGAAAGCACAAACTTTGATATGCAACAGCTTATGAATATTAATGGGCAAATTGCAATGAACGTAAATAATATGAGCAAAAATTTAGGAATTATTACTATTGCCGTCGATAACCTCAAGAATGATGTTGGAAGTCTAACAGATCGTATGGATACATTAGAATTAAAAGAAGAAATTACAACTACTCAAGATGAAGAAATTAGAAACGCTGCATGTAAACGCGTTTATGAAATCTTAGGTGATAACATAGTAACTCATGCTAAATATTATCGCACATTTATAAGAAGGTTATATTCTGATGCCCGACATGAGGCTGGACTTGGTTCCTCAATTGCCAGGACCCGAAAATGTGATTATCAGAGATGTATTGATTACATAGAAGCTTGGATTCCTGTACAAGGCTGCACTGGCTTAAAAAAAGAAACTGATGAGAAAGTGAGAGCTAAAAGGGTTGCCAAGGAACAAGGCTATGATGCTTAGGCGAGGTGACGCATCTTGCCTAATTATGTAAAGATACCACGAGAAATAATATATGATAAAGACCTTGGTGACAAACGCGTGATTATCTTTTCATACTTATGCGCAAGACGCGCCCTGGATGATACAGTGGCCTTCTCTATCACGGAGCTGTGCCACTGGTCAAACTTAAAACCTAACTATAGGGATGGAAAGATAAATCAAAAATACTACGAGGTTCTATTACTGCTCTCCCACTACGGATACTTTGTAGAATGTCCAGATTTTGAGAGCTGCCTTCGTGAATCAACCAATTCAGTAAAATACCAACAAGTAAAACTGAATATAGAGAAGTTTGACGCACCGGACAGTTTTGGAATCATCTACTTTGATGAATTACAAAGAATTTTGGATTTTAAGGGAGAATTAAAAGATAGCGGCATCGACCTGTCCCGGATGTCATCGTCATATATATTGTTACTCCTCTCCTATCTCCGTATAAACATGAACCGAAATCCAGATAAACCCATATGCTGCTATCGGCATTACCAAAAGATTGCAGAAGATACTGGTTTATCTGAACGATATATTGGCCGGATTGTAGAAATCTTGGATACCATGAATATTATTAAGTTTCATAAAATGAAACGCACCAGGTACAAAGATGCGAATACTGATGTCAAATTCAGCACAACCCCAAAAATATTTGCAGACTACAGGCACTACATTAAAGATAGCAATGGTGTATCCATACCTGATACTGAATATGACTACAATACTGAAATAAGTAAACAAATAAAATTAATGCAAAAAGAGAATATTACTATATAACCAACGACCCATCACACCACAAGGAGTGAATACAATGATTATTTTAACTACGAAAGGAATTTTAACACATGACAGAGACCAGAACAGGATACCTTACTACTTTTAAATCATCACATTATCCATCAAAGCAGGAATTACATAGTACTTTTGGCGGCGTAATTATTGAATCTGATTATAGTACCGAATATAATGCTCGCACGTCTCAAGCCTCATTTATCGCCAGTCGTATTGCTACAGCCAAGAAATTTGATTATCAATGTTTAAGAAATGCAGAAGTCAGAGAAAGAGGTAAAAATAATGACTAGATACAGAAATGTTCCATCCATAGAATTTGATTTAGAAAACAATTACAAAGTGAAGGCAGAATATGTCTTTGATAAGGTATCAGGAAAGTATATAGTAACCTTCTATCTCAGACAATCACATGTAGGAATGTGGGACCAGATTGACAAGGCCACTGATATTACTTTTGGTTCTCCACGTGAGACAGTTAAGACGGATATTGCTAAGTACTTTACCAAATTACTCATTGAAGGATTCTTTCAATATTACATAGACCGATATGTTTACCAGATGAAATGTTTTGACAGAGGCAATGATTTATACGAGAAGGAGCGCCTGAATGCTCAGTAAGTCAGACTATAGATATTTCAGTAAAGCACATCAGACCGCTCTTATCTCTGATTTCGATAAAACTCATGTCGGCTGCATTGCTGTCTATCAGGGTAATATCATTGCCATCGGGTGTAATACCCATAAGACCCATCCCAGACAACAATATTATAATCGGTTCCGGACGATACGTTATAGAGATAGTAAGTATCTTCCTAAAATGCACGCCGAGATACATTGTCTAAATATAATCCGGAACATGGATATAAATTTTGCCAAGGTGAAGCTATATATCTATCGGATTCGTAAGGACCAAGAATTCGGTTTAGCCAGACCATGCGCTTCCTGCATGGCAGCTATTAAGGACTTAGGTATCAGGCATATTTATTACACATCAGATAGCGGATATGTTTATGAGAAATTGGAGAATAAATAACAGAAAATAATTGGAGGAAATCAATGTCAGAAAATAAGTCAGGTTATATTTTAAGCAATGGTGAAGAATCAAACAAATCAGATGTGGCATCTTGTGTTAATTATAGACTATCTCCGGAAGAAAGAGAAGTTATTATCATCATGGATGATAAAGACCGTAAGTGGAAAGCAAGTTGCTCCTCTCACACTTATATGAGGAAATTTGAAAAACAAGGATGGACATGTACGGGAGAAGAACATTATCGTGACGGAACTATATGTACAAAATACTATGAAGCACCCACGGCATCTTCAATTACTATCGGGAAGGCGGTACGTCCCCGGCGTCAGGGAAAACCGATGACTGAAGAACACAAACGGAAGTTACAAGAAGGACGCGCTGCTAAGAAGTTACAGGATTCTATTTAGTATTAAATAAAATGAAGAGATGAATGTCTTACCTTAACAAGTTATCACTGGAGACTATTTAGTCCGTAGTTTATTTAAAATAGGTTTACCACAGAACTAGAACGGGTACTTCACTATGATGGAATGGATGTGATATACAATTAAATGAGTGAGTATGGGATAAAAATTAAAAATATAAGCGCCGGTATGCTTTATGATGTGAATCTTGGTTTACGGGATTATTTTACATATACTGATGCAATGTTAAATAATAGTCTTTTTAGCTTTTTTCTATTAAAAAATGGTTTGGATGTTTATAAAGGCGAGAGTACAAGAGATATAATCTGTTTAGATTATAATTTTGGGAGCCGCTCATATGAAGAAGAACGAAAACGTTTGGAAAAACTGTTTCATGACTCAGACGGGTGTTCTCAAGAACGAATTTTAGACACACTAAAAAAAGTGGATTCTAGAAAAGAGTTATATTCACCTAAAAAGAGGGATGAAATTAGGGAATACTTTTACGATAATGGTGTGGATATAACTTATAAAAGAAAGAACAAAGACGGTTCGTTGAAGGAAGAAAAAACTATTCATTATGAAATGCTATTCAGGACAAGTGCCAAAGCAAAGCTCGGACAAGTCATGTTTATCAACAGTAAATTGTATGATAAAGCATATAACTGGCTGACTATAGGATTAGGTAATAAAATGAGCAATGACAATGCAAAAATTGTTGAAATGTCAGCTTATGCTCCACTTACCACATCTAATATTATTGGCACTTTACATGTTCCGGTTGAGGATATTCTTATTTTAAAAGATATAGATTCTTTTTTTATAACAAAAACCAAAGTAGTAAAGGCCGAAGAATATGAAGATAAGCATGGACAGAAACAAAAAAAATGTATTGTTATCGATGAAGAAAGGGATGTTAAAAACACAATCTGGGATGGTATGATGTTAATTGAGTCCTCAATACTTCCAGATTGGATTAATGGCATGGCTCTACTACGTAATCATTTATTTAAAGCATGTGGTTTTAGAAGTCACATTCAAAAATTCTTTGCAGATTGGTGTAATAAGAATGGCTATGATTACCAAACCTATCAAATTCAGGATATGTTTGGTAAATGGCATTATTTGAAGGATATCAAGATGATTACTACGGATAATGCTATTAAGTGGAAAAAGTTTGCTGATTTAATGGGTAATACGTTATCAGAAGCCTATGAATATTGGTGCGACAGGATTCATGCCGATGGTGATATATGGGGTATTGTCAAGACGGACCATCCTAGCAAACTAGGAAATTATCAACAATTGAGCTATCAGATGATCAATACTCTTCCGTGTACAAAAGATGACATTAAAGAAATTGCTCAGATAAGTATTAACTATGTAGAACTGTTAAAAAAAGATAATGATGAATTTGAAAGGTTTCTAAGAAAATATGCCAATGAAGTAAATCATTATGAGATGTTAGCTGACTTATATGCTCAAAACCATGAATTTGGCAATAGTACATTTTTTAGAGAAGAAAAAAAGAAAATAATATTTGATTATGTCTACAGACTAAGAAAAGGTAAGATTATAGTAAATGGAGATAATCTAACGGTATGCGGAAATCCGTATGCTCTCCTACTTTATTCAGTTGGTGAAGATTATAATACCGACCCAACATTAAAGCAGGAAAATGGAAGTATTCAATGTTACACAACCAGGTTTAATGACAACGAATTTTTAGCTGCTTTTCGTAATCCCCATAACAGCCCGAATAATATCTGTTATCTTCATAACGTTCATTCTGACATCATGAAAAAATATTTCCCCTTCAGCAATAATATAATAGCTGTAAATTGTATCCATACAGATATACAGGCCAGAGCCAATGGAATGGATGAAGACAGTGATTTTATGCTTGTGACAAATCATCCAACCATGGTGGGATGCGCAAAAAGATGCTATAAGGAATATCCTACCATTGTAAACGCATTAAAAGAGAGCGGAATTACATACCAGAACACAAAAAAAGATTACGCCGCCATGGATAACAAATTTTCAAAGTCTCGTATGGCAATCGGATATTCCAGTAACCTTGCACAGCTTGCAATGACATATTATTGGACAGAGTTACAAAAAGAATCTCCTGATAAAGCCAGACTGAAAGAGTTGTATGATAATTTTGTTATCTTATCAGTATTAGCTCAGGTTGTAATTGATGGATGTAAAAGGGAGTATGAAATTGATGGCAACAAGGAAATAGATCGTATAAGCAAAATGGCTTGCATGACCATCAAAAAACCTTGTGGTTTTACAAAGACAGGTAAAATAAAATATAACAAATGTGATTTTCCAGAATTTATGAAATATACGAGGGAAATAAAATATACAAAAGACGGAAAGGAATTACCTCAAGAAGAGATTGATGTATCCAAGGAAAAATTAAAAGGAAGAATCAATACAACTCTATCTTGTCCTATGAACTGGTTAGAATACTGGTTAGACAAAATACAAAATGCAACAACAACCAAAACAACTCCTACTTCAGAATTTTTTATTAAGATGCAAGGAAAGGCGCATCATCGACAAATGACTAAAATCAAAGAATTAATAATAGAGTATGATTCAAAAGTTAAATCGCTTCAATACAAAAGTATATCTGATGAGGATTATATTTCTGAATTGTATCGGTATAATGATAATCTTTTGGAATCCCTCAAAAAAGTAAAAATTGGAAATATAGTAACTATTAACCGACTAATTGAAACAGCACTCGGTTTAGAGACAAATCGAAACAAAACAACTACGCAAAAACCAGACACAAAATACACTAGAAAAATACTAAATTACTTATATAAAATGAACAGAAGCAAATTTCTTGTTAATTTTGCACAAAATCGGCAGAGTTAAATTGTGAAAATCACTTATTTTTCAAGGTTTTTTAGGCTTAAAATGCGTCCGTTATATGGAGAGCAAAAGAAAATACGAATTGTATGAGTAAACTCCACCGCTATTGCCCGATGCGGGATAAATATGGGAGACAGTCTTTAAATGTATACTAGGGGCGGACGTATCATTATTCGCCCCGAATTCAACATCAATTGAGGAATGTCGTGATGACCAGCCCTCAATGGAGAATTAAATAGGTGAGCTATATAAGATAGGATTATTTGCGTAGATTAACATTTATGTCTTGGGACATCATATCGGTCATTGCTTTTGCTTTACTATCAGACAAATCTTTGTTAAAGGAAATTATTGCGGCTATAATACATTTTCCTATAACGCTGATAATATGGCAAATACCGTAAATCAGTCCTCCACTAAGAAGTATTTGTAAAACTTCTACCAATTCTACCCTCCCCTCTTGTAGAATTTCATAAGATAGGGAATTATAGCGGCCAGAACAGCCAGATATTTAATTCCTTTCGTGCCACTAACTACAATTGGCGCTCACACATGGAATATACCAGGTATATTACCGTGCATTGAGTTAGAATGTGGTAGTCTAACCGCAATTATACCCATCAATATTCTATCACAAATAACTGGATAAATAAACCAGATGACAATCACAAAGAGCTAATTTTTACTGGTGGCGGTGCTGTTATATTAACGGTATCGCTATTAGTGTTGCATAAAACAAATAAATCATAATTCAAGGAAGATACCACTATGGGAACCACAGGAAAGAACGCAGATAAGAGAACACCGAAACAGAGATCTAATGGTGTAGCACAGAATGCAAGACCAAAGGGCGCACAGGATACGACATTTGTCACAACCGGCCCTGCGACTGGTAAAGAAGATGAAAGAACTGTTGGTACAGAAGATTAAATAACAGCTTGCGGCGGTGCCATCCTCTATGATGGTATCGCCTGTAATTGTAATTAGTAGACGAAATTTATTTATATTCGCAACACCCTTCTAATATCAACAACCCATGAATAGTTAGGACAAGATCGGCCATAACATTTCTTTTCTACATGATATTTTATCATAGGCAGCAAGGAATTAAAAGAGATTATTATTATAGCGGGATGCTCGTACCAGTGGTCAGTCGGCTGGCTCATAACCAGTAAACAGATGGGTTCAACTCCCATTCCCGCAACTACCTCATTAGAGGAATAAAAAGAAGGATGTGAAATGCAATTAAACAAATAACGAAAGTACAAATTGAACGGCTATTGGCAAAGGGTATAATTCGTAACACTCAATATGGATATGTTGATAGGAATTTCAATCACATAGGTTATTATAGAACTTGTGGTGGCAAACGTTATATAGAAAATAAGTATGTAACTTAATCCTATGAAGAATAGAATAACATATCACGGGTTCTACATTGACAGAACTGAACATGGATATTGAATTTGCAAAATGTCAGATTCTAAGATTCATACACATCTCAAGAATTTACAACCAGCATATAGACTAGCTGACAATGTGAATAGTAAACGTATTCCACGTAGATGTGGGACATATTATTTAGAAAGCCATGAGAGGCTTTCAGATGATGAAGAATATATTGAAAAGATCAAAAACTATATAATCGTTAAACAAAACAAGGGAAAGAAACAATACTACTACAATCCTTCCAGGAAACATGCTAGAGGGATTTTCTAATGAAAGGATGATTTTAAATGGCAAAATCCAAGTTACAGTTTAAGAGGAATATTACAGATAAATTAAGTGTTAAGGGAGTCCTCTCTGAGGATGGAACCACTATTACCTATACTGACGAAAATGATATTGAGCAGGATGTAAAAGTTTCTGATTTACTGAATGTTTTCAAAAATCAGCCTATTGAATTTGGAGTACAGTTAAAGAGTGATGAAGAACTTGATGTAATTCCAGCTGATGAAGATTAAAAGGTGGTGGGCATACTGATTAATTTCATAGAGGAATTACGTAAATATGGACTAACTCCTGATTCATTTGAGCAGCTTTTACAGGACTGTTCAAATAAAGTGCATAAAATATCTGATTGGGATTGGACCGAAATATGTCAAAAATACAATCTTAACTTAAGTCCTGATACCATCCGTAAAGGTACGCAGCCTCCAGTGGTAGGCTCTGTATTTGTATCGGAATACTACAAATGGAAAGAGTCACAAAATTACAAGCCACATGGTACTGACGATAGCTATTTTAAGCAAATCAAATTTGAAAAGCAAGAAATTGAAAAAGAGAAGCAACGCCTGTTTGATGAGCGCACAGGTTTGAAGAAATTACTTAGGGAACAATCTCGAAGGGAAGAACTATTCAATATTGTTAAAAGAGCAATTAATGATTATGAACCCATTGTTTTCGAATACAATCCAGCTCCGATAATTGATAGTGATTCAGACTTAATTATCCATGTCACTGACGTACATTGTGGTGTGGATATAGATAGTCCATTCAATACCTATAACATTGATATATTACAGAAAAGACTCAAATTATTTCTTGATGAAATATTTGAAATTCAGTCCACTTACAATTCTGAAAATGCTTTTGTCATTTTAGGTGGAGATATGATACATGGACTTATACATCTTAATGGTCGAATTGAGTCAAAAGAAAATATCGTTGAACAAATTAAAATTGTGTCCGATGTATTGGGACATTTCATTGATAATCTTAGGTATTCTTTCTCAAATGTCTTCATATACACTACCCCGGGTAATCATTCAAGATCAACCGCAAATAAAGATGAGACAAGACGAGGAGAAAACTTTGACCTTCTTGTACCTTATGTTTTATCCAAAGATTTTAAAAATGTAGATAATGTTTTTATTGAAGAAAATTCTTTAGATATCAATATCGCTACATTTAATGTTCGTGGATGGAATGTATACGCAAGTCATGGTGATAAAGAATCAGAAAAAAGCGTTGTTTATAATATGACCAAACTTGCCCGTAAAGCCGGATACCCTCTTCCAGATATATGTTATCTTGGACATAGGCATACAAATGGACTTGCTACCGTCGATAATGTTAAGGTTGTACAGTCTGGGTGTTGCGATGGTATGGATTCATACAGTATTGATAATAGATATGTTGGTTCACCTGAACAGACAGTTACGGTAGTAACAGAGAAAAAACGTATCAAAGCATTGTGTGATATTCAATTGGATTCTATATAGAAATAAACCCATTTATGAATATGATTACACTACTATCCGACTCGTGAAGGATAAGGTTGGGTTCCCGTATGGGAGTAGGTCACAAGGCTTAGAATTCCTTTGCCCCTGGGGTCGGATCTACATGCATGGAGAGCGCACTGCTCTCCTACTACAAAATTAAATTATGAGAGGATTTATAATATATGAACAAGAACGAATTAATTGAAGCCGTGGCGCTGAAGATGGAAGATAATAAGAAGGTTGCCGAAAAGGCCCTCACAGCCTTCATGGACGTCATAAAAGATGAAATGGCAAAGGGTGAGAAGATTCATTTGGTTGGCTTTGGAACCTTCGAAGTTACAGAACGCGCAGAACATATGGGAAGAAATCCAAAGACTGGTGAATCCCTTCTGATTGAAGCCTCAAAGACTCCCAAATTTAAAGCTGCCAGTGCATTAAAGAAGGCCGTGAATGGTGGTGAGTAACCGTTGTACGAAGAAGTAGTAAAGACCGTAGACTTGACCTCTGATGAGGTAGAAATATTGATTGATATTCTCTCCTATCGACTGGCTCAGTGTGTATCAATTGGTGAAGAGATTACAGTACGAGAATTGCTGGAGAAGATTCAGTAAATATTATAGACGCTATGAGAGCCAAATCTCATGGTGCTTTTTTGTGAAAGGAAGTGATGGATTGGCACATGTTACAAAGGTAAAATATTTTACCAAAGAAAAAGAAAAGTATATTAACCCCGATAATTTAAAGAAATATCAAAAGTATTTACAGTCCAATATAATTAAAAATCAGGATGTTAAAGATACTACATATAAAAGATACGAAGGACTATTTCGTCATTTTCTTATGTGGTTGGGTGAAAACTATGGAGATTTAGGATTATATTCTGATGAGTTTATGGAAAATGCGGTAGATATTATGGAAGGATATATTATGTTTTGCCAGGAAACACTTCTAAATCATAAGAAAATTATCAATATGAAAATATCTGCCGTAAGCTCATTTTATATATGGTCTATGAAGCGAGGTTTTGTTAAGTATCATCCTTTTGACGGTAAGCTTGACAGAATGAAAAAGGCTAATGAAGAAAAAGTTCTCACTTCGTATTTCTTAACAGAGGATCAGGTACAGACAATAAGAAGAGAATTGTCCGAAAATGACAAATATACAATTCAAGAACAAATTCTATTTGAAGTTAGCTTTGATTCTGCAAATCGTATTGGTGCTCTTCTGCGCCTTCAACTATCCAAACTAGATTTGGACAATAATATGTTTGTCAACATAAGAGAAAAAGAAGGGTATCGTACCCAAGTTGTTTTTGGAGATGTTGCAAAAGAATTGATTCAAGAATGGCTTGAAATGAGAAAAGATGATTACGACCACATGGAGGTTGATTCACTTTTAATCAATAAATACAATGGAGAATGGAAACCTATGGGTGAAGATGCCATTAGAAATAGAATGCGCAAATTCGGAGAGATTGTAGGCATTTCTGACTACAGGCCGCATTGCCAAAGAAAATCGAGACTGAATCTTGTATATGAAGAAACTGGTGATTTAGCTTTAGCTGCTGAATTAGCCAATCATAAAAGTACTGAAACAACAAGAGCATTTTATTGTAGACCAAAGACTAAGGCTGAAGTTATGGACAAAATAAATGCCCTAAAAAAGAAATCGGAAAATGCAGCAGTTGATAAGGCCGATTGACTTCTTATTAGAATCCCCATTTCATTCAGACATATTTCTGTGAGTGATGGGCTTAAAATCACTCTCTCACTCGTATTTGCGAGTTAAAATAAGACGCAATACATACCGGCCTTGGATTAAAGGCAATTATCCCACTGACATCCAGGATTATAGGCCAACCACTGCCATAGTAAGTGTGGGGATGTTCGTGCCTCGCTACGTTAGTGCGAACCATTAGTTCAGGAGGGTTAACTACTCTCCTACTTCTGGGTCTGTCGCCTAATGGCATGGCACTCGACTTTTAATCGAGTTAATGCTGGTCCGAATCCAGTCAGACCTGCTTTTGCCAAAGTATTCAGGACGGCTCCTGAACCTGCCTTGAAAGCAGTGTGTACGGTGATGAATCGTATGGGGGATCAACACCTCACTTTGGCACTCAAATAAGCATTTCATCTTATATAGAAAGAGAAGGTAATTATATGGCAACAATAATGTCAAAATTCGGCAAAGTCTATGAAGAGCCACAGGGGCTTGATGAAAACAAATATTATGAAATAATGTATGAATTTATAGACTTAGCAAAAATAAAAGGACTCACCGTGAGGCAAGCCCAGAAACTGTTTGCTGATTGTACAGATGCTGTAATGAGTACAAAATTATAATGTCACATTTTCTACTCGATTAATGCCAAGTGTTGTAAAAGTAAGCTTTTTCTTGGCACCATCTTGTGTATTATAAGAAATATCACCAGTTAAATATCCACCTAACACAAGATAATGAATACATAGACTTAAATGTTCATTTGTCATATTAACAGTATTACATATGTCTGCTATTTTGAATTCAACAACAAGCGAATATGAATCTTCAGTAATTAAATTATACATTGCTTTGAGAACTCTTCTGGAATCTTCTACAATTGTCATATCAATTATCTCCTTTTTGTATGATATTTCATAGGTAAACTCATATAAATCACTGAATAGACCTGAGGGCTTGTAAGTTAATCTTATCTTTCTTACCACTGTAAACCACAATTTTAACCTTTGATGGATAGGTAAATTTTATTCTACTGACCTTAAATGACCAAATAATTAATTCAAGCAGTTCCTGATCCGAAACCATATCATATTTTTTGAATCGAGTAATTCCAGAACCAAATACTGGAAGTGCAACTGTTTTACCAGCATATACTCGATCAATTTCATCCCAAAATGATAGTAAGAATGATATGTACTCATGCATTTCAATATAAGCCTTATTGTCGTTGTCAAAATGAGTCAATGCGGTGAGCAAATACTCTCCTACAACACATACCGTTCCAAGTTGGTATTTAGTTGTTTTACCCTTTGGACGTTGTTTATTCTGAGAAATAATTTTTGTAGAAAGATGATTATCTAATGCAATGATTTTATCAAGTTCATCAACCTTGTCAGCAAAAAATCTGTTAATAAATATTCCGTTTAGTGTACTTTGAGCGATAATCTCGTCATCAACAATAGTATCATAATATTCATTAAAAGCAATTGATTTCCAGTCAGACTCTTCAGAGAACAAATCTCCGAATTTAACTTCTACGGTAGAATTATTTATAGTTAACGAAATAGAGCTTCTTTTGTTAGCATATATCCAAATGCACATATAGCAAAAAACAAAGAGCACTGCAGCCACAATGCCTGTAATCGATTTATATTTTTGTTCAATGTCAACGAACAGAAATATGACCGATGTTACTACACTTATTATACTGAGTAAACCATAAAACCATTTTACAATTTGCTTATCAAATAATTTTACTTTAACTTTCATAATTTTGTGCTTTCTTTACTTGATAATTCCCCATGATACATAAGCATCTCTTGAATAAACATTTCTTCCATTTGATAAATGCTCTCCATTAACAGTAAACCTTGGAATTGCATCAAATATTGGTTCTTTCTTAAAGCCAACATGAATGGCCTCCGTATCAGTCAGGTTTATTCTCTTAGATAACGCAGTAGGCCACATAGCAGATAAGTCATCATCCACATCCCATATAGCTGAATAAGCTGGATACGCAATAATAAGTGGAATTTTGTAGTTGTCAATTGCTTGCTCAATTTCATAAGACAGGACGCTCCCGCTTTTTCTCGTATCTGTCGAAAGAATGACAAGCATATTCTTTGATGCACTCAAACGTTCTCGAATGCGAGTATACAGCGTTGCTTTCAGACTTGTATCTCGAACGGAATAGGTTTTCTCATGGCTATTTGTTAGTTTAAAATCAATGTTTTTATTAGCATTCCATGCTTGTAGTATTGAGTAGTAACGAAAGTCAGACTTCGTTGGATCTGTTTGACCCAATCCATCAAATGCGACATACGTTCCGGTTCTGTTCATAGCAGCGCTTAACCTCCTATAGTCATGTTCTATTACTAACTCTGTAATCAACATATAACACTTTATTCTTATATTTTACCATGCACAAGTGTTTTTGTCTATTACATCGGTTAGTATGCAATTAAAAAGGATAACTTAATAATTTTATTACTAAGAATCTGCGCTTTCGTGCGTTTATATCTATCAATTACAGAGCCATCATTTGACTGGCTCTCTTTGTATGCCATTGGTGCAATTGGAAGCATAGCGGACTCCAAACCCGTAAGATGCAGGTTCAAATCCTGTGGGGCGTGCTTATGATACTGCTCTTTAACAGTATCTTTTATAATCCAAACAAGAAAGAAGGTGTTTATAATTGGCGAGAAAACCAAAAATCGCTGAAGCATCTGATAATTTTGATGATTCTCACGATTATAGATGTCTTCGATGCGGTAATACATGGGAAAATCCTAATGGTCATTTCTATAAATCTCCCTGGTCAGAGTCATTTGAAAAGAATTCGCGTTTTGTACCCTTGTGTAGAAAATGTGTAAATGAGTTATTTGATATCTACGAAAAGAAGTATGGTACTAATACCGCCTGCATCTTGATGTGCTATAAACTAGATATTCCATACTATTACTCGCTTTTTGATTCCATTATCAAAAACAATAATAAGTTTAGCATCGGTTTATATATGCGACAAATCAATGGCAGACAGTATCAAAACCAGGACTTCTCTCAATCTATTCTAAATGGTGAATTAGGAAAATCCAAGGATGACTTTGAAAAATTCAAGGAAGTAAAATGGTCAAAGCAAGATTTACAAAACCGAGATTATGCTATAGAAGTTGTAGGTTATGATCCATTTGTCGGATATCCCGAAGAAGATAGACGTTTTCTATTCAATCAATTATCTCCATATTTAGAGGATGAAGATATAGCTGATGATGCTTTCAAATTGTCACAGATATTACAGATTGTAGATAACAACAAACAAATTCGGCAGTGTGATGTTAAGATAGCAAACCTGGATCCCATAAGAGATGCCACAGATATTAAAACATTAAACTCAATCAAAAAAACATTGGTGGAAGCCAACGACAAAATTGCAAAAGAAAATGAAATTTCAGTGAAGAATCGTTCCAATAAGGATGTAGGAAAGTCAACGCTTACATACTTAATGCGTGATTTAAGGAATAAAAATTTTGAAAGAGCCGAAGCTGATTATTACGATCAGTTAAGAGGTCCAGGAACACAATGGGCAATCTCAATATCCCAAAAAGCAATGTTAGATCATTGTCTATTTGATGAAAATGATAAAAAGGAAGTTTACGAAACACAGATAAAGCTTGTAGATGATTTATACAAAGAACTAGACAGCAAAAAAGAACAGTTGCGTCAATTGCTTATTGTCAACGACAATTTAAAAGCCGAGTTGGAGACATTAAGAGTAGGTGATAGTGATGGAATATCATAAATTAATGTCTGAACGCAAGAAGCGAATATGTGAGTTAGATGCTGAAAGTATAGCATTTTATCGTCGTAACCCCTGCATTGCCTGTGAAGATTTATTGGGTATTAAGCTCATTGATAGTCAAAAGTATATTCTTCAAGCTAGTTGGAATAAACCACATGTGCTATGGTGTTGTAGTCGTAACTTTGGGAAATCCTTTCTCGGTGCCATTTTTATGGTCCTCAAGGCAATATTATATGAAAATCAGGCTATCTACATAGTATCATCTGTTGGTGATCAGTCAAAGGAAACGTTCTCTAAGATTGAAGAAATCGTTCTTCGCATCGGTAAAACAGCCGCATCTATTGATTCCCTTAAAGACATAGTTGAAAAGGAAACCAAAAAATCAGGAAATAATAAAACAGGCTTCGGCCATGCTCAGTCAGGTTTCCACGTTGAATTCTACAATGGTAGTGAAATTTTCACTCTAAATGGCAATCCGGATAATAACCGGAGCCGCAGAGCCACTTTAGTCTTTTTTGATGAAGCAGCATTCTCTTCAGATGAACTAATTGCTGTATGTGAAGCTTTTGCAACACAGAATACAGAATTTAAGACTTCTGTTGAAAAAGGCTTTAATCCAGATACATTGAAAAGGAAATGCCCTACACAGCTTGTTTACGCATCATCTCAGGATGACATGAGCAAAATTTTCTATCATCATTATAAAAACTTTGCAAAAAGGATGCTGGCTGGTGACAGGGATTATCTTGTGGTTGATATGATTTGCGACACTGCCATTGAAACATATATGGATGGGAAACCATATACTCCTCTCCTAACACGTGACAAAGTTGATGCTGCCATGAAGGCCAATAGAGAAAAAGCGCTACGGGAATACTATAATCAGCCCACTAGAGACGGAGGAGTAAACCAAATCATAAAATGGGGAACAATCCGCAGGAATGAATGTTTTTATTTGCCTCAGTTATCTTATAAACCGAATACAAATATATGTCTTGCTTTAGACCCTGCACGTACATTGGATAATTCCATATTGGGAGCCATGAACATAGTTAACGATCCCAATTATGGCTACATTGGAGAAATAGTAAACTGCTTGAACTTATTTGATAATGCCAGTAAGAAAGGGTACAAACTGGATTCTAATCGGCAGTTAAAGGAAATACGAAATTATCTCTCCCTTTACAACGGGCAACATAATGACTATCAGAATATTGATTGCTTATTGATAGATCAAGGTTCTGGTGGAGGAGGCGTTTCGACTTATGCCGATGGCTTACTTAATGATTGGGTTGGTAACGATGGCCGTCATCATAGAGGACTTATTGATGCTTCACATGAAATCTATACTGGATATAAGTCTTTATATCCGAATGCTATTGATAAATTACGTCTCATTAGTCCACGAAAGTATAGAACTCAAATGGTTGATGAGTTTATAGAGCTAATGGATTTAGGAGTAATCAAATTCCCTTACGAATTCAAGCAGGAGTTTATAACAATTGTCAGAAAACAAAAGGATTCTGATGAAGAAATAATTGAGAAATATGAGCTATCAGAAAAGGAAATTGTGGCCTTAGCAAATATAGACCTAATGAAAACTGAAACCACGTCAATATACAAATATGAGAACGCAGAAAAAACTTCTAAAACATATGCATTAGCTAAGGATAAAGAAGGTTCTATGCATGATGATAGATTTTATGTGTTGATTATGCTTGCACATAGATTGTATGAATTACGCCGTGGGCAAACAATACAACCCAAGCAGAGAGAACCATCCGATTTTACTAATGCTCCACGTTGTGTATCATCTATAACATTTTAAGAAAGGACGGTGATTAATTGCCAAAAGAAGTAGTCTTATCTTCTTCTGATACTCAGAGCCAGGAAGAAGATTTCAGTGTAACTTTTGCATCAAAAGCAAATGTAGATGGTGAAGAAACCGTCATTTTTACATCTGAAGAAATTGCACAGGAATGGATGACTAAGGCACTACAGAGTTTTGATCCAACCAATAGACAATATTCCGTATATTTGAATGAGGAATCTGTTGCTGGAAGTGAAAAAACAAATCTTGACGAATTAAAAAATCTTGCGAAAAATGCCCAAAGTGATTTAAACAAGATTCTTAAAATCAATTCTCTTGTCCGCCAAGAAATTAATGAAGATGATATTATAGGAAAAGTTTATGAAACGGTTGTCTCAAATTTGAACGCAAATGTTAGAATTTCTTTTGATAATCTCCCACAGAAATACAAGAAGAAAACAAAAGAACAGGCAGAGACAATTATTAAGCAATTTCATAAAGAAACAAATATTAATAATATACTCTCATCTTCTATTCCTACTGTATATGTTGAAGGTAATTGTATTAAATATCTACGAAAAAAGAACAATCATTATGCAATAGATATATATCCATTAGGTGTTGCTATTGTAAGTGATTATGCAGTGAATGGTATTCCATATATTTTAATTGATATTAGAGAACTCACCAATCGTTTACAAAAAAACACTATTAAAGGAAAGAAAAACAAATCTTTGTTTTTTGATAATATTACAGAGGAAATAAAAAATAATTATCCACCAGAGGTACATCAGGCATATATAAATAAAGAACATTATGCAAAGTTAGATTTGAGACACACTGGATTGAATAGATTTTGTAATATGAATCGAAAATATGGACTTACTCCTGTATTTAAGGCAATTAAACCTAATCTTATGCTTGATACATTTGATAAAGCAGATGTTGTAAATGCAAAAGTTAAAGCTAAAAAAATTATTCATCAAGTTCTTCGCAAAGAAGTTATGGGGCAAACATATGAAAAAAAAGGCTTAGAAGAAATGGCATATGCACATGAAAATCTTGCCGCTGCATGGAAAAACCCTACAGTATTATATACTTCTCCTCCATGTGTAGAAAAAATAGAATATGTTGAACCAAAAGTTGATACAACTAATATAGACACAATCAATCAATATCGTTCTCGTGTTACTTCTGCTCTTGGAATTTCTTTTCTAAATACTGATGGCAATCAGACAGTTAGTACCGCAAATATTTCCATAAAACAGTTAATGAAAACAATAAACAAAATTGCAGAACAAGAAGAAGAGATTTTATATCGTTGGTATTCTATTATTCTTGAAGATAATGATATACCACAAGAATACTGTCCTACTCCTCACATTTTAGATGCGGAACTTCTTGAGTTTGATATGAGAAAAGATTTATCCGAATTATTGTTTTCCAAATTTAATTGTTCTTATAAGACGGCATATGAACTGGTTGGTATTGATGTACGTGATGAACTCGAAAGACGTGCTCAGGAAAAATCGTTTGGTTATGAAGACATTCTTTCTCCTCATCCTACTTCTTATAACAGTTCTGGGGAGTCTACTACTAATGATAATAACAAAGGTGGCAGACCTTTTGGGACAGACGATTTTGAGAAGCAAGAATACGACTCTGATTATAATCAAACGAGGATATAGAATATGAGATATATAAGAACACCTACTGGTGAAGTATTTAAATATGAAGATTGTGAAATATTTGATGAAGAGGAAATTTTAAGTCAAAAGGAACTATCAGATTTATTGTTTGAGAAAACTGGAATATTAGTTGCAGATGTGAAGAAAATGGAGGAATAGTTTGGAGAAATATTTTTATTGTTATAGTTATCCATTAAAAGAATTTTTTGTTTCTAATGGAGAACAAGTCATACTCTCTTCTATTCATGAAAAAACAAAAAAGAAGTTCTGGGTATTCAAGTCAAACGACAGAATAACAGAACTTCTTTTTAAATGGAGAAATAGAAAGTAGAGAATATTTAATTTGGAAAAATAATTTGGAGTGACAATTTTATGAAAAAGAAAATTTATTGAAGAAATGGGAGTTAAAAATTCGAAAGTAAAAATAATTGGTAAAAATGTCAATAACAGAACAATCGTGTGAATGTGTTACTTGTGGTCATGTGTGGAGTGCTGAACCTGGTAACTTGCTAAAGGCAAACGGTACTGGTTGTTCTAAATGCAATTTTTCAAAGGGTGAAAACAAGATAGATGAATCTTTGTGCAGATATAATATTGGTAATATTCTATGATTTCTATATTCCAAGTTTCAATCTTTTAATTGAGTATCAAGGTGAACAACATTATCAACATATTAAATTCGATAAAACTATTGAGTATGGTAAACGAAGGTTAAAAAATCAACAAATGAATGACTCTATTAAAAGAGAATATGCAAAAAAGCATAATATAGAATTATTGGAAATTCCTTATTGGGATTTTGACAATATAGAACAGATTTTAGAAAGTCGGCTGTTAAAACAGTCGGCTTAATTTATTGGAATGAAACAAGGAGGTGAAATCACTATTGAATCACATTACTTTATATAGTTCTCAAGTCTATTTAGCTGAAGATAATTCCAACCCAGATTCTTATATTGCAAAGTTTGTAATTTGCGATTTTGGTCGGAATAAAAACGGAGTTTCTTTAAATAGAGAAGGTATTGAGAATTGGTTAGTTACATTAAAAAACAAACCTTTGGTCGGTAAAATCAAAATGAAATATGATGGTACTTATGATTTTACTGGTCACAATATGAAATTAATAAATAAAGTCGATGAGGATGGTAACGAGTATCATGAGGTAGAGTTTGATACTGATGCTTTTGGTACTTTTTTTGATGTATCAATAGAAACAATTAATGATCAAGATGTTATTGTTGCTTCTTGTGAAATATGGAAAAGATTTACTAAAGCATGTGAGATTATAGTCAACAGAATTAAAGATGGCACATTACATACAAGTTGGGAAATTGCAATAGAAAAATCACATCAAGAAATTGTAGATGGTTTTATGACAAAAATAATTGATGTAGGAAGGTTTATTGGACACTGTTTATTAGGGAAACAAGTATCTCCTGCATATGATTCAAGCGGACTTTTAGAAATTGCGTCAGCTAATTATGACGTGGAATTTGCAGAAGCTCTATCTCAAGACATTATAAGTCAAGGTTTAGATATAGAAAATAAAGCAAAGGAGGAAAATAATTTGCAGAGTAATATTGAAACTAATGTTGCAGAAGAAGAAACAGTTGTTAAAACTCCTGTTGCGAATACAGCAGAACAAACAACTGAAAATGAAACTTCTGAAGTAACGAAAACAAATGAAACTGTTGAATCTAGTGAAGGTAATACAGAACAGACAAAGGAAACTGAAATTTCTGCTCTTACCGAATATGATTTAAGGGAGAAAATTCGTGAAGCATGTAGAGCTAAGCTAGATAAATGGTGCTGGATTTCATTCCATTTCCCTGTAGAAAAGGAAGTTTGGTTAGAGGTTGAAGACCGTGAATCCGAACTTGATTTTGTTCGCATGACCTATACGGTTGAAAATGATGTAATTACGGTATCAGATCCAGAATATGTGAAACTTAGCGTTAGTATTGCAGAAGTCAATACAAAGATTGCTTCTCTTGAAAAGGAAGTAGAAATTGCAAAGGCAAAACTTGAAATCAAGAATGATGCAATTACAAAGGCAAGTGAGAAAATTCAGGAATTGAATATACAGATTTCAGAGCTTACACCATTTAAAGAACAAATCGAAGCTGCTGAACAGAAACGTATTGAAGCAGAAATTTCGGAGGATAAAAAAAGACTAAAAGCAAAACTACTTAAAGGTAATCTGTTTACAGAGACAGAAATCGCAGAAAAGAATATCGCAGATCTTATTGAAGCAAGAAATGAGTCAGCAATTAACAGTTTGATTGCAGATAAATTTGTTGCTTCTTTTGATGAAAAGGCAAATGCAGAGGACACACATACACAGACTGCTGAAAATATTGAAACTGCTACTGCTAGTTTGGAAACAGATGAAGATGTAACGGATGTTCGTAGTTTTATGAGAAATATTTTACTTAATAAATAAGGAGGATTTTATTAATGATTAGAGATTTTATTATCAATGGGGCAAAGGCGCCTGATGCAATGCACAAAGCAAAAGTTGCTATGGCAACTGGTATGGCAGTAGTTAAAGAAGATTCTACTACTGACAAGTACGCAAATATTACTTCTGAAGAAACTGTAGCTGATATTTATTTTGTAGATAAGGAACGTATGCCAAGTGGCGTTAATGCTGCTAGAGACGATATATCTGATTATGATGATGATTTTGTAAATATCAAAGCAAACGAGTCTGTTTCTATTGACAAGTATGCTCCTGGTGAGAAGTTTGGCACTGACCAGTATGATGACAGTTCTATTACTAGAGAAACTGCAATTGGTACAAGAGTGTCATTTAAAAAAGGAAAGGCTATGGCGGCAACTAAAACAACTGTTACATCCCCTTATATTTTTAAAGGTTTTTACAATGATAATGGACATACATTAGTGCAAATTGAAGTATCTGATACTGCTGTTGCTAACGCAGAGGTGTAATTTAATAATTTATATTTTTTGAATGGAGGAAATAATCAATGAGTATTTTAAATACAGAAATGAAGGATGTGATGTCTAAAAAGCATGTTCTTTTTGATGTTGCAGAAAAGGTTGAATATAAAAGAGATTTAAATGTAGAGGAAAAGGATATTGCTGAAATTTCCGATGCATGGGCTAGAGAGATTGGCGAAACTGCCAAAGATCCTGAGTGTGAAGTTGCAGCTTATATTAAGAGAACTGTTCAGGATGAAATTTATAATGCTCCTGATGAGTTGTTAGACCAGATGTTTGATCGTGGAAATGTCGGTGAGTTTGATGATGTTGAATACGATAAGGAAATAAAGAATACTCTTGTTTCCTATGAAGCTGCAAAGGGTGGCGTTGTTGATCGTAGCTGGATTGATTTAACTGCTATTAAGCCGGTATGGAAGAATAGACAGATTGAAACAGATTTGTCTTATGTAGATCTCCGAAAGAACGGATTTAAGTCTATTGCAAATCTTACCGTATTTATGAAAGAGGCTTGTCAAAATGCATTATTCTACGATGTTCTTTCCCAGATTGATGCCGCTATTGTTGGTGGTGAAGCAAAGATTGATGTAACTGGTAAAGTTCCTACTCTTGCAGATATGGATGCATTATCTTTATATTTAAATGATAGAAGTGATGATGCTGTTATTGTAACTCTTACAAAGTATGCACAGGCAATTAGACGTATGGAAGGTTTTGCACAGTATATGAGCAATGATATGAAAAATGATTTCAATAGATATGGTCTTGTTAAGACTTATGATTCTATTGGTATTGCTGCTATTTCTGGCGCAAAGCGTCAGGGTAACGGAAACCTTTTAATTCCAGATAAAAGAGTCTTCGGAATCGCTGGAAAAGTAGGAAATCTTGATATGAAAGGTGACATCCATGTATTCCAAGATATGAATAACCAGAGTGAACAGATTCATATTATGTTGAAAGATTTTACATATGGATTTGCAATCACTAAGATTGAGAATTGTGCAAAGATTGTTATGGCACAATAATTATAAAAATATGACAGGGGGCATTAATCTCCCTGTCTTTTAAAATTGGAGGAATTATTTTTGATTAAAGAGACAGAAAAAATTAATGTACTCAATTATAACGAAAATAGAGTTTCCGTTGAAGTTGCTCCAAATAAGAGTTATAGTTTTGAACCGTCTGTAGATGGGGAAACACCAACTGTCATTCCTATGTCTGTTGATGAAATTAGATATGCGAACAACTCTACAGCTTTTAAAAATGGAACTTTGTTTTTTGACAAAACTCGTGAAGAGGAAATTTATAACGAATTAAATATTACAGGTTGGAAAAATATTTTATCCAATAACGCAATCCGTGAGATTATCTTGCATCCTACTTATGACGGATTAAGTAAAATTATTGCTATTAAAGATAGTGCTGAATTTGAGCGAGTTAGAGCTGTATTTCATAAATTAAAACTGGATAAAGCCAATGATGTTTCAGTTCGTGTTGATCAGATTATTAATACAAGATATAAAGAATTGCTTAATAGACAGATTAATACTTCTATCGTTTTGACAAAAAAAGATATCCACGAAACTGTAAATTCTGTTGAAGTTGATGAACTAAAAGCACAAAATGTAGCAATGCAGAAACAGATGGCACAGATGCAGAAATTAATTGAAAAGATGATGACTTCACAGCAGAATTCTACTAAAGATGCTGAAAATAAAAATAAAGATGAAAGTCCGAAAGAAGAAACTAAGAAATCTCCTGGTCGTCCAAAGAAAACATCATAGAAAGTTGGTGATTTAGATGGCAGGAACAACATCTTTTGATTATTTATTTGAAAGATTTTATAGACGAATAGAAAATGACGAAGAATTTTTTAGTTATTATAACGTTAATATTACAGAAGCAATTCAGTTAGCACGTGAAAGAGCAAAAGGATGTCTTATAGACGCTTTAGATAGACTGTCATCTACAAGCAACTTACAAGTTGATTTTTCTGATTATGATGAAGAGATAGGAACATTAAGTTTCAAAACAACTAATAAAGAAAATAAACTTATTGTTGATTTGATGTTCCAAGTATATATGGAGCGTGATTTACCTTTACTTCATGCGTTTAAAATCAATTTTACTCCAAGCGATTTATCTGTGTTCTCTCCTGCTAATGAAAGGAACTCATATGAGGCTTTTATCAAGAGATTGAATGAAGATAATGAAATTGCCTTAGATGATTATAAAAGCAGAGATAGAAAAACTGGCAAGCTAAAAAATACAATAAATTATTCTGCTTATGAGAATGTATAATTGAATATTGATTACTTTATGAAAATTCAAAATGCTTATGGTACTAAGAATAAACGAGAAAAAGAGCTTGCCAAAGTAAATCGTGTAATGTCTAAGCATTTTGAAGATACATTTGACACAGAGGATGTTTTATTGGATGGAGAACCGTTCAAGCTTATGATAGTTAAAGATACTGATGGTAATGTGTTTAAAAAGAAAATAAAATCAAGACACGAAGATAAGTTTAACCTTGGAGATTATGTAATTTGGAACAATCAATTTTGGTTAATCACATTGCTCGATCCTGATGAAAAGACTTGGAATAGAGGTTACATGTATCTTTGTACTGTCCCATTAAGATGGCAAAACACTGATGGTCAAATAATTGAACGCTGGGGATATTCAGAAGATTTTACAAAATACTCAAGTGGTGTTATCGGAAATAGCACATTACAAATCGGTGATAATCAGTATGGTCTTACTCTACCAATTGATTCAGAAACAAAAAAGTTAAAACGAGATTTGCGTTTTGCTATAGATTTAGACGATGCGGAAGAACCCGACATCTATAAGCTTACAAATCGCAAGGCCAATTTAAATAATAACATGTATTTTAACCGCGGCAGCACTATGGTACTTACATTATCATATGATGCATTTAATAAAACAAAAGACAAACATGTATTACGAGAAGATGGCTCCCAGGTATGGATCTGTGACTACCACTCTCCTACCCAATCGCCAGAACCATCAGTTCCAGATGAAACGACAGATTTATCGGCTGTGATTACAGGAGGTAATACGCTGCGGTGTGGCAGAGCTAAGACATGGATTGTGGCATTTCTGGACCAGAATGGTAATGAGATTATGGATCAGAACTTTCAGTGGAAAGTTGATAGTGAATACGCTATAAAACAAGTGATAGATGGTCAAAAAATACAGTTAAAGGTGGATGATGAACAGTTAATTGACTGTTCTTTTTTATTGTCTGTTATTACTGATAAAAATGTTGTTGCCAAAGTTGAAATTACAATTATTGACGGACTATAAGGAGGTACAAATGCCAGGAACAGTATTAAAAGATATTGGATTAGTAAAAAATCGTATTTTACCTCTTTTATTGAATTCAGATGATATTATGGAGATTTTACTTGGTAAAGGATATACGCAGAAACAAGTTTGGGGTGCTGAAAACAACGATGATGATTATGGAATAGTCTATAAACAAGTTTTTCCACATCTCTATATCGATGATACTCAAACAGAGGTACTTTCATATTTATGTTTCGAGGTAGACGTACCCAGGATACCTACTGAAACAATAAAAGATATGAAGATAATTATATGGGCTTTTTGTAATAAAAGTAGTATGCGATATTCTAAGAAAGGTTATCTCGGCACTAAAGCCGATATCTTAGCTGATGCAGTTGAAAGAGCACTATCTGATTCACAAAAATTTGGAATAGGAAAACTTCATTTGGACTCTGCTACATATTTAAGTTCATCTAATAAGCAGTTTTATGGCAGACAGTTAATTTTTACTGTTTCTGATTTCAAATTAAAGTAGGTGATATTAATAAGTTTATATACAAATTTTGATTATTTGTGTAATGAGCCTTTTTTCATTGACGGAGTAGGTACTGTCAAGTGTCCTACTTTAAGAGACATACGTACCATTACATTTAAAGTATTCGCTTTATTTCAAAATATGATAGACATGACACTCGAATCATATTTAGAATCCTTTAAATCCGTTGAGACGTTTGATAGGTTATGCGAGAAATCAAAAGAGAATATTTCCTTATTCAGAATACTTCTTTATGATAACACTAGTATTCTTTTCTCAATGATAAAGTTTTTTATACTGGATGAAATTGAATTCAATCAGGACACAAACTGTATAGATGTCTTCAACTATTATCAAGTAAAAAATGAATCTGGTGTGTCTAATCAAAAACGAATCATTGGACATATTGGAGAGGATAATTTCGATATATTCCGTGGCGAATTGAGATGTCTATTGGGTATGAATTCCTCTGAGGAAGAAATACCCAAATTTGCAAAAGGGGCAGAAAAACTTGCACAAACAATGTATAATCGTTTTCGAGAAAATGCTTTAACAAGTAAAAAAAAGAATATGGATAGGAATTATACTCTCGATAATATGATACGTAAATACTGCACTCATAATAAAGTCGGAATCAATATTCTCAATGTTTGGGATATGACATACTACCAGTTTATGTCCATGTTCAATGAATATATAAACGGGCGTCAATACGATTTTAACGATATGATGGCTGCTAATACTTTTTCGTACAAAAAGTCTTCAGATTATAACCCTATGGAATATATAAAAAAAATTAATATGTAACTATAGATCAACCACTGTACAAACAGTGGATTTTTTTATTTTATGGAGGAATTTTAATGACAGATATAAATATGGCGAATAGACAATGCTGTGATCTTGATATTAGAGATTATAAAACCAAACAGCCTTGGATGTATGCGGATTTCTGTAATACCACTACAATGGGGTTTTCAAGTGATGCGGTATACGCGAATAAAAAGGGTGGAAAATGTATTAAATTTGATAATCCGCTTGATGGTACTATTTCTATGACATTCCAGGTACATCCGTTTAGAGTATATGCGATGCTAAGTGATGGTGAAATCGAAACCAAAGCAATTCTGACACGGAAGGAATCAATTAAAGCTACTGAGGCAGGGAAAATAACACTTCCTAACGCTCCGATTGTTGGCACTGTATTTGTTTACGCTGAAGGTGATTTTGGTGGTAAATCTATTGAAGGTACATTAGCCGATAAAGTATTTACTGCTAAAACCAGTTCCGAGATTGCTCAAAATAAATTGTATATTGTCGGATATTTAGAGGAAAAGACTTCTGGTGTTCAGAAGGTATCATTCAATAATAAGAAGATTCCAAAGGACTTCTTTATTCAGATGTCCACCTTAGATAAGAATGAAAACGGAGAACTGGTTCCAATGAGAATTACTGCTTATAAAGCAAGTCCTCAGAAAAAGCTTGACTTATCCATGTCATCCAGTGGCGATCCCGCAGAAATTACGATTACTTGTGATGCCTTGGTGGATGAGAACGGTAATGTTCTTGATATGATTGAACTTACTGACGAAACTGAATAAATTTATACAAGAGGGCTGCGATATGCCCTCTTTTTACGAGGTATATATGATAAAAGAATGTAACGTAATCTCTCGAAATGATATAGTTTCTGTCGTGTTATTTGATGATAAAGAAATTCAGGTTCCAACCAATAAATTGATAAATCATCATGCATATATCCAGTCTTATAAAGGAAACTATACAGTCGTTTCAAAAGAAGAATTTGACAAAGAAAAAGTAAAAGAGTCTATTAAGAATCACATACCAAAGAAAAATAATGAAAATTTAGTGATGGATAATGAGGAATAGGGATATAACCACTTGTAATCCATCACAAGTACGTTATGTCCCTATTTTTTACTATATAGAAATAACATATACTTTTGTAAAGACTGAAGCTGGAATCACAACATGGAAGTATCACAAAAATTATAGACTATGTGATACTTTGAAAAAATCAATGAGATTGTTTATGGTTGCCCAAGATGATGGACGTAAAAGTAGATGACGTAACTGTGAGTACATGACACTCAGCATATGTACAATAGACAGTCAAGTCTCCTACTTGCCATAATCAAAGAAAGGAAATATAAATGGACGAAATCATTAGAACACTGCCAATATTGGTAGTTGCAATCCTCATGAATATTGGGGCCGGATTGTATTACAATATTGGAACCAAAAGTTTATCATTTGACACAAAAAAACTGATAAACGGAATTGCAAAAGCACTTATTATTTGTGGTATGTTTGTTGGAACTGCTTATTGCTTCGATTCAACTGACTTATCTTCTATCGGAGTAACACCACAGTTTATTATGAACTCAGCAATTGTAATTTACGTAAGTAAATCAGTTATCTCATTGGGTAAAATTCTTGGTGTAGATATAGAACATAAAAAGGAGTAATTTATGACAACATCAAAACAACGGAGGCAGAAAGTGGTTGACAATTATGCTTCCATAATTGGACGCAATATTTATAATCAAAATCTACGTGATTACTGTTTCAAAAAGTATAAAGACGGAAAATATTATTCTGATTGCAGTTCCTCTATTTCATATTCATACAAAGAAGCTGGTGACAATTTTGGTATTCTGAATACTGCCGGCATGTATGATTCTAACAAGCTTACGTTCGTAGATGTGACTATTAAGAATGGACTTATTCAGAATCCAGATGTTTTACGCCCAGGTGATATGCTCCTATTCGCAGGTTCCGACTCATCCAGACCAAAGAGAATCGGACATGTAGAGATGGTCCATCATAAAGATTCTAATGGAAACTGGATTCTTAGCGGTCATGGCAGCGGTGTACCATCCTATAAGAATATGGATGCTTATTGTAAAACTAGATATAGTTCCTGGGCTTCTGGTGGATGGAGAAAAGGGTTGGTTTGTGTTAAACGATTCTTCCAGGACGATGGCAGCGAGAATAAATCTGGTTGGTACAAAGAAGATGGTGGGTGGAGATTCTATCTTGGCGATACTGGTAACTACGTAAAGGATGACTGGTATAAGGACTCTACAGGCCGTTGGAGTTGGTTTAACGCATCTGGTCATGCCATTTCAAATACATGGTATGAATACGAAGGAAATTGGTTCTGGTTTGGACCAGACTGTTATATGTATTCTAGTCAATGGATTGTGTATAAAGGCAATCAGTACTATCTTTCTTCTGACGGTTCAATGGCAAAATCTGCTTATATAAAATCCAAAGATATTAATTCCAATAAATACTATTTTGTCAATAAAGATGGAATTTATGAACCGCAGTGGGATACCTCTACTCCAGATCTGCTGAAATATAATTTGGCTGAGTAATACAATGAAAGGAGGTTAAACTTTGAATAATGTCAGAATTAAAAGAATTACTATCGTATGATTGGCCTAGTATTGTCATTTTCCTTGGGTTGATAATCATTAGTTTTGATAAATTTGCCGGAATCTTTTGTAAATGGTTTCCGAATACAAAACTTGAAACAAGGTCAATGAAAGAAAAACGAGAAATGGCATCGAGTATAGAGCGTCAACAACAGCAAATTGACTTATTATCTTCTTATGAATCAGATACACATAACGATGTTAAAGAGATAAAGCTTATGCTCAAAGATCATATCGCTATGGATAATGATCGTACTATTTCTTCATTTAGATCTACTTTGTATCGGTTACATATGGAATTTACAAAACAAGGCTATGTCACAAGGGAAGGTTTAAAGACCTTTAAAGAACTTGGAAAATGTTATGTTGCCGCTGGTGGCGATGATATATACCATGACAAGTTAGAACCTGAAGTTATAGCATTACCTATAAAATATGATGATTTAGTTTCTTAGTTTTAATAATGAAAGAGCGGTTTCTTCTGAAGCCGCTCCTAAAAATATGTAAACACGTTCTGATAGTAGAATCGCTACTACCAAGATGATAATAATCCCACCAACTTTCATCAGATATTAGGCGTACTTGATGATTGCTACTAAAACAATTAGTAGAACCATAAATACAGAATTTATTCTGA
>UMED01007900.1_pt1 | contig 35808 bp, 43 predicted proteins | sample 1964661 | NCBI WGS metagenome assembly UMED01 (sample SAMEA4836011, study PRJEB28245) | human gut metagenome | biome: gut microbiome; material: fecal sample | place: Denmark | collected 2008
CTGATTACAAGTCAGCTGCTCTACCAATTGAGCTACACCAGCACGCCTTAACGACAATATACATTCTACTATGACAAAAAAAAAATGTCAATATAAAAAGAAAAAATAATATAATAAATATACAAGATATAAAATATTTTTTATATTGTAGAATATATAGAAGGAGAATTATTGAAAATGACGAAATAATTCTCCTAGAGGCTTTATAACAAAAAATAAAAATTAGAGAGTTGATATGGGATTATGGAACAAAAAAACATCTGTGATAAGTTATTTTCGGAAGGAGCAATAGTTCCTGCAGTAAGGACGGTAGATGATTTTAAATTTGCTTTAAATATAAAATCATCTAGCATTATATTACTTTTTGGAGATATTATTATTTTGCCGTCTATCATTCAAGAAGCTAAAAAACATAATAAACGTATTTTGGTTCATTTAGATTTATTGGGTGGAATAGGTAAAGATCGGTCAGGAATTAGGTATCTCGCACGCATAGGTGTTACTGGAGCCATTACAACAAAGCCACAGCTAGTAAAATTTGCTCGCGAGGAAGGGATGATCGTCATTCAAAGATTGTTTGTAATGGATTCTGAGGCTTTAAAGTCAGGCATAAATTTATTAAGAAATTGTCGTCCTGATGCCGTTGAAATTTTACCAGCATCTGTTCCAAAATCAATTATTGAGGAATTGGTCAAAGAAACAAACTTACCTATTTTAGCTGGTGGGCTTATGCATACGATGGAAGATATTGAGCTGGCTATTCAGAATGGAGTTCATGCTGTTAGTACAAGTAAACGTGAGCTTTGGAAGTGATGTAAGAAAAAAATAAAAAAATTTAAAATCATGCAGGATTTTTCAAAAGTTTATCTAATTATACAAATATAAAATTAATTAAAGAAAATAAACAGCGAGATGACAGAGAGTTGTTTGAATTAATAAAGAAGATGTATCTTAATGTCTTTCACTGTATGTTCTTGCTAATTTTAAGGAATGTGAATAGATATTAAGATATTTTTATTTTTATAGATATTCAAACCTTTTTCCTTTGTAAGTGAAATATGAAAATATTTTTCAGAAATGTAAGAAAAATATAAAAGACTTGCAGGAATTTATTAAAAAATAGCTAATATAATAGCTGTAGGAGTTACGGATATGTGAATGGGTGTAGTTGGACTAAAAAGTACGACATCCCATCTTATCATATTAATGCATACTAAAAGAGGTGATTGAAAAAAAGAAAAAAGAACAAGCAATGCTTGTTGGTTAAGAGGATTTATCAGACATTATTTTTTCATCTTAAAAAACAAAGTAATGGAGGGACTTATTCTCATGGAAAATTTATTAGGCGAAATTTTTGGTACCGCAGTACTTACTTGTATGGGGTGCGGCGTAGTTGCAAACGTTATCTTAAAAGGTAACAAAGGTGAAGGCAGCGGCTGGATTGTAATCACTGCTGGATGGGGATTTGCGTGTATGTTAGGTGTTTTCACTGCGGTTTCATTAGGAGCTCCACAAGCTGACTTAAACCCAGCTGTTACACTTGCTAAAACCATGAATGGTGTTTATCAACCAGGTCATGCTGTTGTAACTATGGTTGCTGAAACATTTGGTGCTTTCTTAGGTGCTGTTGTTGCCTGGGCTGCTTATCTTCCACACTGGGAAGCTACTGAAGATCAAGCTACAAAATTAGGTGTATTCTCCACTGGCCCTGCTATTCGTAGCTATGGTGCAAACTTCCTTTGCGAAGCAATTGGTACTTTTATGCTTATGTTCTTAATCTGGGTAATCTTCAATGCAAACAATGGTCAATTACCTGCAGGTTTCGGTCCTTATTTAGTTGGTATGTTAATCTGGGCTTTAGGTTTAAGCTTAGGTGGTCCTACTGGATATGCAATCAACCCTGCTCGTGATCTTGGGCCTCGTATAGCTCATGCGATCTTACCTATCCCTGGAAAGGGTAGCTCTGACTGGGCTTATTCTTGGGTGCCAATTCTTGGACCTTTAGCTGGTGGCGCTGTTGCATACTTCGTTGCTAAAGCTATCAACTTAATCTAATACTTTGGGATTTTGAAGTAATATTTAAAGTTGTTATGAAAAATGATATCTAGTTTTACTGATATTATATTACATCTGCTAAAACTAGATATCATATTAAGTTAATTCATAAAATTTAATGTCGAGGAGTGCTTAGAGAATTATGACAAAAAAATATGTGTTAGCGTTAGACCAAGGTACTACTAGTTCAAGATCAATCCTTTTTGATCAAAACTCAAACATTGTTGCTGTTGCACAAAGAGAATTTACACAAATTTTCCCTAAACCAGGTTGGGTTGAACATAATGCAAACGAAATTTGGTCAACTCAAATTGGTACGATTGCCGAAGTAATTGCAAACGCTGGTATTGAACCAAGCGAAATTGCTGCAATTGGTATTACTAACCAACGTGAAACTACAGTTGTTTGGGAAAAAAGCACTGGTAAACCTGTATATAATGCTATCGTATGGCAATCTCGTCAAACAATGGATATTTGTAATGATATCAAAGCTAAGGGCTTATCCGATACATTCAGACAAAAAACTGGTTTAGTGGTAGATGCTTACTTCTCTGGTACAAAAGTAAAATGGATTTTAGATAACGTTGAAGGCGCTCGTGCAAAAGCTGAAGCAGGCGAATTGTTATTTGGTACAATGGATACTTGGTTGGTTTGGAAATTGACTGGCGGTAAAGTTCATGTTACTGACTATTCCAATGCTTCCCGTACTTTAATGTATAACATTCGTGATTTAAAATGGGATGATGAACTTCTTGAAATCCTTACGGTTCCAAAATCTATGCTTCCAGAAGTTAAACCTTCCAGTGAAGTTTATGGATTAACTACTCCTACTGTATTACAGGGTGCTGAAATTCCTATCGCTGGTATCGCTGGTGACCAACAAGCTGCTTTATTTGGTCAAACTTGCTTCAAACCAGGTATGGCTAAAAACACTTATGGTACTGGTTGCTTCATGCTTATGAACACTGGTAGCGAATTATATACATCCAAAAATGGATTGTTAACTACAATTGCTTGGGGTATTGAAGGTAAAGTAGAATATGCTCTTGAAGGTAGTATCTTCGTAGCTGGTTCTGCAGTTCAATGGTTACGTGACGGTTTAAAAGTTATTGAATCTGCTCCAGACTCTGAATACTATGCTCGTAAAGTTAAAGATTCTGAAGGTGTTTATGTAGTGCCTGCATTCGTCGGTCTAGGTGCTCCATACTGGGATATGAAAGCTCGCGGTGCAATCTTCGGATTAACTCGTGGTACTAGCAAATCTCACATCATTCGTGCAACTTTAGATTCCATGGCTTACCAAACTAAAGATGTTCTTGGTGCTATGCAAGCTGATTCTGGTATTAGATTACAAGCATTGAAAGTTGACGGCGGCGCTGTTGCTAATAACTTGTTAATGCAATTCCAATCTGACTTGTTAGGCGTTCCAGTAGATCGTCCGCAAGTTGTTGAAACTACTGCTTTAGGTGCTGCTTATCTTGCAGGTCTAGCTGTTGGTGTTTGGAAATCTAAAGAAGACTTAATTAGCAACTGGCAATTAAACAGACGTTTCGAACCAACAATGGATGAAGAAACTCGCGCTAAACTTTATGCTGGTTGGCAAAAAGCCGTTAAACGTTCCATGGAATGGGAAGATTAGTCCTAACAAATTCATAGGTATAAATATAAAAGTAAAAGGTGCTATCACTGATAGCACCTTTTACTTTTATATTTATTTATAGGGTAAGGTAGCATAGATTAATGATTTATCCAATGAATAGCTAGGTCATCGGATAAATCATTATTGAGTATATAAATTACGTAAATGTGTAATTTTAACCGATGTATGAATTTCTACAACTTGATTCGTCAATACTGTCTAAAGATGCAACCTCGTCTACAACTTTATCTAAATAGAATAATGCTTTATCAGTTTTATTCATTTGCAAATAGGATTGAATAACTTGTAGATGATTAATAAAGTCGTGCTGTTGCATTTTTAGGGCTTTACATGATACCTGGGTTTCAAATGATTTTTCCATATCGATTCTCCTCATCTCAGCTTTATTCTATTTTATTCGACAAAAATTTACCTAATATACTAAGTATATCTTGAATTTTTAATTTATACTATCGGAGTTATTCTGAAAATTTTGTAAGAAATTTATGTTATGAATCACTACAACTTAGAAGAATAAAAAACTGGAACAAAGAAAAATTATTTTTTCTTTGTTCCAGTAAGTAATAAGGTTAAAATAGGATAGATTTTTCCGATTTTATCAATACAAATAGCAACCAAGATACTAAAAAAAGTTACGGCAAAGAAGAATAAAATCGTTATAGGACCTGTCATTAATTTCCCTTGGGAAGCAAGGAAAAGAGCGAAATAATAAATGGCAAAAGGATGAAAAAGATAAACAAAATAAGAATGCTTTCCTAACAGTGAACATAAAATTCTTATTTTCTTAGGGAGAGTTTTGAATGTAAAGATATAGAATAGAAATAGGGTTGTTCCGATTGTGTAAAAAATTCCTGCGGGGCTTAATTGATGAGCAGTATTAATTGCAGATTCAGTTGAATACCCTGATAAATATAATAATGAATAATAGTATCCTAAGATTCCAAATAGGGAAAGAAAGAAAAGAAAAGTAATTTTTCGAGAATATCTTTTTAAAAGATTTAGAAAATTTTCATAATGAATAGAGCAATAGGCGCCTAAAATAAATATAAATAAGTAGTGAAATACCCAATAATTTAAACGATAGTCAATCAGATGATTGATGAAAAAACTGGAGAAGTTTCCAGTAAGAATATAACTAGAATAATAATCAAAAGCAATTTGGAAAATTAATAAAAAAATCAATCTGAGCTTTGTCATATGCTTCACCATTTTTATCCATAGGGGCATCAATAAATAGAACCACAATAAAATCACCATAAAATATAATTGATAAGAAGCTAATCCAAAGAATAAACAATTTATCAGAGACGGAATAGAACAAAAAGAGTACTCTTTATAAGTTAAGGTGTAATGAAGTAGATAAAGAAACGACCATGTTAGATATGGTAACAATACAGAGTGCATTCGCCGCAGCAAGAAATCTTTATAAGCAAATGGTTGCTTAAGATCACGTTTGTAAAATAAGCCAAAAGCAGAAATGAAAAAGAAAATAGGCACACTAAATCGAGTTACTATTTCTAATAATGCAATTAAGTGTATATTATTGAAAGTATTTGATAAATATTGTGATCCTGTATGAATACCAATGACTCCAAGCATGGCGATACCGCGCATATATTCTAATGCAACAATTCTTTTTTTTGCCATAATGAAGAAATCTCCTATACAATTTAGTTTTGTTTTATTATTGGTAAAGTTACCCTTTGTTATTATAGATTGTATTGCTAAAGAAGTAAATATTTTCGATTATTTATGATCTGAAGTTTTGTATAATTTAGTTTTAGTAATAGCTTAAAAGAAAAAAATAAGAATTTTTGTAAATTTTATTGATATTTAAAAGGAAAATGATGATTTATGAAAGGGAGATATGTTAAAATATGATTATAAACATTTATTAGGAGGGATTGTCGTGAAGAATGTTACAATGCAGTTATTAACTGTTTTTGTTATTAGTGGAATATTGAAATGCATTTTTCTTTCTTCGTTTGCTAGTATATTCATTGATTTGGCAGTATTAGGAGCGATTTATATTTTATTACGCCGTCAATATCCATATTACTCAATAAAAAAGATTATGTTGTATATTTCAGGAATGACAGTTGTATCAATTTTAGTGGATATAGGGATATTACGTGCTGATATTGGTAATTTAATTATTTTGGCCATTTTAGGATGGATGTTTTTTGGTGGTGGAAATATTATCGGTGGTTATAGGCGAAGATAATAAGAAAGGACAGTTATTTTATAACTGCCCTTTTTCTCATCTAAAGGTAATTTCTCAATTAGATAATCGTATTTGCTTCTAAATTATATTGTAATACAGAAAAATAAGAGGTTGTGTTACCTTCAGTAAAGACAACATTTCCATGAAAAGTTGCGATTTTAGTTTTCCAATTATAATCTACTTGGTTTGCTGTAATTGTTGTATAATTTGTCTCTAATTTTACTCCGCCATCTATTTGAGCTAAGGAACTTTTACCATTTACATAAACCTGATCGCCATAAAAAGATAAATCATTTTGTGTAACCTCTACACCGTCAGTTCCCCATACTTCAAGTGAGATGACATTAACTCGTGCTTTTCCAGCTTTTATAACTCTACTATTTGTTGCTACGGAAACATTTCCTTCAAGAAGATATTGTCCGCTGGCAATGTCAAATGTTTTACGATCTGAGGTAATTGTTGGCTTTGCATAAACAGAAGATGTTGTGATAAAAATGAGAAGAAGTAATAAACAATATATTTTCAATTTTTTCATTGGGTAAAATCATCCTTTCTCGTTTGTAGTATAACAAATATTTTAAGAAAAAGCATTGTAAAAAAAGTGAAATAATGTGAGGTGATAAAAGATGACAATTCGTGAAGGAATCGAAGAGCGAGAATATTTGAACTTGTCACCCCTAGCTTGTAAAAGTAAAGATAGTAAAAGAAAATTCAAGGAAGAGCCATGTGATTTCCGCACTGATTTTCAACGGGATAGAGATAGGATTATTCACAGTAAAGCCTTTAGACGTTTAAAACACAAAACTCAAGTTTATATTGCGCCAGGTGATCATTATCGAATGCGAATGACACATAGCCTCGAAGTAGCTCAAATTGCTAGAACGATTGCTCGGGGGTTAAATTTAAATGAAGATTTGACTGAGGCTGCTGCTTTAGGGCATGATGTTGGACATACTCCATTTGGTCATGTTGGAGAGGATGCGATGAAAGAGATATTAGGACATTTTAGGCATAATGAACAGAGTTTACGTGTTGTTGAGTACTTAGAGCAAAATGGCGAGGGGCTAAACTTAACAAATGAAGTAAAGGATGCAATTTTAAATCATTCAGGCAGAAACCTACCCTCTACGTTAGAAGGAAAAATAGTCCGAATTTCTGATCGGATCGCTTATCTTTGCCATGATTATGATGATGGAATACGTGCAGGTCGTTTGACACCAAATATGTTGCCTAAAGATGTAGCTGAAGTTTTTGGAATTAGACCGTCTAAAATGATTACGGCTATGGTGTCCGATATGATTCTTACATCAAGTGGTAAAAATGATATTATACTATCTGAAAGTGTTCAGAAAAGCATGGATGAATTTAGAAATTTTATGTTTGAGACTATATATCATGCTAAAGATTTAGAAATAGAAAGAAAAAAAGCGGCTTATGTTATTCATACTTTATATGAGTATTTTTTCTCGCATCCGGATAAGTTGCCAGAAGATTTTCGAAAGCGTGAAAATGAATGGGGGTTAGCATTAACTGTTGCTGATTATATTGCTGGCTTAACAGATTTATTTGCGATTAAAACTTTTGAGGATATTTTTATTCCGTCTACTATGTTTGGCGATTAAAAAAAAGTCACACGCTGAAAATATCAGTGTGTGACTTTTAAGTTCGAAACTGTAACAAATTTGAAGAATATTGTCAATAGGGAAAAAGGATATTTGAATTTTATATTGAATATAATTATAACATGAGATGGATTTTCGAATGAATAGTAAAATTATCTTAAATTTTATCAAAAATATCCATTTAGATAGAATGTTTTCTAATTTTATCTCTATTAGGCAGGAAAATGTAGAATCTTGGCGAATCTATGTAGGATGTTTCAATTATTCATCATTTGAATGAAAAATAATCGTTTTTGATTTTAACAGGCTCAATGAAGGGTTGGTTATGGAAAAAATAATATTTAATGAGTTTGTTGAACAAGTTTTAACTTCGAGTGATATTGTCGTAGTTGTTTCTGAATATGTGTCACTAAAAAAGAAGGGTACGAAATATTGGGGCTGTTGTCCTTTTCACAATGAAAAAACGCCGTCTTTTTCTGTTAGTCCGGATAAAGGGCTTTTTTATTGTTTTGGGTGTCAGGTGGGCGGAAATGTTGCTTCGTTTATCTCTAAATATGAGAATATTAGTTGGTTTGAAGCTATAAAATTATTAGCGCAAAAGGCAAACATTCCATTACCAGAGAAGGAAAAAACCTCTGAAGAAATAGCCAGAGAAAAAGAAATGCATCGTTTGTGGAATGTACAGGATTTAGCAAAGGACTTTTTTTATGCTTGTTTAACGAAAACGAATTACGGAATAGAAGCTAAAAATTATTTATTTGGACGCGGTATTGGACAGAATATTATTGATGAGTTTAAATTAGGGTTTGCACCTAATGCATGGGATAAGTTAAGTCACGCATTTAAAAAGCGAGGGATAAGTGATTTATTACTTGTTAAATCTGGACTAGCTGCAGAAAGAAAAAATGAAGGTGTCTATGATCGTTTTCGTAATCGTGTAATATTTCCTATTATAGATGAAAAGAATCATGTAGTTGGGTTTGGTGGACGGGTTCTAGACGATAGTCAGCCTAAATATCTAAACTCTCCAGAAACAGTGATTTTCAATAAAAGAAATATTTTATTTGGGCTTCATCTTGCGCGTGAGCACATAAAAAAAGAAAGGTGTGCAATTGTTGTTGAAGGGTATATGGATGCTGTAACTGCGCATAGTAATGGAATAAAAAATGTCGTTGCATCATTAGGTACTGCTTTTACAAAACAGCAAGCAAAGAGATTGTTAAGATATGCAGAAAAAATTCTGTTTGCATATGATAGTGATGCAGCAGGACAAAATGCTACAGTACGTGCTTTGTCTATTGTACGCAATCTTGGTGCTGAGGTAAGTGTTATATCAATTCCTGATGGAAAAGATCCCGATGAATTTATTCGTAAACATGGTGCCGAAGCATTTAGAAAACTGGCAGATCATGCTTTACCATTGTTAGATTATCAAGTAGATAAAGCTTTACGTGATTATGATTATACGACTTTGGATGGTAAAGTTTCCGTAGTTGCAGATGTAGTTCCAGTTTTAGCAGAAACGGATAATGCAGTTGAAGTAAATGCTTATATTGCTAAAATCTCGCAAACTTTAGGTATTGATGAAAGTGCAGTCAGAAGTGAAATTCAAAAATATCTACAAAAAAATAAACAGGATAATAATGTAAAAAAAGGGCAAGCTATAGAAATGAATACTATTGTGCAACGTGTTGATAGTGCTGCATTAGGTGCGGAGCGTCATATCATACGCTTATTATGGGAAGATAACAATATAATACCTTATGTAGAAGCTCAATTGCAAATAGATGAATTTAAGAATAAAGATCATAGAGAGATTATGCAATTTTTATCAGATGTTCATAAAAAGGGTCAAAGTACTTCTGATATTGGGATATCGTTAAATTTGAGCGATTCTGCAAATAATGAGTTATCTCGTTGTTTGCTAAATGAATTCGAGGATAGTGACAATGTACAGTTAGTAGATGATTGTATTAAGTCAATTCATTTAGCACATTTAAAGGATTTGTATGAAAAGCATAGATTACGAGCAGATCAATTAGAACGTATGGGGGATGAAGGCTTTTTGCAGGAATTGGCGGAAAGTCAACGAATAAAATATGAGATTAATAAGATGTATGATTGATGGGGTAGATAGATTTATGAATACAATGAAGAATTCTATATTTGCAGTGAAAGGAGGGATTTAAATGGCAGATAAGAAAACGGCATCATCGGCGCATGTAAATAATGAAGTTGTGGAGAAGTTACTTGCGAAAGGGAAAAAACATGGCGGAGTGTTAACTTATAGTGAAATTATGGATGCACTTCAAAGTGAAGATTTATCTCCAGATGAAATTGATGATATGTATGAGGTTTTTTCGAGTAAAGGGATTGAGATTGTTGATGAAGGACATGATTCGGAAAGACTTGATGATAATGATGACGTAAACTTAGATGATCATGGAAATGATGATACAGATATTGATTTAAGTATTCCAGAAGGTATTAGTATAGATGATCCAGTAAGAATGTATCTGAAAGAAATCGGTAGAGTACCTCTTTTAACTGCAGAAGAAGAAATTCGTTTGGCGAAGCGCATGGAAGAAGGCGATGAGGAGGCAAAACGACGTTTAGCAGAGGCAAATTTGCGTCTAGTAGTAAGTATCGCAAAACGTTATGTTGGACGTGGAATGCTATTTTTGGATTTAATTCAAGAAGGAAATCTTGGTTTAATTAAAGCCGTTGAGAAATTTGATTATAATAAAGGATATAAATTTAGTACGTATGCAACATGGTGGATTCGTCAAGCAATTACGCGCGCGATTGCTGACCAGGCAAGAACGATTCGTATTCCTGTACACATGGTAGAAACAATTAATAAATTAATTCGTGTATCGCGTCAGCTTTTACAGGAACTTGGTAGAGAACCATTGCCTGAGGAAATTGCTAAACAGATGGGAATAGCTGTAGAGCGAGTACGTGAAATCATGAAAATTGCTCAAGAACCAGTTTCATTAGAAACGCCAATTGGCGAAGAAGAAGATTCTCATTTAGGTGACTTTATTGAGGACCAAGATGCACCAGCACCGGCTGAAGCTGCTTCCTTTATGCTACTAAAAGAACAATTAGAAGAAGTGCTAGAAACTCTTACGCCAAGGGAAGAAAAAGTTCTTCGGTTACGTTTTGGATTAGATGATGGAAGAGCTAGAACACTTGAAGAGGTTGGGCAGAATTTTGGGGTAACTCGTGAACGTATTCGTCAGATTGAAGCGAAAGCTTTAAGAAAGTTACGTCATCCAAGTAGAAGTAAGAAATTAAAAGATTTCTTAGAATAAATATACTTAGTAAAAAGTTGCTAAGTATATGGCTAGATGCTTGACAAGATATTTTCGTTTATGTATAATATTTCTTGTTGGCAACATTCCTTGATAGCTCAGTTGGTAGAGCAATCGGCTGTTAACCGATCGGTCGTAGGTTCGAGTCCTACTCAAGGAGCCAATTTTTTGGGCCTATAGCTCAGCGGTAGAGCAACCGGCTCATAACCGGTTGGTCCCTGGTTCGATCCCAGGTGGGCCCACCATTTTGAGTGAAAATGGTATCGGTTAAAATTCTATATGGGCGATTAGCTCAGCTGGGAGAGCGCCTGCCTTACAAGCAGGATGTCAGCAGTTCGATCCTGTTATCGCCCACCATGTTTGAATTGATAATGCAAAGCTTTTGGGCTTTGCATTTTTTAGTATATCACCGTTTGGGGGATGAAAGATGAAATTAGGAAATCGTTTAATGGCAGTTGCGAATTTTGTGGAAAAAAACTGCGTTATTGCTGATATAGGAACAGATCATGCTTATTTACCGATTTATTTAGTTGAAGAAAACATCGTTTCGAAAGCTTTTGCCTGTGATGTCCATACGGGACCTTATCAGGCTGCTAAACAAGCAGTGAAAAACTATTTACTAGAAGATAAAATAGAAGTAAGACTGGGTGATGGCATTCGTGTTTTAAAACCTAATGAAGCTACTTTTTTAACAATTGCTGGTATGGGTGGAACTACTATGGTGGAAATTTTGTCTGCAAAGCCAGAGGTTTTAGCTAGTGTAAAAGGCATGGCTTTACAGCCACAAAATGCAACAAGTAGTTTAAGAAATTGGTTGTGGAATAATGGATGGCGCATTGAAGATGAAGATTTAGTCATTGATGAAGGCAGATTATATGAAATAATTTTGGCAAAGCCAGGACAAGATGCATGGAGAGATGAAAGTCTTAGTGATATCGGTACGATATTATGGAAGAAACGACATCCTTTATTAAAGAATCACATACAAAATCTTTTAATGCAAAGTAAGCGTATTTTAATGGCAATGGAAAAGAGTGAAGATGCTAAACAATCTGAGAAATACAAAATTGAACGAAATAAAGTAAAATCACTAGAGGAGCGATTAAAATGTCTATAAAATGCCAAGTAATGATGGATGTAATGGAGAAAATTGCACCACGTCATCTAGCGGAAAGTTGGGATAATGTTGGACTTATGATTGGCAGTCCAAGTAGAGACATTCAAAAGATTATGGTATGTTTGGATGTAAGTGAGGCTGTTATTAAACGTTCAATAGAGCAAAAGGTTGATTGTATCATTTCTCATCATCCATTTATTTTTAAAGCAATGAAAAACTTACGGATGGATTTGCCACAAGGACGATTAATTGAAAAAATAATAAAAAATGAAATTGTTATCTTTTCGGCGCATACAAATTTAGATATTGCAAATCATGGAGTAAATGACGTATTGGCAGAAAAATTATCACTAAAAGATACAAAACCTCTGTCAATCACTGATTCGGAAGCTTTAGTAAAACTTGTTGTATTTATTCCGGAAGATTATGTAAGTGTTGTACAAATGGCAATTGTAAAAGCAGGTGCTGGGCATATTGGAAATTATAGTAATTGTACATTTCAGGTAAAGGGACAAGGTACTTTTATGCCTCTGCCAGGGACAACTCCTTTTATAGGTAAACAGGGGAAGTTGGAATATGTAAAAGAAGTTCGCTTAGAAACGATTATGCCGGAAAAAATTGCTCCTCGAGTTGTTAAAGCAATGATGAAAGTACATCCGTATGAAGAGGTTGCCTATGATTTATATTCGGTAAAACAATCAGGAGAAGCATTTGGTCTAGGGAGAATTGGAAAGCTTGAAAAACCCTTGAAAGTTCTTGATTTTATCCAAAGAGCAAAGGCGTCGCTAAAAGCTGAGCATGTACGTTTTGTTGGTGATATGAATGCGACGATTCAAAAGGTTGCAATATGTAGTGGCAGTGGCGCTGAATTTATTGGCAAAGCTGCCTATGCGGGCGCAGATTTATTTGTGACTGGCGATTTAAAATATCACGATGCACAAAGAGGACTAGATGCTGGAATTTGTATTCTTGATGCAGGTCATTTTGCAACAGAAATACCCGTAGTAGAAGTAGTAGCTAAGTATTTACAAGCAGAAAAAGAAAAACAAAAATGGGACATAGAAGTTGTTTTTGATGATTTTAGTCAAGATGTTTTTATTGCATTTTAATATTGACGAATTTAAAAAAAAGGAATACAATTCTAATTGTGGATACACTTAAAATTGTATATATTGCAAGGGAGCTCATGTTATGGGCTGAGAGTGGACTATAAGCACCTGACCTTTTTACCTGATCGGGATAATGCCCGCGTAGGAAGCGAGATAAACGTGATGAAACGCTTATTTATTTCAGTATTTATTTTATACGCCTAACCTATACGGGAAGGCGTGTTTTTTATGCCTTTCTACTGGTTTTCCAATGAATGGAATTCGGATAAAAGAAAAATATCCCTCGAATCAAGGATTATTTTACAAGCGATATATACGTTAGTTCTCTTTGAAAGGGTGGATGTCAATGGAAATAACGTTAAATGGAAAAGTGATGCAAGTTGCAGGTCAAATAACGGTTCAAACGTTAATTCAAACGCAAGGTTTGCCAGAAAAACGAATTGTCGTTGAGTGTAATGGTGAAATCATACAAGCGAAGAATTGGAATCGTGTGATTATTAAAGCGCATGATCGTTTAGAGATTGTAACATTTGTAGGAGGTGGTTGATATGCAAGATATTTTAAAAATAGGCAAAACGGAAGTAAAGAACAGATTATTTATTGGGTCAGGAAAATTTGGTTCAAATAAGCTGATGCCAGAAGCCATTCAGGCGGCTAAAGCGCAGGTAGTTACTGTTGCTGTACGTAGAATTGATGTGGACTATCCAGAAGAAAATATATTGAATTTTATTCCTAAAGATTGTATTGTTATGCCAAATACGTCTGGAGCGAGAAACGCAGAGGAAGCGGTGAGAATTGCCCGTTTAGCTAGAGCCTCTGGCTGTGGTGATTGGATTAAAATTGAAGTTATTTCAGACAATCGCTATCTATTGCCTGATAATGAGGAAACGATCAAAGCAACAGAGATTTTGGCAGCGGAAGGCTTTACGGTACTTCCTTATATGTGTCCGGATTTAATGGCAGCAAAGCGGCTGAAAAAAGCAGGTGCTGCTGCTGTTATGCCGCTTGGATCTCCTATTGGCAGTAATCGAGGTTTACAGACGAAAGAGTTGATTCGAATTTTAATTGAGGAAATTGATTTGCCAATTATCGTAGATGCTGGAATAGGAAAGCCTTCTGATGCAGCAGAGGCGATGGAAATGGGAGCAGCAGCAGTTTTGTTAAACACAGCAATTGCTACGGCAGCATCTCCTGTGCTGATGGCAGAAGCTTTTGCATTAGCTGTAGAAAGTGGACGAAAAGCTTATTTAGCTGGTTTGGGCAGAGTAATTGGGGTTGGTGCGAGTGCGTCATCACCTTTAACTGGCTTTTTACATGAGTAGGTGGAGAAATGAATTTTTTGAATGAATTAGAAAAATATCAAGATTTTGATTATCAACGTTTTTTTACGCAAGCCACGAAAAAGCAAATTTTAGCAATTATCAGCAAAAACAAATTGTCAGTTATGGATTATTTAACATTATTGTCACCTAAGGCTGAAGAATGTTTAGAAGAAATTGCTCAACGTGCAAATGAAGTGACGATTCAGCAATTTGGTAAAACGATGCAGCTTTTTACACCGATGTATATTGCAAATTATTGCATTAATCAATGTGTATATTGTGGATTTAACTGTAAAAACCAATTGACAAGAACGAAGCTTACAATGAAAGAGATTGAGAAAGAAGGAGAATGGATTGCTAAAACTGGTTTAAAGCATGTATTGGTATTAACAGGAGAATCACCAATTCATAGCTCGGTAGATTACATAGTAGAGGCAGTAAATACTTTAAAAAAATTCTTTACTGGGATTAGTATTGAGGTCTATCCTTTGACTGAAGATGACTATTGTCGCGCAGTTAAAAATGGTGTAGATGGGATGACCATTTTTCAAGAAGTGTACGATAAAGAAATTTATAAAGAGCTTCATTTAGCAGGCCCAAAGCGCGATTATGAATTTCGTCTTGATGCACCGGAAAGAGCGTGCAGAGCCGGATTAAGGACAGTAAATATCGGGGCACTCCTCGGCTTGAATGATTGGCGAAAAGAAGCGTTTTTGACAGGAGTCCATGCAGATTACCTACAGCGTAAATATAGTGAAGTTGAAATTGCCGTTTCTACACCAAGAATGCGCCCACATACGGGCGGATTTTCACCACGGGTTACAGTAAGTGATAAAAATATCGTGCAATATATCGCAGCTTATCGTTTGTTTATGCCGCGCAGTGGAATTACTTTATCATCAAGAGAAAGCTTTACATTGAGAAATCATTTAACGAAAATTGGTGTGACAAAGATGTCGGGAGGGGTAACTACGGCGGTTGGCGGACATAGCAAAGGAGAAGAAGCAAGCCAGTTTGATATTTCTGATCATCGGAGTGTTGCTGAAATGGCTCAGATGCTGTATAACCAAGGGTATCAACCGATTTATAAAGATTGGCAGGTTGTATAATGACTGAATTTGAGAAAGGTCTATTAAAATATTTCTGTAAAGAAGATTTAAAAAAGATCCAACAAACTAAAATTGGTATTGCTGGTGCTGGGGGATTGGGATCAAATTGTGCGATGCTTCTCGTGCGTAGTGGATTTATTCATTTTACAATTGTTGATTTTGACCGGGTTGAGGTAAGCAATCTGAACCGGCAAAACTATGTTTATTCTCAGGTGAATCAGTCAAAGGTAGCTGCATTAAAAGAAAATTTGGCACAGATCCATTCAAATGTGCAAATTGAAGCAGTAGAAGATAGATTAGCTAGGGACAATATAAAAGAAATATTTTCTTCTTGTGATATTGTTATTGAAGCAGTGGATTGTCCAGAGACAAAAGCAATGATCATTGAAGAACTAGCACAAGCAGGAAAATATATTGTTGCTGCTTCAGGTTTAGCAGGCTGGGGAAATAGCGATCGGATAAAGGTGAAAAAAATCAATGACCGTCTTTATATTGTCGGAGATTTGATAAGTACAATAGAAAATAATCCTCCATGTGCGCCGGTGGTAACTTTAACAGCATCAAAGCAAGCTGATTTAGTTCTAGGAATTGTCTTACAGTAATTTGTTTTCTCGGGATAAATTTTGGAAAACATGATATGATGAAGAAAATGAAAAAAAGGGGAAATGCAAAATTTTATCTGATGACTTGATTAAAATTTTGCTAATAAGATGATGAATAAAGAAATAGCGATTGAAAATTTTTTGACGACGAAAATCTATGCGTTAACAGCAGAAAAATTATCCAAAGGAAAAACTAATTTAGAAGTTGTTGCTGCGTGTATAGAGGCTGGGATTAAATTTATCCAATATAGAGAAAAAACGAAGAAAACAAAAGCGATGTATGAGGAATGTTTGGCAATTCGCGAGATAACAAAACGAGCAGGTGTAACTTTTGTTGTGAATGATTATATTGATTTAGCATTGGCAGTGAAAGCTGACGGTGTACATGTTGGGCAGGAAGACTTTCCACCGCAGATTGTGCGGAAGCTGATTGGAAAAGATATGATTCTTGGACTCTCTACGCATAATTCTAAGCAGATAGAAGAAGCTGAAAAATGTGGTGTTGTCGATTATATTGGCGTTGGACCTGTATTTGCAACGCAAACAAAAACGGATGTTTGCGCGGCAGTTGGATTAACTTATGTCGAATATGCAGCAATGCATTCGCGGTTGCCATTTGTTGCGATTGGTGGAATTAAAGAGCATAATATTTGTAATGTTGCCAAAGCAGGTGCAAAAACGATCGCTGTTGTTTCTGATATCGTAGGTGCTGAAAACATCGTTGAAAAAATACAAAAATTATCTCAACAAATGAAGATTGAAATGTAATATGTGGGAAATATACTTTTGTTATTGACAGCCTTCTTGCTTCGTGATAGTATTATATCTTGCTTGATGGTTGTGAGTATGAAAGATAATCGCGAGTACCGAATGGTATTTGAGGAAAGTCCGGGCTCCACAGGGCAAAGTGCTGGATAACGTCCAGCGAGGGTGACCTCAGGGAAAGTGCTATAGAAATTTAAACCGCCTAACTTTGTTAGGTAAGGATGGAAAGGTGCGGTAAGAGCGCACCAGCAGTTAGGTGACTAACTGGCTTTGGTAAACCCCACTTGGAGCAAGACCGAATAGGGAAGGGATGATGTTGCCCGCGGAACCTTCCGGGTTGTGTCGCTTGAGTTGTCAGGTAACTGACAATCTAGATAAATGATTATCACCGCGTGAGCGGAACAAAACTCGGCTTATTGATTACTCATAACTTTACTGAGAAATTAAAGGTTACTGAAACTAGAGGTTTCAGTAACCTTTTTATTTATAAAAAGGCAGGAGATTTATTGATTTTGTCGAATGCTTGTTAAAGTAGAATTTTTGCTATTGTAAGGCAATAGCATTGTAGTATGGAAGGATGGAAGAATTTATGATGAAGGCAAAAGGCTTGAGAACATTGGCGGTTGCTATGTCAATGGTGCTTTCTATAGGAGCTTTTGCAGGTTGTGGATCAACTCCAAAAGATGCTTCTAATCAGAAAGTTGTAAATGTAGGTATTGTTCAATTGGTTGAACACCCAGCGCTAGATGCAGCAAATAAAGGTTTTATTGATGGGTTAGCATCTAAAGGCTACAAAGAAAATGTGAATATTAAGTTTGATAGACAAAATGCACAGGCAGATCAATCAAACTTACAAAACATTAGCCAACGTTTTGTAAATAATAATGTGGATTTGGTTTGTGCAATTGCAACGCCAGCAGCACAGTCTGTTGCAAATGCAACAAAGACAATTCCTATTGTAGCTACTGCAGTTACCGATTATGAAGAGGCAAAACTTGTTGTTACTAACAAAGAGCCAAAAGGTAATGTAACAGGGACTACAGACATGAATCCTATCGCAGAACAAGTGGATTTATTAATGAAAATTTTACCGAATGCAAAACGCGTGGGAACGATTTATTGTTCTAGTGAAGTTAATTCACAAATGCAAGTAAGAGTAATGAAAGAATATGCAGAGTCTAAAGGGTTAGTCGTTGAAGAAGCTACGGTTTCTACTGTAAATGATATCCAACAAGCGGCACAAAGTTTAATGGGAAAAGTAGATGTTATTTATGTTCCGACAGATAATGTTATGGCCTCAGCTATACCTACTTTGGTCGGAGTTACAGATGAAGCTAAAATACCATTAATTTGTGGTGAAGCAAATCATGTTAAAGCGGGCGGACTTGCTACTTTAGGTGTAGATTATTATAAATTAGGATTCCAAACAGGTGAAATGGCAGCGGATATTTTATCAGGTAAAGCTAAACCAGAATCGATGCCAATTCAATCCCTAAAAGAAATGCAAACAACAATTAATGAAACTGTTGCCAAGAAATTGGGGATTACAATTCCAGAAGATCTTTTAAAAGATGCGGAAATTGTAAAATAAATTTGTATGGGGAGAGGGTTTCCTTTTAATAAGGAGGCCCTTTCTTTCTTAGATAATGGGAGTATAGAGGGGGATTTTTATGTTGGATTTATTGATTCCAACGATTTCACAAGGTTTACTATGGTCAATTATGGCATTAGGTGTATATATTACATTTCGTGTTTTAGATATAGCTGATTTAACGGTAGAAGGGAGTTTCCCTTTAGGCGCTGCAGTTGCAGCCGCAATGATTGTTGAAGGCAGCGACCCGTTTGTTGCTATATTTGTTGCTGCTATTGCAGGTATGTTCGCGGGCATAATTACAGGAGTTTTACACACAAAATTAAAAATACCGGCTTTACTAGCAGGTATTCTAACAATGATAGCGCTTTACTCTATCAATTTGCGTGTTATGGGAAAAGCAAATGTATCTTTGCTTCGGATGGATACGGTATTTACAAATATGATGGATTTTGGTTTGTCAAATGTTAATGCTGTGTTATCTATTGGTATTATTAGCACAGTTTTTTTTGGAATATTAATTTATTGGTTTTTTGGCACGGAAATTGGCGCAGCGATTCGTGCGACTGGTTTTAATCAGCAAATGATTCGGGCAAATGGTGTAAATACGGATTTTACAATTATCTTAGGACTTTTGCTTAGCAATGCTTTAGTTGCAGTTTCTGGAGCTTTAGTTGCACAAAACAACGGATTTGCAGATGTTGGTATGGGAGTTGGTACAATTGTTATCGGTCTAGCTTCTGTTATTATTGGGGAAGTTTTATTTGGGACGAGAAGTTTTAAAAATTGTTTAATTTCCGTTATTTTAGGTTCGATTATTTATCGAATTGTTATTGCGATTGTATTGCAATTAGGAATGCCGCCAAATGATTTAAAATTATTTACGGCAATTTTAGTCGCTATTGCATTATCTATGCCGTTATTTAAAAGTAAATTTGCAAAAAAAAGGGAGGTATAAGTAAACCATGTTGAGAATTGAAAATATATCGAAGACTTTTAATGCTGGAACGATTAATGAAAAAAAAGCTTTATGTGGTTTAAACCTTCATTTAAATGCAGGAGATTTTGTTACGGTAATTGGTGGTAATGGTGCTGGAAAATCAACGTTGATGAATTCTATTGCTGGAGCTTTTCTTGTGGATTCAGGTAAGATTGTTATTGATGGTGACGATATCACAAAAGTGCCAGAGCATAAACGGGCAAAATATATTGGCAGGGTATTTCAAGATCCTATGATGGGAACAGCTGCTGGTATGATGATTGAAGAAAATCTTGCGATTGCAGCAAGACGAGGTAAGACGCCAGGACTTGCTTGGAGTTCTAGGAAATCAGATCAAGCATGGTTTGTTGACCTATTAAAGGAGCTAGACCTTGGCTTAGAAAATCGTTTGACAACAAAAGTGGGGTTATTATCGGGCGGGCAGCGGCAAGCAATTACTTTGTTGATGGCAACAATGAATCAGCCTAAACTTTTACTTTTGGATGAGCATACGGCCGCGCTTGATCCAAAGACGGCCGAAAAGGTATTAAATTTGACAGGTAAGATTGTAAATAAACATCATCTAACAACATTGATGATTACGCATAATATGAAAGATGCCTTGAGTTTTGGCAATCGTTTAATCATGCTTCATAATGGACAAATTATTATTGATGTTTCTGGTAAGGAAAAAAGTAGTCTTACTATTGCCGATTTACTAAAAATGTTTGAACAAGCAAGTGGCAATGAGTTTGCCAATGATAGAATGCTGTTAAGTTAAAAAAATAGTGTCTCTGCATTTTGCAGAGACACTATTTTTATTTGGTGACTATTTGAGATGAATTTAAAAATCTAGTTGAATCAAGGCTTAAGTTATCTCTTCCAACAAAGAATTTCTGGATCTTTTTTGGGAATAGGTAAATGATTGGTTTGTGGATATCCAATAACAATAGGGGCAATTGCCTCGTATTCTTCGGGAATATTTAACTCTGTTTTGATTTTACTAGAGTTAAAATGATAAATAGAAAAGCCAATCCAGCAAGTTCCTAATTCTAAATCAGCAGCAGTCAGCATTAAGTTTTGTGCTGCTAGTGCACAATCTTCATGTGGATGTAGAGAGGGCTTTTTTGCATAAATCACAATTAAAGCTGGTGCGTGATGAAAAATATGAAAAGTTTCTTTTTCCATAAGTGAGCGATATTTTTCTAGGATTGTTTTTTCGGTATTCATTTTTTCAATAAGCGATTTTTTTATTTCTGTTGAGTATCTATCTAATAACTCTGTATTTTCAATTACAGCGAAAGCCCAAGGCTGTAAATTCATTGCACTTGGGGCTTTACTTGCATTAAGAATTAGGTGTTCAATTTTTTCTTTTTCTACGGCAGTATTTGTATATTTGCGAACGGAGCGGCGTTTTTCAATTGCTTCTTGTAAGATCATAATAGTCCGCCTTTCTTTTTATAATGATTATTACAAAACATAGTGAAAATGTCAAACTTTATTCAAGGTAATTTTATTTAATTTCATAGAAACGTAAAAGACAAAAAATCAGTATTTTCCCTTAAATGTAAAAAGATAGATAACCGTAAGAAACCTTGACAAGCAAACATAGAAATTGATACAATGAAAAACAAGGGATTTAAGGATGCTTTATTTCAGAAATGAAGAAATAAAGTCGACAAAGATGTCGACTCCTAAACGATAGGGGAGACGTCTTTTTGCTGTTTTATTGGTGGAATAGAGATATTAAAATTGAATGATGGGGAGAGGCTGGAAATAATGAAAAGTTACAAAAAGATTGTTAGTTTAGTACTTTGCTGCATGATGCTTGCAGGTATAGCTTTACTTGCTGGATGTGGTTCTAGTCAAAAAGCAGACAAAAAAGTATTAAAAGTTGGTATGGAATGCGGTTATGCTCCTTATAACTGGACACAAACAGATAATGCAAATGGTGCTGTGAAAATTGCTGGCAGTGATGCTTATGCATATGGTTATGATGTTATTGTTGCTAAGAAACTGGCAGAATCCATGGGAGCTGAACTTGAAATACATAAAATTGAATGGGATGGTTTAGCGCCTGCTGTAGCTTCCGGTAAGATTGATGCTGCAATTGCAGGGATGAGTATCACATCGAAACGTAAGGAAAGTGTTGATTTTACTTCTCCTTATTATTATGCATCTGTAGTTGCACTTACAAAAGTGGATGGTCCTTTTGGAAAAGCAAAAGATATTAACGATTTAAAAGGTGCAGTTGCTACATCTCAGTTAAATACAATTTGGTATGATTTAATTGGCCAAATTCCAGAAGCTAAAATTCAACCAGCGATTGATAATGTGCCAGGTATGATTGTGGCATTAACATCTGGAAAAGTTGAAGTTCTTGTTTTAGACCGTCCGACAGCGATGGCAGCAGCTTTTGCGAATCCAGGACTTGTGATGTTAGACTTTAAAGATGCAAAAGGTTTTGAAGCATCTAAAGAAGATGTTGAAATCGGCATTGCAGTGAAAAAAGGTAACGAAGAATTGGTTAAACAAATGAACAGTGTATTAGATAAAATGACTGATGCTGACCGTGATAAAATCATGGAAGAAGCAATTAAAAGTCAACCATTAGCAAATTAATTTTGCCTATGTTATGGGACGGCAGCTGCCGTCCCTCTTTTCAGTAAATAAATAGTCAAGGTGGAACTTTGTATGACGACATCAATGCCTGTAACATTTTTTGAATGGGTATTATTTCTTTTAGATAAATATGGAGCAATGTTGGCAAATGGTGCGATGGTAACGATGGCGCTAGCTTTAGTTGGTACTTTTGTCGGCTGTATTATTGGTTTATTAGTTGGGATTGTTCAAACGATTCCCATCAATCCGCGTGCGGGTGTGATTACTCGGACGTTAAATCATTGTGTACAATTTATTTTATCTGCTTATGTGGAAGTTTTTCGCGGTACGCCAATGATTGTACAAGCAATGGTCTTTTATTATGGGTCAATGAGCTTATTTGATATAGATATGTCACCGCTACTTGCAGGTTTTTTAGTTGTTTCGATTAATACAGGAGCATATATGGCCGAAACCGTAAGGGGGGGGATTTTCTCTGTCGATGAAGGACAGACTGAAGCTGCCAAAGCAATTGGTATGACACATTTTCAGACGATGTATAATGTTGTTTTGCCACAAGCATTGCGTAATATTATGCCGCAAATTGGTAATAATTTAATTATTAATATTAAAGATACCTCTGTATTGAATGTAATATCTGTAACAGAATTATATTTTGCGTCTAAATCAGCAGCGGGTGTATATTATAAATATTTTGAAGTATTCTTCATTACTTGTGTAATTTATTTTATTTTAACATTTACGGTTTCGCGAATTTTGCGTTGGCTTGAAAATAGGATGGACGGAGAAGATAACTATGCATTAGTGTCTTATGATCCAATGGCTGATCCTTGTGGGCCGTTTGGTATGCAACCGAAAAAGAAAGGCAGGGATTAAGATGGCAGAAGAAAATAAAAATCCTATGCCGGTATTAGAAGTAAAACATCTAGTAAAATTTTTTGGTGAACGGGAAATTTTAAAGGATATTGATTTTCAAGTTTTTCAGGGTGATGTAATTAGTATTATTGGTGCATCCGGTTCAGGAAAATCCACATTGCTTCGTTGTATTAATATGCTTGAGATTCCTACCTCGGGGGACATTGTTTACCAAGGAAAAATTATTGATGATACAAGCAAGGATATTGCTCTTTATCGAACAAAAGTTGGTATGGTTTTTCAACAGTTTAATTTATTTAATAATATGACAGTTTTAGAAAATTGTATGGTTGGGCCGGTTAAGGTTTTAAGGCGAGATAAAGAAACTGCTAAACAGAATGCGATGAAATATCTAAATAAAGTTGGTATGGCACAATATATCAATGCGAAGCCTCATCAATTATCAGGGGGACAACGGCAACGTGTGGCAATTGCTAGAGCTTTGGCAATCGAACCTAAAGTATTGTTATTTGATGAACCGACTTCGGCATTAGATCCTCAAATGGTAGGAGAAGTACTCAGTGTAATGAGAAGTTTAGCTCAAGAAGGTCTTACGATGATTATCGTAACGCATGAAATGGCTTTTGCACGTGATGTATCTACTCGTGTTGTTTTTATGGATCAAGGTATTATTGCTGAAGATGCATCTCCGGAAGAATTATTTAATCATCCTAAAAATGAACGGACGAAAGAATTTTTGTCACGTTTTACTGCAAATTAAATGAATTTGAATTTCGCAGTACAGTTGTATTAGAAAGATTTATCCGATGGTTTAGCTGCTTCTAAGATTCCAAACTTCTGTAAGTGGGAGTATACAGAGCATAGGCGAGCAGCTAAACTTCTGGATAAGGTCGGCTAAGATTCGGATGGAGTGAAAACTCCACCTGAATCAAGTCTACTTTATTTCGATTAAATGCTCGATATGTACTGCATATCGAGTATTTTTGTATATACTGTAAATAAGTAATGCGAAATAATTAGGGAGAAAAAATGAAATTAATATCAATTGTTGTTCCTGTTTATAATGAGGAAGAAAATATCGAGCATTTTTATGAAGAAATCTGTAAAACAATGCAGCCGCTTGGGTATAATTTTGAGTTGCTTTTTGTGGATGATGGGTCAAAAGATAGCAGTATTTTAATTCTGGATCATTTATCGCAGCGAGATGATCGAGTTAAACCTTTATATTTAGTCCGTAACTTTGGTCATCAGATTGCATTGACTTGCGGACTAGATCATGCCAAAGGGGAAGCAGTAATTACAATGGATGGAGATATGCAGCATCCACCAACCTTTATCCCCATATTAATTGAAAAATGGGAAGACGGATATGAAGTGGTTCAAACGATTCGAAAAACAACAGAAGGTGTATCTTGGTTTAAAAATAAGACGTCAGCGCTTTATTATAAATTAATCAATAAGATATCAAAAGTAAAAATTCAACCGGGTGGCTCTGATTTTAGGCTCATGGATCGACGCGTAGTAGAAAGCTTTAAATTATATAAAGAACGAGCGAGATTTATTCGTGGGATGATAGGCGCTATTGGCTATAAGCAAATTCAGCTTGAATTTGTTGCTCCGAAGCGTTTTGCAGGTACTTCAAAATTTTCTTTAAATAAAATGCTACATTTTGCTCTTGATGGAATTACCGCATACTCTAAAATGCCATTAAGGTTTGCTTTCTATTTAGGGATTATCTTTGGTCTTTTTAGTATTCTTTTAACTGGTCATGTAATGTACATCAAATGGTTTACTGATGAAGCTGTACCCGGATGGGCAACATTATCGGTAAGTATATCGCTTTTAGGCGGCATTCAGTTAATGGGATTGGGGATTATTGGTGAATATGTTGGGAGAATTTTTGAAGAGGTAAAGCAGCGTCCACTTTATTTTGTTCGTGAAAAACCGAATATTTTAGATATAAACGAAAAAAATAAAGAAAAAAAGAAGTGATTTTATAAATTTAGCAGGAATTTTTACCTTTTTGTAGAAGTTTATAATAACAAGAAAAAAGCCGAATCATTGAGTGAGCGGGGGACCCAATTTTAGGGGTGAATTTTGTTTTATTTTATCTATATGGATAGGTTAAAACATCATGGGTATCTCTATCCAAATCCGTCAGCTAACCTCGTAGGCGTAGAGAGAGAAGAGTGACTTATTGAGTAAAGTGTTTCGTGTTTTCGTTTTGTCGTTGCTAATGGTAAGCGTAGTTTCTGTTGTGAATGCTGCAGCATTCCGTGCAGGAGATCGGGGCGAAGAAGTGGCTGCGATTCAAAGAGAATTAGTTAGTTTGGGCTATCATGTATCAGTAGATGGAGATTTTGGTCCGGCTACAGCCGCTGCGGTTAAATCCTTTCAAGCAAATTACGGATTAGAGGCAGATGGTTTAGTTGGTTCAGCTACTTATCGTGCTTTGATGGGAAGAGAAATTCCAGAAGTCAGTCGTGCTGGTTCTACATCTTTAGTTCGTCGAATTATTCAAGATTCCTTACAGTACATAGGAGTTCCTTATTCTTTTGGGGGGACAACTCCAAGTGGGTTTGATTGTTCAGGTTTTGTTCGTTATGTATTTGCAGATAGTGGAGTTTACTTACCGAGAGCTGCTGATGAACAATACACTGCTGGTTATCAAGTTTATAATTTGCAGCCAGGAGACTTAGTTTTCTTTTCTACATACACGTATGGTGCATCACATTCAGGGATTTATTTAGGCGATGGAAAATTTATAAGTTCTACATCTAGTAGTGGTGTAAGAATTGATGATTTAACAACAGGATATTGGGGTGCTTGTTACATTGGTGCCCGTCGTGTACTTTAAATTGAACATAAAAGAGGCTTTGCGCCTCTTTTTTATTTATATAAAAATAGGATTAGACTTTGCCAGCCTAATCCTATTTTTTAATATGAACGTAAATTCTCCCACATAGAATAAATACACATTGCTATGATTAATCCTAGAATAATTAAATCGCCAAATGACATAGTCATTCTCTCCTTTTATTAAACTTAATACTACCAATCTTTTCAAGGCACAATCTTTGTAATTGTTCCATAGAATAAAGCACAGATTGAACGGAGGGGATTGGTAATGTCTTTTTTATTAACACTATTTGCATTGTTCGGAAAAGGTTTAAGCTTACTTGTTGCTTATGTTGCTAATAATACATTTCCATTACCATTGACTGAAAAAGAAGAGCAAGAGGAGTTAGAACGGTTAAGGCAAGGAGATGAAAGTGCAAAGAATGTTCTGATTGAGCGTAATCTTCGCTTGGTAGCGCATATCGTTAAGAAATTTGATAATACAGGGGAAGATTCAGATGATTTGATTTCAATTGGTACAATTGGCCTAATTAAAGCAATTAACACATTTGACTTAAATAAAAAAATTCGTTTAGCTACCTATGCTGCGCGGTGTATAGAAAATGAGATTTTAATGCATTTGCGTAGCACCAGACGGGTTCGTAGTGAAGTGAGTCTTTATGATCCAATCGGAGTAGATAAAGAGGGTAATGAATACCCTCTTACAGTTTAGACATATGTCAAGAATCCAGTAATGACAGGGTTAGAGTGAATTCGTCTGGCTTCCAATCCTTCTCTTTTATGTAGTTTACGTGTGAGAGAATTGATTTCAAGAGTTCGTTTTTCTCGTCAATGGATTTTGATTTGCTATAATTTAGTATAACTTTTTCGACTTTAGGAATAAAGTCTTTTTTTAATTTCGCTGATTTCTTTTCTGCTGAATATTTTGATTTTACTGCTTTTATATTTGATGTAATTTCATCAATTTTTGTTTTCAATTTATTTGAGCGTTCTATAAATATATCAATATCATAGACACCTTTTTCGAGAAGATCGTGAAGAGTGTCTTTTTGTTTTTCTACTTCTGAAAGTTCATTTTCTAATTTTTTGAGTGCTTTCTTTTCAATAGTTGCAGAATCTATACTTTTTTCTTTTTTGGTAGATATAATTTTTTGTTTTGTAATTGCAACCCATTCGCCAAGTGTTTCAAGAAGTCGAGCTTCGACATATTCAAAACGACTACTTTTATTGTTGCAATTTGAGTCATAGCAACAAATATAAGGCGGTCTATTCGTATATGGTCTATATACCATTCTTTTCCCACACTTCTGGCAAATGATTAAGCCAGCTAGGGGATTAGTGAGGGATTTGTAATATTGTGGATGGGTGCGAAGATTGATGAGTTTTTGAATCTCTTCCCATCGCTCAAAAGAAATATATCCTTCATGGGAGTTGTGTGTCCAGATTTGTTGTTCACGTGGACGTTTACGTACTGTTTTACCCCCTGTAGGATTTTTCTTTTCATCTTTTTTACCCCATGTAACAACACCGGCATAAACAGGATTACGCAAGAGACTCCTAACGCTTGTTGGTTGCCAAAGGATTCCTTTTGGTGATTTATAGCCTAATTCGTTTAAGTGATTTGCTATTTTACTGCTCCTGTAGTCGTCAGTAAGGAGACAAAAAATAAGTTCAATAATTTCCCTTGTGTTTTCATCTTTGACGAGGTAGCGACGATTCTTGGACTCGTCAGTTGCAACTTTATAACCGAATGGTGGAAGCGGAGAAATAAAATTCCCTGCTTCAATGGAACGACGGCGCCCAGATTGCATACGTCTATTGATTAGTTTCAATTCCTTACGAACCATGAAGGATTCAAATTCCGTAAATTCTTCATCAAATTCATCTTCAAGGTTGTAAATCTTGCGTGGGGTGACGATTAGAATTTTATTGTTTTTGAATGTGTCCAATAAAATTCCTTGATCGCGCATATCACCACGCCCAAGACGTGCAATATCCATACAGAATACAGAACGCCATTTACCAGCTTCTATATCTTTGAGTAGTTCAATCATTTGCGGACGGTGAATAATACTTTCTCCAGATACGATTTCCTCATAAATGTGCGTAATGTTAACATTATATTTTTGTGCTAGTTTCAATAGTGCTGTTCTATGTTTTGCAAGCGTTTCACCTTCATGGCGCGCCTCTGCCTCTTGGTCTTTGCGAGATTTGCGAAGGTAAAAGCAGGCTGGTTCTAGTTGCGTTTTGTTGTATTCCATATATATCACCTGTTATTTAAAATAAAAGAGCCTATTGGCTCTTTGTTCAATTTGAACATTTATTTAAGCATAATTCGCTGTCCTTTTGTCGCACTATTCATATATATTTCATCCCAATGGTTAGAAGTGTAATCTTGCATGAAATAGTATACTTCTATTAAATATTCATTACGACTACAATGGACTAACGGCGTATTTCTGTATACACGCTTAACATTATCTACAGCGTTTTCTACATCTTTTACAGCGGTTTTGGCTTCAGTTTTCATTTCAGGGGAAAGATCATCATCGTATTTTTTTAAGAGTTCTTTTATATTATTATTTTTATCTTCAATATTCTTTATAGTTTCAGCTATTTTTTCCGATGTTTTATGAAAATAAATATCTATAGGTTTAAAAAATCCGTCTTGGCTCAAATACATTGTTGCAACTGTGCTTCTATCGCTATTAAAAACAATAAAACTTACGCCATCTGTATTGCCTGTAAATATACCATTAGAATCACTAAAGCGTACACTATCTTCATCTAAGTACATATTATAATTACTAAACACATGAAGATTTGACGCATTGCACGGAGATAAAAAAATAGAAAAACAAAATAATACCATCAAGAAAACTCTCATTTATCATTACCCTCCTAATTACAATAAAAACATTTTTCGTATCCGTCTGGAATTGTATTACCACATTTATCGCATTTGCGAATAGTTTCTAGTGGCGTAGTGGCTGTTGTTTCTTGTGAAGCGGCATTTAATTGTGTTGGTTGTGCTGATTGGACAGCTTGCACAGATTGACCACAAAGAGGACAAAAAGCCGCGTTCCCTTCGTAGTATTTACCACAATGCGGGCAAAGAGAGCGATTGTTATTAGTTTGATTATTTACAATAATTGATTGCTGTTGCTTTTGTGGTCTAGATAATAAATACAATGGTAAGAAAATAATGAGTAACGCAAAAGTACCTATTGACCAAATAATTGCGCTTCCTGTAGACATATTTCTGTTTTTTGCATCATGCAATACCCAAAGTGCCGCAAATAGTGGTATTAATAAAATAATTTCCATATAAACATCTCCTTAAAATTTAGTATATCTATATTATCCATTAAAATAATGGTCGAATTTTGTCAAATTGCCATAATAATGATAAAAACCTACTTCTCTCAATAGAGGTAGGTTTTTCTATTTGCCTAGTTGGTCACTTTTATGCAATATAGCTCGTGCAATTTTTACGTATTTATTGACGATTTTTGTAGTTTGAAAATTTTGCAAATTTATTAATTGCTACCAGTTTCGACATTTTCTGCAAAACCAAGAAGCAATTCCATAGCCTTTCTTTTTTCTGGTGGAAGATTTTTCATTTTTTCTAATAAATCAATATCTTCAAGTGTTATTTCGATGGACTTTGGTGATGAAATTGGAATTTCTCTTCCTAAAAGATAATCTATTGAAACTCCATAGAAATCAGCTAATTTTTTTAGTGTTTCAGTGTCTAAATCTCGTTTTCCAGTTTCATATAAGCTGTATGCTTGTGGAGATTTATTAATGTATTTAGCAATATCGCGCTGAGATATCCCCTTTTTTTCACGTAGCATTTTAAGAATATACATATACTCACCTCTTTTTTATTATATCAACAAAAAGTTGATATAAATATACTTAACAACAAAAAATTGAATCAAGGTATTGACAACAACAAAATGTTGATATATTATAAAATTAATTAATCAACAAAATGTTGATAACAACAAAATGAATATGGTGGTGATATTAATGGGAAACTGGTTAAAAATTTATCGCATAAAACTAAATTTATCTCAAGCTAAAGTTGCCTCTATGGCTAGAATAACTACTCAACATTATAACTATATTGAAAATGGCAGTCGCCGACCGAGTCCGCAAGTAGCAAAGCGTATTGCCGAAGCTCTTGGCTTTAAAGATGAATGGTATAGATTACTTGAAGCAGTCGTTGATAGTGCTTAGTATACCCGATTATTGGGTGTAATAGGCATATGATTTTTACACAAAAAACTCCGGATAGGAGCTTAAAGAGGGGGTGAATAGTATGAAAAAACAAATTTGCCAAAAAATCATATCGTATGTAACACGGTATGCGGCTAAAAAAGAAATATTAATTGGCATTAATCCAGATTCGACATTAGGCAGAGATATACTTAGGCAAAATCTTGAAATCAATGAACTAATAAGAGAGGTAAAAGAGTTAAAAAAAATGGTGACTGCTTTGAACAGCCACCCAACAAAGAAAAACAATAATTATAATTTTTCAAATAATAATTCGTAAGCGGATTTAAAATCACGATATTTCAAATCTGTATGCTGGTGAGAATGATTAGTTCTTAGGTTAGTTAGGAATTCATCTTCAAATAAAGAAAATTCGGCAAAGATATTCTCTACTTCGCTATGTGAAAGATTTTCATAGTCGCTTATATAAACGGCTTTTGCAGAAGCCATAAGCGATATTGCTTTATTGAGATGTATAGCCGCAATGAGTTCATCTTTTTCGTTAGCTAGATTATCATCACTACGAAAAAGAATTTCATGACAATCTTTAGCAGACCATGCGGCTTCGCGTATAAGCATTTTTATACTCTCAATTTTATTATCATATCCCATAAAATCACCTCCTTTCGATATCCAAAATTCGACAGGAGGAAATAAAATCCTTTTAAGGGAGGTAAATAGATGGATATAAGTATGCTTGGCGATGTATCGGATATAGTACAGCTTGCTATCATGTGTTGCGACAGACCGCCAAAGGCTCTAGCTGTAGAACTTGGTTGTAGTGTTAGCGCAATTTACGAGGCAATTAAGGGCAACAAGTTTATTCCTGTACGAGCAATGAAAAAATTCGCAAGTGTAAACTTAATTGCGGCTAGTGCGATGGCAGTACAGGTGACAGGACTTAGTTCTTTATTTGGTTATCGTCAATGTGACAGGCATATTCAAAGTATGTTGTTTGAATTGCGTACTTTTGACAAGCGTTTAAATCTAGAACTGGAAAACTTACAAGAAGTAATTTTAAACAAGAGCAGTCGAGACGATTTAAACGCTAGTGAAATTGAATATGTTTGTCAGACTGTTGCAAAGATGATTGAACGAAATAATATAAATTTCAATGTGATCATGGAATTCGATAGGCAATTCAATCTTGATATTGCTGAAATTGAACAAAAAAAGAAGCCGCAAGTGTTGGCGCACTCACGACTTCAAAATTAAGAAAGTTTGTTTATATAAATATTATCACATTTTTAGTAATAGGACAAATTTATTTTTACATATCCGTCATAGTGGGGGTGGTATTGTGATTGAGTTAGTAAAAACAGAGGTGATTGATGGGGTTCGTATTGAGATTTATATGACGGATAACAACCCAAACAAGATTACTAGGATTTTAACGCCTGCTGAGGTTCCTTTAGGGTTATGCAAAGAAAATTTAAATAATCGTAGCGCACAACATTGCTACAACAGAGCTGGATATAGTCATGTAAAAGTTATTGAAAGTGATGAATTAAAAAAATATAGTGATGCAAGATTGCGCTGGGGGGAACGTCTGGCAGATGCAAAAGGATGGTTTAAGTGGCAACAGAAAAACCTCAAGACAACGTTAGAGGCGACTGTGTAGATAAAAAAATTACATATCTATGTTTAGTTGGGATTGTTTTAACTTTAGTTTTCTTATGAACGCAAAAAGAAAACGCCTGTACGGACAATACAGACGTTTTCGCGGTTCGTAAGAACCAATAACGGAATACCATAATTATACCATGTTTGGTTGGTTATGGTCAAGGAGCGAATTAAAAATGACAGGCATGACTATGAAGTATTTAAACCGCTTGCATCGTGCAATGTCGGTAGAGTCAAACAAGTATTCTATTGCTTATCACAATGCGAGAAGTACTGAAAAATATCAGCATATGAGTACGTTAGAGATAAGCGATTATATAAAGACATTATCAAACTTTAAAGGTGAGGTGATATCTGGAAAGATACATGCATTACGTGAGGTTAAGTATGAAAAACAAATGAGAAATGAGGCTTTGAAGTATGAAAGTTTGGTACAAGCCTTTGTATAGGCAGGTGAAAAAGTTTGAGGTTTAAGATTAATGATATTGATAACGAGCAATTTTATCAAATACCTAAAATTTTATTTACTAGCGATTTTTATAAAAATCTAGGAAGTGATGCACGAATTATTTACGCGTTACTAAAAGATCGTATGCATTTGTCTAGGAAAAGTGGCTGGAAGGAAGAAAATGGCGACATATATTTATTGTTTAAACAAGAAGAAATATGTGAGCTATTAGATGTTTCTCTATCTACTGTTGCGAGGGCAATGAAAAAATTACAAAGTTATAATCTGATTGAAGTTATTCGGCAAGGTTTGAGTAAGCCGAACAAAATCTATATAAATAAAACTCGTACCGACGACAGACTATTCAAGACAAGTCAAATTGACGAATCAGAACAAGTAAATTTGACTATTCAAGACAAGTCAAATTTACTCACTAGTAATACTGATATTAGTAATACTGATATTAGTAATACTGAAAAGAGTATACGGACACGTCAACCGAAGTATCATTTTGCCGAGTTTGTGACTATGACCAATGACGAGTATTTGTCACTTATAGAACGACTTGGGAGTAAAGAAGCGGTTCAAGAATGCATTCAAATTCTTGATAACTACAAAGGTTCTACAGGCAAGACATACAAAAGCGATTATCGAACGATTCTCAACTGGGTAATTGATAAATACAGAGAGAAGCGACCGAAGTCGCCAAATGGTGCAATCCCTAAAGGGGTTAAGGGATTAATGGAGTTAATTAAGGGGGATTGTGAATGAACGTGAAAGAGGCGGCGAGTTTAATTGCACTGGCAATCACAGCATTGCCTAATCTGCAAGACAAAGAGTTAACGCCAACAGCGAAGTTTTGGGCAATGGTTATGCCAGACATAGATTTTGCGACGGGTCAAGCGGCTATCATTCGTATTATGCGCGAAAAAGAGTATTCAACATTGCCTCTACCTGCTGAAATTATCAAAAAATCACGCGAACTAAAAAAAATAACAGACACACCACCAACAGCGATTGAGGCATGGGAAGAGGTACGGAAAAAGGCGGATTTGTACACAGTTGTCGCGTGGAGTCACCCTGCAATAAGAAAAGCCGTGCAACGCATTGGAATAAGAAATATATGCGGTGGCGGATACAATACAGCGGATAAGTTCATGGATATATACGATCAGATTGTCAAGCAAGGCATTATAAATCAAGAAAATAAGATTGCAATTCAAATTGCAGGAAAATGCTCAAACCTTCTTGCGATTGCGACAAAATAAATTTGGAGGTTCGTAATGAAAACAATAGCGGTAATAAATGTTAAGGGTGGCGTAGCAAAAACGACCACGACAGTTACTCTGGCGCACATTTTAGCAACACAGTTTAATAAGCGCGTGTTGGTCGTTGATAATGACAAGCAAGGACATGCATCATTAGGACTTGGCTGTCGAGACGAAAAAAAATTAAGCATAGCGGAAGTGTTGTTAAATCAATGCAAAATGACAGAGGCAATTCAAAAAACGTCATATGAAAATCTTGATGTATTGCAAGCTAACATGAGTTTACTGACGGCAATGCAACAACTACTAGTAAGGGCAACGATGCAATCATTTACGATTTACCCCAATGAGTTCAAGATGATTAAAAATAATTATGATTACTGCATTATTGACAATGCGCCAGACGTAAATATCGCGGTAATGAATGCGCTTCATGCGGCGGATGAAATCATTGTACCGATTATGTTAGATCAGAATTCGTTCGATGGATTCTTGCAACTTGAAAAACAAATACAAGAAGCAAGGGTATACAATAGTAAACTAAAATTTTCTGGTTGTTTAGTTACAAGATATTGCAAGGATGAAGATGGATGCCTAGAGGGAATTGATTTAGAACCTTATAAAATTTTCCCTATTCGGATTCGTCGCAGTAGTAAAGTAGCAAACAGTAGTTTTAAATTTAAGCCAATTGTTGAATATTCTCCACGTAGTGCAACCGCAAGGGATTATATAGAGTTTACAAAATTTTATTTTGGTTTGTAATGTTCAATTTGAACAGTTGGAGGGGTGAGTATGGACAATATCGGAAATGGCTTTTTAAAAATGATGGGGATGGAAAACAAAGAAGTTATCAACACAATTCAGATGATACATGTTGATAACCTAGTGCCTCACGAAAAGAATTTATATATCGTTGAAGATACAAGCGAACTAGAAAAAGCAATCGAGGCGCAAGGTGGAGTTAAACAAAATCTTATTGTTACTCCATGCGGAGATAAATACAAAGTAATATCTGGGCATAGGCGGCGGCAATCGGTGAAAAATTTGCTTGAAAGTGGAGCAAAAATAAGTCCTTGCCTGCCGTGCAAGGTTGAAAAATATAATTCGGAAAGCGAGGAAGTAATAAACCTCATACTGATGAATTCGACAACTCGTATTTTGACCGAGTGGGAGAAAATTGAGCAATACAAACAATTAAAAGAAAATGTGTCTGAATATTGTGCGAGTAATAATATTGAGATTAAAGATAAACGAGAATTATTCGCAAAGCTATTAAATACGAATCCGTCAAAAATCGGAAAGTATAACGCTATTGAAAATAATTTAACGGATGAATATAAAGCAGAATTGAAAGAAAATAACATCGGCGTACATACAGCATATGAAGCGTCTAGCCTACCCAAAGAGGCGCAAAAAGAGTTGCATCAAGAAAAGGGCGCAAAAACGACACTCAACGATGTCCGAGAGAAAAAAGCCGATTTTGAGAAAAAAGAAGATTTGCGCAAGCTGGAAAAGGCTACAGGGCAAATGAGAATTGCTGGATGTGTAGTTGATGATGTAGAAGAAGATGAACCTGTTGAAGATATCGAACTTCAAAAGGCTGGTGATTGGTTTGTACAGTTTTTGGGAAGTCTCATTAACCAGCGAAAACATAGCATGACGCTATATTCTGATAGAAATAAATTTCATGAAAATTGTATCGCTATCATGAACAATGCAATCGAAGCAACAAAAATAATGCTAAATAGGAGTGAAGATAAATGAGTTGCGAAGAGTGTACGAATTGTAGGTATGTAGGAACTGGTGGTCATGCCTGTTTGTGTGATGTACCTAAAATGGTTATTAACCAAAGGGAAAAAACGAAGGATTATTTTTGGTGCGGCGGCAAGAAATTCAACGATGAAATAACTTTTTAGGAGGAAATTATGGGATGGATGTTTTTAATGAGGCTTATTACGGACTTGGCAAAAGAGGGCGCAAAAAAGACGAACCGAACAAAAATGGAAAATGCGTAGCGATAAAAGCAAGTTTGGAAGATATTGAACGCGAGCTTGATAAATATAGAGGCAAAACATACGGAAACAGATTGATTGAGGTGAATCGGTCACTTAAAGAGGTAAAAGCACGATACAAGAAGGTGAGTTCATGAGCGAATGCTTCACTTGTAAAAACAAAATTGAAATACAAAAACATAAGCATGTTATTTGCAAAATACATAATCGGACAAGGTTAACGGTCGTAAGTTGCAACGATTACAAACAAGTAGAAAAGCCTAAAAGGGTTGATTTACTTGGCTGGGTAGGCAATTGATATGGAAAATGTATGAGAAATTTGTGAGGACGGTGTAAGCATGGAA
>UMED01006697.1_pt1 | contig 35765 bp, 41 predicted proteins | sample 1964661 | NCBI WGS metagenome assembly UMED01 (sample SAMEA4836011, study PRJEB28245) | human gut metagenome | biome: gut microbiome; material: fecal sample | place: Denmark | collected 2008
AGATATTAAAGGAGCTATCGTTTTACTATCAAGTGCCCCATTAAGTATGCTTAGAGTTTTTGTTGAATCGGGCTTAAGTTTGTTAGCTTTATATAGCGTTGTTCCTATTTTGTTTTTAGGTATGGGAGTCGATGTAAATTGGGCAATCGTTATGGGAAGAATGATTTTTCTCAATATTCTTCTTTATTTTGCACCAACTCCTGGGGGATCTGGAATTGCAGAAGGCGGATTTGTTTTATTATTTAATGAATTTTTACCATCAGGAACTGTAGGGATTATTGCTGTTGCCTGGAGAATGATTGCAGAATATTTGCCATTTTCTATTGGATTTTATTATACAATTAAAGTTTTTGGACGAGAATTTTTAACAAAACAGTTAAAATAATAAAGGAGTTTATGATGTCAACAAATAAAAATATTTCAATTGGAATCATGATAATAATTGCTGCTATTACTATATTTTCTAATTTATCTGGATTTCCTTTATTAGATCCTGATGAACCGGTCTATGCAGAAACTCCTAAAGAAATGATTTTATCGAATGATTTTTTATCCCCAAAGATTTACGGTGAATATTGGTATGATAAGCCACCGATGTATTATTGGCTTGTTGCGATGAGTTATCAAGTATTTGGTATAAATGATTTTGCGGCAAGATTCCCATCAGCATTTTTATCTTTGCTTAGTATTATTGCAATATACTTTTATGGGAAAAAATTATTTAATCATAAAGTGGGAATCTATAGTGCTTTAATTTTAGTAACAAGTATTGAATTTTTTTATTTAGGTAAAGCTGCTGTTACAGATATTACATTAAATTTTTGTTTAATGGTTTCGCTCTTTGCATTTTTAAGTAGACAATATTATACATTTTATATTTTTGCAGGCTTAGCAGTTTTAACTAAAGGGCCCATAGGCTTATTTTTCCCTGGTGTAATTGTATTTTTGTACTTAGTATGCTTAAAAAAATTTCATCTTTTATCTGAAATGAAAATTTTATCTGGAAGCATTATTTTTTGCTTGGTTGCGTTGCCATGGTATATTTATATGTATAGCTTGCATGGAAGTGCATTTATCGATAGTTTTCTTGGTTTTCATAACATAACGAGATTTACATCGCCAGAGCATCCTAGTGGACTATTATGGTATTATTATCTTCCAGTATTATTAGTTGGGTTTTTCCCTTGGATAACTTTGCTTTTTCAATCTATCTATAAATCTTTTTCCGATTCTTATGGAAAATTTGATCATTTATTATTTCTAAATCTATGGGCAGTAATCATTTTGTTGTTTTTTTCTATATCAAAAACAAAACTTGTATCGTATATACTGCCAATGTTTCCAGCATTAGCAATGTTGGTGGGATGGTATCTTGATAAGTTAACCGGTAGAAATTATTTTGGTTCCAAAAGGTCTTGGGGCTGGATTGGATGCTTACTATTTTTATCGGCAACTTTTGTTTATGGCTGTACAATTGGGATAAAAGAAATGCCACAAGCGGAGATTGGGTTTATCAGTTTAGCTTCTACCATTATCCTGATGTGCTTAGTAACGATTTTCTTTCTTTTAAAACGAAATATTGAGATAGCTTTTAAAAGTCAGGTAGTAGGAATGATGATTTTTTCTACTGTGTTAGTAAATTTATTATTTCCGAAAATTGCACCTGATTTTACGAGTCAGCATGTAAGTAACGTTTTTTTAGAGCAATATGATGGAACTAGCGATGTTTATATTTCTAAATTTCTTCGCCCAGGAATTTCTTTCTATAGTGGAATTTATGGCAATGAGCTAGTTTTTTCTCCTAAATCTATTCCTGATTTAGAAAAAGTTTTTACGAATAAGAAAACCTATTTTATTCTAAGAGATATCGATTATGATAGATTGCCACAGTCTACGATAAATCAACTTACAATAATTAACCAAGTCGATAATAAACTCATACTAGTAGAGACTAGATTTATAAAGTAAATTTTTATTATATAGCAGGATTTTATCTATAGATATTGAAATAAGAGAAGATAAATGACTAAGGAAACAGGTGCTTAATTGCTTAAAAGGGAAGTCCGGTGTGATACCGGCGCGGTCCCGCCACTGTATTAATGAGTATCTTTACCTATGCCACTGGCGATTGCTGGGAAGGCGTAAAGATATGATGATTTTAGCCAGGAGACCTACCTGTTTTAACGCACACCGTTACTATAAACAGCCTTGTTTATAAGCGACCTACGGATGATGGGCAGGTGGGTAATTAAGCTTCTACAACTGTTATTTTTAATATGTGGTTGTTTGCGTTTTTTTACCCTCTGCCTTTGCAGGGGGTTTTATTTTTGAAAAAATTTTTAAAATCGGGGTTTACAACAGGAACCTGTGTGGCTGCAGCTACGAAGGCAGCATTGCTAGCCCATAAAGGAAGCTATCTCAACACAGTAAATATTCAAGCACTTTCGGGTGAAATACTTTCGATTCCGATTGAACATGTGGAGAAAAAGAGCGAAAATGAAATATTTGCTGCTGTTAGAAAGGACTCTGGTGATGATCCGGATATTACAAATGGGATGATCATCGAAGTTAAAGTTCTCATCTCTGCTCAGCATAAAGACATTATCATTAAAGCTGGAACAGGAGTAGGAATCGTAACTAGCCCAGGGTTAGCTGCTAAAGTAGGACAACCAGCGGTGAATCCCGGACCAAGAAAAATGATTACCAATGTAGTAAAAGAAATATTAAAAGAAGAGTATGGCTGTGAAATTACAATTATCATTCCTCGCGGAGTTGAGTTAGCGAAAAAAACATTAAATCCAATTTTAGGTATTGAGGGAGGATTGTCCATTATTGGCACCTCTGGAATAGTAAGACCTATGTCAGAGGAAGCTTTTAAAGATTCATTGGCACCTCAAATTGATGTTGCTAAAGCAAAAGGGCTAGATACTTTAATTTTTGTTCCTGGGAAAATAGGATATGATGCTTGTATTGACAATTTTGGGGTAAGGGCAGATGCAATAGTACAGACTAGTAATTTTATTGGCTTTATGCTGGAAAGTGCAGCTGAAAGAAAGATTCAAAATATTTTATTTGTTGGTCATTTAGGAAAATTAATTAAAGTTGCCGGTGGGATTTTTCATACACATAATAGAGTTGCAGATGCTCGTCTTGAAATTTTAGCGGTGTATGCAGCTTCTTTAGGAGCATCTACAGGAGTAGTTAGAGATATTTTAAGTACGACTACGACAGAAGCTGCAATTGAAATTTTAGAAGAAAATCATATTGAAGGAATTTATGATCTGATTGCACAAAGAATTAGTTATCGAGCAATGCGCTACGTTTATAATGAAATTTGTATTGGCGCTGTTATCACCAGTTTAGATGGTACAATTTTAGGAATAGATGAAAATGCAAAAAAAATCGGAGGAGTTTTAGGGTGGAACATAAAATAATTGTCGTTGGTATAGGCCCAGGATCAGAAGATTATTTATTACCAATTGCAAAAAAAACGATTGATTTTGCAAAGGTTTTAGTTGGCAGTAAACGGTCGTTAAGCTCATTTCAAAATAAAATGGCGCTAACTCATGCAATTACAGGTGAGATCGAAGCTGCACTTGCTTTTATTGAGGAAAATTTAAAAAGCCAAGATGTCGTAGTGATGGTTTCAGGTGATCCAGGGTATTATAGCTTTCTAGCAGCTTTAAATAAAAGATTTTCCTGTATTGAGGTTATTCCGGGAATAAGCTCTATGCAGCTTGCTTTTGCTAGATTGGCGCTCCCTTGGCATGATGCGGATTTAATTAGTTTACATGGGAGAGAGGTTGATTTAGCTCGGCTTAAGTATTCAAAAGGGCGCAAACTTGGTTTTTTAACTGATTCAAAATATACAAGTGCTACGATTGCTAGCCTTCTTTTAAAAAATGATTGGCCCCAAAATGTGCAGCTTTACGCTTGTAACCATTTATCTTATGAGAATGAATCTATTGTGACAATGACATTGCAAGAAGCTGCTTCTACCGTCGAATATAAAAATTGTATAGTGGTGGTGATAGCATAATGTATCATCTAGGAATTCCCGATCATGAATTTATTCGTGGGAAAACACCAATGACAAAAGAGGAAATTCGTATTCTAACAATTGCTAAGGCCCAAATTAATCCTGATAGTATTATTTGGGATGTTGGAGCTGGGACTGGTTCTTTATCTATTGAAGCTGCCCTTTCAGCACTAAACGGTCATGTATATGCGATTGAGCGCAATCGCGAGGGAATTGATTTAATTCAGCAAAATGCGGCTAAGTTTAAGGCGAAGAACCTTACTGCGATTTTAGGTGAAGCGCCTTCAGCCCTTTTAGATTTGCCAAGTTGTGATGTAGCTTTTATCGGCGGTAGTGGCGGAAAATTGTCAGAAATATTAACATTTATTGATGATAAACTAAAAGTTGGCGGACGTCTAATTATCAATGCAATTACAATTGAAACAATGTATGAAGCATTACAATTTTTAAAAGAAACGGAAAATTATTCATACAATACCTTTTCTGCACAAATTACACGATTTGATGCAATCGGTAGATATCATATGGGAAAAGCACAAAATCCAATTACGATTATTTCTTGTACAAAATTAAAAAATAGGAGGTAATAACAATGCAAGTATATATTATCGGTGCAGGGCCTGGAGATCCTGAACTCATTACAGTAAAAGGACAAAGATTATTAAGTGAAGCAGACGTTATTATTTACGCTGGTTCACTGGTAAATCCAGCACTGCTTTCTTTTGCAAAACAAGGTTGTAAAATTTATAATAGTGCTTCAATGACATTAGGTGAAGTCATCGAAGTGATTAAAAAAAGCGTGAAAAACAATGAGATGGTTGTGCGGCTACACACTGGTGATCCTAGCATTTATGGCGCAATTCAAGAACAAATGGATGCATTAAGCAAATGCGGTATTGAATATTGTGTTATTCCGGGTGTTAGCTCATTTTTAGCAACGGCAGCAGCTTTAAAACAAGAATATACATTGCCAAATGTTTCACAGACGGTGATTATTACTAGAAATGAAGGAAGAACACCTGTCCCTGAAAAAGAAAAATTAAAAAGTTTGGCTGCGCATGGAGCGACAATGTGTATCTTTTTAAGTGTACATATGCTTGATCAAGTTGTTGCTGATTTAATTGAAGGCGGTTATGAAGCGAATACACCAATTGCGATTGTGCAAAAGGCGTCTTGGCCAGAGGAGAAAATTATTCGTGCTACTTTAAGTACAATTGTTGAAAAAATTAAAGATGAAGATATTACGCGAACGGCGATGATTGTCGTTAGCAAATGTTTAGATAGCAATTATGAACTATCACGATTATATGCACCTGATTTTGCCCATATGTATAGAGATGCAAAATGAAATTAGCTGTTATTTCATTGACGAGTACTGGAGTAAAGCTAGCAGAGAAAATTAGCCGGGGAAAAAACGCGGATATGTTCTGTAAAAAAGGCACAAAGAAAGAGTTCGGTGTAGAGTTTGACTCCTTAAAGGGATTAGTAAGTGATATTTTTCAAGCGTATGATGGCATTATCTTCATCATGGCAACGGGAATTGTTGTGAGAATCATAGCGCCCTTAATCGTGCATAAAAAAAAGGATCCAGCGATTGTTGTACTAGATGAGATGGGGAATCATTCCATTAGCTTATTATCCGGACATCTTGGAGGAGCGAATCGTTTGGCAATTGAAATTGCGAAAACAGTTCAGGCAAATCCGGTGATTACAACTGCTACAGATGTGCATAACAAAGTCGCCGCTGATATGGTTGCTGTTGATTTGAATTTAACGATAGCTTCTTTTACTATGCTTAAAAAAGTAAATTTAGCGATAGCTAACCAAGCGTCAGTTCCTTTTTTTATCGATCAAACGATGGAGAATTTTGCATTGTATCTAAAAAAAGCACAAGAAAAGCAGCTTAATTTAATTCCAATTGATATGAGCAAAAAAACTTTACCTGATGGAATAAAAGTGTTGATAACGGATAAGAAAGATTTTTCGTTATCGAATGGATTGATTTTATCTCCACGTAAAGTAGTTATTGGGATTGGTTGCCGAAAAGGAGTAACCGAGGAAGAAATTTTTTCTTCACTTACACAGGCTTGTAAAATAGCAGATATTACGATAGAGCAAATTCGTTGTTTTGCAAGTACTATCGTAAAAAAGGATGAAACTGGATTGTTAACAGTTTGCAAAAGGATAAATAAACCAGTTTATTTTTATTCTAATCATGAATTAAAGCAAGCAATTGATAAATATAAACTTGAATGTTCAGCATTTGTTCAGTCAAGAATAGGAGTTGGAAATGTATGCGAAGCAGCAGCAATGATTGCCAGTCAATCAAAAAAAATAGTATTACCAAAGACGAAACTAATAAAGACAACAATAGCAATCGCTTGGGAAGAATAAGTGTAGTTGGCATCGGCCCGGGGTCCTTTGACCATATGACACCAAAAGCACTAGCGGCAATAACTGATGCGAATGTGATCGTAGGCTATAATACGTATATAAAGTTAATTGAAAAAATATTAGCTGAAAAAAAAGTTATTGGAACTGCAATGATGCAAGAAATTGAACGCTGTAAATTAGCTGTTCAAGCAGCTGTTAATGGTGAAAACGTAGCTGTAATTTCCAGCGGCGATTCTGGGATTTATGGCATGGCTGGTTTGATTTTGGAACTCGTCATGCAGCAAGAAAAATCCTTACGTCCAGAAGTTAAAATTATTCCTGGAATAAGTGCAGTAAATGCTTCCGCAGCTATTTTAGGCGCTCCATTGATGCATGATTTTGCAGTACTCAGCTTAAGTGATCTGCTTACACCGTGGGAATTAATCAAAAAACGAGCGGAATTGATTGCTCAAGGTGATTTTGTTGTTGCTTTATACAATCCTAAAAGTATTAAACGCGTAAATCAAATCCAAGAAATTCGCGAAATTATGTTAAAGTATAAAGCACCGACAACGCCAGTTGGCATCGTTCATAGTGCAACGCGCGAAGAAGAAGCGGTGATATTATCCGATTTAGAGCATTTTACCCAAGAGCATATTGATATGTTCTCCCTGGTCATTATTGGGAACAGCAAGACGTACATAGAAGATCAATATATGATAACACCTAGAGGTTATCAATTATGATTTTAATCTTAGCAGGAACTCAAGATGCACGTGAATTAGCAATTTCTTTACAGCAACTTGGATTTTCAATTACTGCTTCTGTAATTAGCAAATACGGTGAATTTCTCTATGAAAATCTAGAAATAAAAGTACAATCTCAAGTATTAGATGCTAAAACTATGCGTGATTTTATTGTTGCGCATAGTTTTACAACAGTTATCGATGCAACACATCCATATGCAATGAATGTTTCCAAAACATCATTAGCTATTTGTGAGACATTGAATATCCCGTATATTCGGTATGAACGGGCTAAAACAGCCCTGCCAAGTTATGATAAAATGTCTATTGTGACTGATTATGATGAAGCGGTAAGCTTGGCTGCTGCTATAGGAAAACGAATATTTTTAACAATAGGAAGCCGTAATTTAAAGTATTTTGCTAAACTACTTGGAAATAAAGAATATTTTTTAGTGGCGAGAGTTTTGCCCGATGAAACTGTATTACATGAGTGCTTTTCTATGGGATTTATGCCAAATCAGTTGATTTTAATGCAGGGGCCTTTTTCTCAGACATTAAATCGAGAGCTCTATAAGAAATATCAAGCGGATGTGATTATCACAAAGGATAGCGGCGCGGTTGGAGGTACTGATACGAAAATCAGTGCAGCAATTGAGCTAAACATTCCAATTATTATGATTGCACGTCCAAAATTAGCGTACAAGACAGTTGCCAATACTTTAGAAGAAGTGATTTACTTATTAGAGAAAAATAAAATGAATCAATAAAAAGGAGAAACTCATGAATTTTATTACAATTCCTTCAGAAATAGAGCGTCGTAGTATGGAAATTATTGCTCCATATTTAAAAGAGTATCATTTGTCCGAAGAAGAAATAAAGGTGTATTCCCGTATTATCCATGCTTCAGGTGATCCAGAATATGCGCCAATTATAAAAATTCATCAAGATGCAATTTCCAAGGCAAAAGCGGCGCTATTAAATGGAGCTGATATTTATACTGATGTTGAGATGGTAAGGACAGGAATAAACAAAAAGCGTTTAGCTGAATATGGTGGACAAGTTCATTGTCTGATCGCTGATCCAGAAGTAGCGAAAAAAGCAAAAGAAGAGGGAATTACTCGCTCTATGGCTGCTGTACGCTCTTTTGGAAAAGCTTTAAACGGCTCTATTGTAGCAATTGGTAATGCCCCGACGGCGTTATTTGAAATTTTACATTTAATGCAACAAGAAGAAATTTATCCGGCGCTTATTATCGGTGTGCCGGTTGGCTTTGTTGGTGCTGCTGAATCTAAAGAGCATTTAATGGAAACTTCACCTGTACCATATATCACCGTTCGTGGAAATAAAGGCGGCAGTCCGATTGCAGCTGCGATTACAAATGCAATTTTATATATGTTATAAAAAGGATAAAGAGGGAGTTCATGATGTCTGTTTGTAAAATTCCTCGTATTATTATTGCGGCAGCGCATAGTGGTTCTGGAAAAACTACGATTACAATGGGAATAATTGCTGCATTGAAAAAGCAAGGCTTTAAAGTGCAAGCATATAAAATCGGACCTGACTACATTGATCCAGGCTATCATAAAATTGCCAGTGGGAAAATTGTTCACAATCTTGATACTTGGCTTTTGTCTGAAACGGAATTAGAAGACTTTTTTATCAATTCCTCACAGAGCTCAGATATTGCAATTGTTGAAGGTGTGATGGGGCTTTATGATGGCGGAAAAAATGGGATTAGCAGTACAGCAGAAATTGCAAAAAAACTCAAGGCGACTGTGGTTCTAGTTCTAGATGTTAAATCAATGGGCGATAGTGCAGCGGCAATTGCCTTAGGTTTTAAAAACTACGACCCCTCTGTCAATATTGGAGGCGTTATTTTAAATCGAGTAGGATCTCTATCGCATGAAACGATTATTCGTCATGCAATGGAGAAAATTAAGATTCCTGTACTAGGCGCAATTTATCGTGATGCAGGATTAGTTATTCCTGAACGCCATTTAGGATTGGTACCAACAACAGAAAATGAGATTGGTAAAATAGTCGATAAAATTGCATCCTTTGTTCAAGACAGAATTGATTTACCGCAAATGATTGATTTAGCAAAACAAAGTCTTCCTTTAAGCACGTCTCATCCTGAACCAAAATTTTTAGAAGATTCCTATGAGGTTACCATTGGTGTAGCCTGTGATGAAGCATTTTCTTTTTACTATGAGGAGAGTTTGAAGGTTTTAGAGACTTTAGGAGCAAAGATTGTTTACTTTAGCCCTTTGCAAGATTCCCAAATCCCAGAGGTAGACGGCTTGATTTTTGGTGGAGGATTCCCTGAAATGTTTGCCCAGCAGCTGGCGAACAATCAAAAAATGAAACAAAGTATCCAAGCTGCAAGCAAGTCTGGGATGCCTATTTACGCTGAATGCGGTGGCTTTATGTATTTAACGGCATCACTTTGTGATTTTTCTAACGGAATCCATCCGATGGTAAATATTATTCCTGCGCGGTGTAAATTAAATACAAAACTGCAAACGGTGGGTTACGTTGAAGCGAAAAGCTTAAATGATAATATCTTAGCGAACAAGGGTGACTTATTGCGTGGACATGAATTCCATTTTTCATCAACTGAGCCAATAGATGATAATTTTGCTTGGGCTTTTGAGATGAAAAAGGTGCGAACTGGAATCCAATATAAAGCTGGATACGCAAAAGATAATATTCTTGCTTCTTATTTACACTTGCATTTTATTGGCAATAGACAGTTCGCAAAAAAATTTGTCTTACAGTGTAAAGAGTTTGCAAGTAAATCTTAAGAGGTTGAGGAAAATAAAATGGCAGCAAAAATTATATTGGTAACTGGCGGTGCGAGAAGCGGGAAAAGTTTTTTTGCCGAAGAATATGCAAAAAAAATCGGTGAGAGAATTGCTTATATCGCTACGGCACAAATTTATGATGAAGAAATAAAACTGCGGGTAGAAGTGCATAAAAACCGGAGACCGCTAAATTGGCAGACGTATGAATCGCCATTTCATGCGGAAGCTAGTGTACAAAATGCTTCTGAAGCACATGATGTAATTTTATTCGATTGTGTTACTTTATATTTGAGTAATTTGTTATTATCGAGTGATACACGATTAAATTCTGCGGAAAAGTATAACGGCATTGCTAAAGAATTTGAAAAAATCTTAGAAACTGCAAAAAAAAATAATACAGATATTATTTTAGTCACAAATGAAGTCGGGATGGGAATTGTTCCTGAGAATGCTCTAGCACGTGAATATCGAGATTTTGCCGGGAAAATTAATCAGTTGATTGCGGCCAGAGCAGATGAAGTTTATTGGGTGATTAGTGGTATTGCTGTTGACATAAAGAAACTAGCAGCAGAGCAGGGGGAAAACAATGGCTAACTATATTATGTTACAAGGAACGAGTTCTCATGTAGGCAAAAGCGTATTGACAACGGCTTTGTGTAGAATTTTTTTTCAAGATGGGAAAAAGGTTGTTCCATTCAAAGCGCAAAATATGGCATTAAATTCTTATGTTACGAAAGATGGCAAAGAAATGGGACGCGCCCAAGTTGCTCAGGCTGAGGCAGCTGGATTAGAGCCGCAAGTGGTAATGAATCCTGTATTATTAAAACCAACGGGAAATTCTAGATCTCAAGTGATTTTGATGGGAAATCCTATAGGGAATATGACGGCTAATGAATATCATAATGGCTATTCATTAAAAGCTTTAAGCACGGTAAAAGACTGCCTACAAAAACTTGATCGTGAGTATGATACAATCGTAATCGAAGGTGCAGGTAGCCCAGCAGAAATCAATTTAAAAGCAAATGATATCGTTAATATGCGCGTGGCAAAATTGTTAAATGCCCCTGTGTTATTAATTGCTGATATTGATCGTGGTGGTGCTTTAGCTTCTATTGTTGGAACTCTAGAATTATTAGACTCTGATGAGCGCGATTTGATAAAAGGAATTATTATTAATAAGTTTCGCGGTGATATTCGTTTGCTTCAGCCAGCTTTAGATTTTTTAAAAGAAAAAACAGGAAAACCTGTCGTTGGTGTATTGCCATATTTAGATAATTTAGGAATTGATGATGAAGATTCTGTATCGCTTAATGATAAAAATCTCCCTAAAGAATCTGCTGAACTTACCGTTGCAGTCATTAAGACGCCGAAGATATCAAACTTTACGGACTTTGACAGTCTAGCGAATGAACCTGATGTTTTAGTTAAATACATTGGAAAAGGCGAGCCGATTGGCGAGCCAGATTTAATTATTCTTCCAGGCACTAAAAATACAATTGAAGATTTATCTTATTTATATGAAAATGGCTATGCGCAAGAAATTAAGAATTCTTTAAAAAAATCTATCCCGGTGATTGGCATATGTGGCGGCTATCAAATGCTTGGTCAAGAAATTCTTGATCCACATCATATGGAATCGGAAATTGATTGCATTCAGGGGCTAGGACTACTTACTACACGAACAATTTTTGCTAAAAGCAAATCAACTTATCAGGTAACTGCATCTTATATCGGAAAAGGCTTTTTAGGAATGAATGAGGTAAATGAAGTATTAAATGGTTATGAAATTCATATGGGTAAAACAGAATTTCTAGATACAACAAACCATGCTTTTTCCATTACGAATCAAATCAGCAATAAAGTTTATCAAGATGGATTAATCAGTGAAGATGGATTGGTATTAGGAACTTATATGCATGGAATCTTTGATAATGATCTATATCGTCGTTCGTTATTAAATGCCTTGAGAAAACGTAAAAATCTTGAACCGCTACAACAAATAACAAATCAATATGCGCAAAAGCAGCAAAGCTATAACAGACTAGCAAATACAGTAAGAAACAATTTAAATATGGATTTAATTCATAAAATAATGGAGTAATAAAATGATAATCAATATAGCTGTTCTAGCATTTATATTTGATATTTTTATTGGAGATCCGCGTAGCAAGTTTCATCCAGTAGTCTTAATTGGTAATTTAATTTCTATTTTAGAAAAATTTTTATTAAATAGTTCTGATGGAAAAACGAAAAAACGCTTATCTGGAGTGCTTTTGGTAATTTCCGCCTTAACAATCGTAACGAGTATTACCTGGAGTTTCTTACATTATTTGTACAATTTAAATCTATGGATTTTTTATTTAGCTAATATCATTTTATTAAGCTTTACGATATCGCCACGCAGTTTAGCGCAAGCTGGAATTGAGATACGAAATTATTTATTACGTAATGACTTGGAGAACGCTCGAATAAAAGTTGGTTGGATTGTCGGCAGAGATACAAAAAATCTTGATCAAGCCAATATTACACGTGCAACAGTGGAAACAATAGCTGAAAATATTGTGGATGGAATTATTTCGCCACTATGTTATTATTTTATTGGCGGTGTAGTCTTTGCTGTCTTTTATCGTACAGTAAACACTTTAGATTCAATGATTGCTTATAAAAATGATAAATACATAGACTTTGGCATGTTCGCAGCTAAATTAGATGATTTATTTAATTATATTCCGGCGAGACTTACTGCGATTATGATTATCATTGTTGCATTTTGTTTACAGTTTGATTTTAAGCAAGCCTATCGTTCAATAGGTCAAGATGCGAAAAAACATCCTAGCCCCAATAGTGGCTATAGTGAGGCTGGAGTAGCAGGAGCATTAGGAGTTCAACTTGGTGGACTAAATTATTACTTTGGTACTCCTTCTTTTCGGGCGTATATGGGAGAAAAGAAAAACGAACTACTTCCAATGCATATTACCCATACGATTTACATTATGTATGGTGTAACGATATTATTTTTAGTTTGGGTAGCAGCAATAGGTTATTTTTGGCGAGGTTAAAAAATATGCGACATTTTATTACTGGATTACAGTTTTTAACTAGATTACGATTAATTGAAGAAAAAGAATGGTCAGCAAGAAATTTTAGTGGAAGTGTAAAATTTTTTCCTTTAGTAGGAGCTGCGCTTGGGATTTTATTTGCATTATATACTTATCTTATTTTAGAATATTTGCCTACTTTAGGAATTCACATTTCAGAAGTAATATATGCAACAACAATGATTTTTTTATGGGTTTTTTTCACTGGCGCATTACACTGTGATGGTTTTATGGATACGATGGATGGAATTTTTTCTGGGCGAGACCGTGAAAAAATGCTGGTGATTATGAAGGATAGTCGTGTTGGTGCAAATGGGATTGTTGGCTTTGTACTATTGGTGTTATTTAAATGGTCATTATTCTTTGAAATCGCGCAAACAAATCAAATTGTCACGACTGTTTTTCTTATGCCAGTTATAGCAAGATTTATGATGGTTATAGGGATAACGACATTTCCTTATGCTCGACGTGAAGGATTAGGAAGATATTTTGCTGAATATGTTACAAAAAAAACTCTATGGATAGCATTTATATTTACTATATTTCTAGTATTGCCATTTGGAATCAAAGCCTATTTCAGTTTGGTGATTACAGGACTTTTTACGATCTTTTTTTGTCGATATGTTACTCGATTGTTAGGCGGATTAACAGGAGATGTCTATGGTGCGATAACTGAGCTTAGCGAAGTAATTGTACTTTTAGCTTTTTTAAAGTAGATTGGAGATGAGTATGAAGATATGTGTTTCAGCTCCTGGTTCTTGTGGAGAGTTAATTCAAGGGACCTTAGATGGGCAGAATTTTCTTGTCAGTTGTCCAATTAATATGTATTCTAACGTTATCGTTACAATGTCTCAGGTAAACAACAATAGTTTCTCTTTAGAACCGAAAGCTGAACTAGCCTTATATAATACTTTAAAATATTTAAAAGTTTCAGATTTCCACTATTCTTTATCATTATATTCACAATTGCCAAAAGGAAAGGGAATGGCTTCTAGTAGTGCTGATATTAGTGCTATTTGTCAAGCTGTAGCTATAGCAACTGGAAAAATTTTGACACCAAATGAAATTGCCAAAATCGCTGCGCAAATAGAACCAACGGATGGGATTTTCTATAAAGATCTTGTTTTATTTGATCATATAAATGGAATGAAATTAGCTACCTTGGGAAGTTGTCCACCCATTTCAATTTTAATTTTTGATTTAGGTGGTGAAATAAATACATTAGAATTTAATTCACGAAATGATTTAAGATTATTGAATCAATCTAAAGAATTTGAAATTAAGCAAGCCTTAAAAATGATAAAAAAAGGAATCTATGAAGGCAATTCCTCGCTTATTGGGCAAGGTGCTACGTTAAGTGCAAAAGCCAATCAGAAAATTTTATATAAGCCTTATTTACAAGAATTTATTGAAATTAATGCGAAATACGATGGGATTGGGGTGAGCATCGCACATAGTGGTACTATTCTAGGTATGATGTTTGATCAAGTTCGTCAAGGGAAAATGAAAGCTTGTTTAGCTTTTATTAAGCAAGCTTTTCCAAGCGTTCATTTTATCAAACAAGTACAGATCATTTCAGGAGGAGTGGTAGTAAAATCATATGGACCAAGATAAATTTATTCATGGTGGAAATATACATAGTTTTTTGCGAAAAACTTCTGCTGAAGCAAAAGTTTTAGACTTTAGTGCCAATATTAATCCGCTTGGATTATCGTTCCAGGTTAAAAATACAATTCTAAATTCGATTGCAGAAATCATTCACTATCCTGATCCTGCATGTTATTCTTTAAAAAAGACTATTGCAGAGTTTTATCAGATCAATAAGAAAAAAATCATTATAGGTAATGGAGCTGTTGAATTATTATACATATTATGTCATGTGCTTCGACCGAAACAAGCCCTTATTCTTGCGCCCTCATTTTCGGAATATGAGCGAGCAGCTCGTGCAGCTCATTCGAAAATTAACTATTTTTATTTATCCGAACAAGATAATTTTTTATTTCCGACAGAAACACTAATAAAAAAATTGAAAAATATAGACCTATGTTTTATTGGTAATCCCAATAATCCAACTGGAAATTTACTCACAATAGAAGAAATTGAAAAAATCCTTATCGCTGCGAAAAAAGAAAATTGCTACATTGTTTTAGATGAATCTTTTATAGATTTTGTTAAAAATGATTTACTGTACACAGCTAGGTCACTGCTTGATAAATTTGAAAATTTAATTCTTCTACAGTCTTTAACCAAATTTTATGCAATTCCAGGCTTGCGTTTGGGCTTTGCTGCAATGTCAGAGCAACTGATAAAAAAGTTAGAATTAGCAAAAGATCCTTGGAATGTAAACGTTTTGGCACAAAAAGCTGGCATTGCAGGTTTAAAAGATATAGAGTATCAAATAAAAACAAAGCAATTCGTGCAAAAATCTAAAGATTCTTTTTTTCATCAATTAGCTAATATTTCGAATCTAAAAATTTATAATCCGTCGGTAAATTTTATTCTATTAAAAATTTTAAATGAAACCATGGAAGCACAGCATTTGAAAACTTTACTTATGAAAAAGAATATATTGATTAGAGATTGCAGCAATTATCCTGGACTAAATAATTTTTTTGTCCGTATAGCTGTAAAATCAGAGGCAGAAAACCAGATTTTATTAAGAGAAATAAAAACTATTTTTGAGGCTAGGAGGTAGCATGGCAAAAATATTTTTAGTTAGGCATGGACAAACACATTGGAATTTATCTTTTAGATATCAAGGCCATGCAGATATCGATTTAACTGAAAAAGGGCTTTTGCAAGCGGAAGCTCTATCTGTAGCACTAAAACAGCAAAAGATTGCTGCTGTTTATACAAGTGATTTAAAAAGAGCGATAAATACTGGTCAAATTATTGCAAAGCCTCACCACTTATCACCTCAAATTCTTCCTGCTTTTAAAGAAATTTCATTTGGATTATGGGAAGGAATGACGTATAATGAAATTAATAAAAAATGGCCAGGCTGTTTTCAAAAGTTTACAATGGATGCCGAAGCTATTTGTATTCCAGATGGTGAATCCTTTTTTGATGTTCAACAGAGAACAATGCCAGCTCTTAGAAATCTTATCAATAAACATAAGAATGAAGATATTGTTATTGTTTCTCACGGTGCAGCAATACGAACAATATTAGCGGGAGTTTTACATATGCCACTGAAATATGTTTGGAGTATTAAACAAGATAATACGGCTTTAAATATTATTGAGCACTATGAAGATCATGTAATTCTTACTTTAATGAACGATACACATCACCTTGAATAAAAATTTATTCAAGGTGATTACATTTTAATGTCATAACCGATGCGAAAAGCGGGGTATATATGTATACATATTCACTTAGACCAAATAAGCCTTATATACTAAAAAAAATCATTCATAATACAGACCTTTCTAGCAAGGAAAGGTTTGATTTAAGTGATTGTAAAATCCAAGAAGTTTTACTTGATATAGAGAAATCTGTTTGGAAGATAGAGATTATTGTAAATGGAAATATTCCTATACAGTTCTTTGAAGAGCTTGCTGTAAAATTACAACAACTTTATAAAATAAGTAATGTTCAAATTAATGTTATTTACGCAGATATCGAATTGTTTTTTGAAAATAATTGGGGAATATTTATTGAACATATTGCTGAAGGAAACTCAACAATCAAACATTTACTATTAAATAGTAAGCGAAATTTTGATGGTAGAAAGCTAACATTAAACCTTTATGGTGATTTAGCAGAAGAAATTTTAACTGCTCATTTAGTTATTCACCGAATTCGCAGTTATATAAAAGTAAAATTTAATACGGAAATAGAAATTGATTGCATTACGGAACAAGAAAATTGCGAGCCACATAAAGATTTTATTGATGATATTATGACCCCAGAATATATAGAAGCGTTAAAGAACGATACTACAAAAGAATTGACAGCAAAAACTACAAATACAGATAAAGTCGTTATTTTTGGTAAACCAATTCGTGAAAATGAGCAAATAATTTCTGACATTCAAGATGAGGGTAGGAATATTGTTATTGCTGGGAAAATAGTAAATCTTGAAGTAAAAGAATTACGTACAGGACGGCAGCTATTATTATTCGATATTGCAGATGCTACTAGTGGAATTAGCTGTAAAAGAATATTTGATAATAAGGAAACTTTAGAGCCAATTTTAAAAGATATAAAATCTGGATTTTATGCAAAAATCAAAGGCAGTGTTCAGCATGATAAATATGCAAATGACTATATCATGTTTGTTGATAGCATGCAAAGATTTTCTACAAATACTCGCAGTGACACTTCTGAAATAAAAAGAGTTGAGCTCCATGCACATACTCATATGAGTAATATGGATGCGGTTGTCTCCATTAAGAATCTAATTAATACCGCTGCTAAATGGGGCCATCCCGCGATTGCAATTACTGATCATGGGGTAGTACAGGCTTTCCCAGAGGCCTGTGATGTTGCAGAAAAAGCTGGAATCAAAGTGATTTACGGAATGGAAGGATATCTATTTGAACAAGATATCAATAAATCTAATCATATTGTTATCTTAGCTAAAAATCCTATTGGATTAAAAAATTTATATAAAATAGTTTCTTTATCGCATTTAAAATTCTTCCATAGACGTCCTAAGGTCTCTAGAAAAATACTAGAAGAATATAGAGAAGGGCTTTTGTTTGGTTCAGCATGTGAAGCTGGAGAATTAATTCAAGCTATTATTAATGGCGAGAGTGATGATAAATTATTAGAAATCGCTAGATTTTATGATTATTTAGAAATTCAGCCAATCGGCAATAATGAATTTTTAATTAGAAATGGAAAAATTCAAGATGAAGATGGGCTAAGAAAAATTAATTTAAAAGTAGCAGAAATCGCCGAAAAATTGAAATTACCATTAGTAGCAACTTGCGATGTACACTTTTTAAATCCTGAAGATGAGATTTATCGGAGAATTTTAATGACCGGTAAAGGATTTTCAGATGCCGACCATCAGCCGCCATTATATCTGCGAACTACAGAAGAAATGTTGGAAGAATTTTCTTATTTGGGAAAAGAAAAAGCTGTTGATGCAGTTATAAATAATACACGCTTAATTGCTGATAAAATTGAAAACTTTAAACCTATTCCTGATGAGTTGTATTCACCACAAATTCCGGGAGCCGAAGAGCAAATAAAATCCATGGCTTATACTAAGGCAAAGACTTTGTATGGGGATGATTTGCCTAAAATAGTAAAAGACCGTTTAGAAAGCGAATTGAATTCAATTATCGGACATGGGTTTGCCGTTTTATACCTTATTGCGCATAAGTTGGTTAAAAAATCCTTAGATGACGGATACCTAGTAGGATCTCGAGGATCTGTAGGATCTTCTTTTGTTGCTACGATGACAGATATTACAGAAGTAAATCCATTGCCACCCCATTGGTTATGCCCTAAATGTAAATATAGTGAATTTATTACCGATGGAAGTTATGGTGGCGGATTTGACCTTCCAGATAAAAACTGTCCAAAGTGCAATGAAAAATTAATCAAAAACGGACATGATATTCCATTTGCTGTATTTATGGGATTTCATGGGGATAAAGTTCCTGATATTGATTTAAACTTTTCAGGCGACTATCAGCCAGTTGCTCATAAATACACAGAAGAATTATTCGGAAAAGATAATGTTTTTCGTGCTGGAACAATCGCCACAATTGCGGATAAAACAGCCTATGGATATATTAGTAAATATTTTTCTGATGCTGAAGGAAGACTTACTGTACGGAAAGCATATGCAAATAGTTTAGTCGATGGATGTACGGGAGTGAAAAGGACAACTGGGCAACATCCTGGGGGAATTATGGTTGTACCACGTGATATGGATGTACATCATTTTACACCAATACAACATCCGGCAGATGATAAAAATTCAACAACAATTACAACTCATTTTGATTATCATTCAATTAGTAGTCGTCTAGTTAAGCTTGATATATTAGGACATGATGATCCTACTGTAATCAAAATGTTAGAAGATTTAACTGGACGGGATCCTCTAACAATTCCTTTAGATGATCCAGAAACAATGAGCTTATTTTCTTCAACAAAAGCATTAAATGTAACTCCAGAAGAATTAGGAAGTGTAACAGGAACTTATGGAATACCTGAGTTTGGAACTAAATTTGTTCGTCAGATGCTCGACGATACAAAACCAAAAACCTTCAGTGAACTCGTTCGAATAAGTGGATTTTCACATGGTACGGATGTATGGCTGAACAACGCGCAGGATCTAATTAAAAATGGCATTGCTAAAGTTTCTGAAGCAATATCTGCACGTGATGATATCATGATGTATTTAATTCATAAAGGTGTTGATCCATCTTTATCTTTCAAAACTATGGAATCTGTACGGAAGGGAAAAGGAATTAAAGCTGAAGATGTGGAAAAATTGCGAACTCATAACATTCCAGAATGGTATATTGCGTCTTGTCAAAAAATAAAATATATGTTTCCAAAAGCACATGCTGTAGCATATGTAATGATGGCCTATCGAATTGCATATTGTAAAGTTCATTATCCTTTAGCATTCTATGCAGCTTATTTTTCTGTTAGAGCTACTGAATTTGATGCTGATATTATTTCAAAAGGCAAAATTTTCATTAAAGATAAGCTAAAAGAATTCGAAGAAATGGGGAATAATTTATCTGTAAAGGAAAAAGGATTACAAACAGTTTTAGAGATGGCTTTAGAAATGTATTTACGTGGATATAGTTTGGAAAAAGTAGATATTCGTGATTCAGCTCCTGAAAAGTTTATTATCTTACAAAACTCTTTATTACCACCATTAGCATCGTTAGAAGGAGTAGGAGTTTCAGCCGCTAACAATATTGTGGCTGCTAGGGAAGAAAAAGAATTTACTTCTATTGAAGATTTAAAAAATCGTGCTAAAATTTCAAAAACGGCAATAGATATTTTAAAGGCACATGGTTGTCTGGATCATTTACCAGAAACCGATCAAATTATCTTATTTGGATAAATTTTATCTATGGGTTGTAAATGATAAATATTAATGATATAATATTTGCATTGAGAATTATTGATGTTTTAAAGAGTGGGCGTAACAGCCCACTCTTTACTCTTATACTCTGTATTTTATTTTGTGGAATTTTATGTATAAGATATTTAGCATTAGGGAAAATAAATATAGTTTGGGAGGTGATTATGTGGCAAATCACATAGAAAATTTAGTTGAAAAATTAGTTGCTGAGTTATTAGCAGACACAGATATAGAATTAGTTGACGTTGAATACGTAAAAGAACGTGATTGGTATTTGAGAGTATTTATCGATAAAATTGGGGGCATTGAAATTGAAGATTGCCAATCCCTTAGTGAGCAATTGGAATCTAAACTAGATGAATTAGATCCAATTTCTGAAAGTTATTATCTAGAAGTTTCTTCTCCTGGAATTGATCGAGTATTAAAGAAAGATAGAGACTTAGAACGTCATAAAGGTGATATGATTGAAATCAGTACTTTTGCACCGATTGATGGTAGTAAATCTATCGTAGGGAAACTAACTAGTTTTACAAATATTGATTTAATAATTAATGATAGCAAAGTAATTCCAAGAGATAAAATTGCAAAAATCAAGCTATATGTTGAATTTTAATATATACAATTGAATAAGGGGGATTTAAATGAACGCAGAGTTCATGCAAGCATTTGAACAATTAGGAAAAGAAAAGGGGATTGCATCAGAAGTATTGTTTGATGCAATAGAAGCAGCCTTAATTTCTGCTTATAAACGAAACTTTGGGTTAGCACAAAATGTTCGCGTTTCTCTAGATAGAATTACTGGTGAAATTCATGTTTTTGCTCGAAAGAATATTGCAGAAGTAATAGAAGATGAACGTTTGGAAATTCAGTTATCTGAAGCAAAGAAAATTGATAGCAATTACGAAGTAGGGGATGTAATTGAAATTGAGGTTACACCAAAAAACTTTGGACGTATTGCAGCCCAGACAGCTAAACAAGTTGTTGTGCAAAGAATTCGAGAAGCTGAACGTGGAATCATTTATGAAGAGTTTTCAAATAGAGAAAGTGATATTTTAACTGGCATCGTACAGCGAATTGAGCAAAAAAATGTCTTTATTGATTTAGGTAAAGCGGAAGCAATTTTAGCACCGTCTGAGCAAATACCTTTTGAACAATATAAACATGGAGATAGAGTAAAAAGTTACATAATTGAAGTAAAGAAAACAACTAAAGGGCCGCAAATTTTAGTGTCAAGAACACATCCAGGCCTATTAAAGCGTCTTTTTGAGTTAGAGGTTCCTGAAATTCATGATGGAATTGTAGAAATTAAATCCGTAGCACGTGAGCCAGGTATGCGTTCTAAAATTGCTGTATATTCACGTGATGAAGATATTGATCCAGTGGGCTCTTGCGTAGGACATAAAGGTATGCGGGTTCAAACAATCGTTGATGAACTAAAAGGTGAAAAAATTGATATTGTAAAATGGAATGCTGATCCAGTAAAATATATTGCTAATTCACTAAGTCCGGCAAAAGTATTATCCGTTGAAGTCAACGAAATTGAAAAGGTTTCTAAAGTTATTGTTCCAGATTATCAATTGTCCTTAGCGATCGGAAAAGAAGGGCAGAATGCAAGATTGGCAGCAAAATTAACAGGATGGAAAATTGATATAAAAAGCGAATCACAGGCCGCACAAGAAATGGATGAAATAACATCGGAGGTTTAACTATGAATAAAAAAATTCCTCAACGCATGTGTGTAGGATGCCAAACTATGCACAATAAACGAGAACTTTTAAGAATAGTAAAAACCCCGGAAAATGAATTTTTGATTGATACATCTGGTAAAAAAGCAGGACGTGGGGCCTATATCTGTAATGATAAAGAATGTTTTAGTAAAGCTTATAAAGAAAAGCGTTTAGAAAAATCATTTAAAATGCAAATTAGTCAGGACATTTATGATGATTTGCAATCAAGGATTTTTTCTAATGAATGATACTAAGTTAAAAAAAATTTCCAATTTATTAGGATTAGCACAAAGATCTGGAAATCTAACGTCGGGTGAATTTTCTATTGCAAAACTAGTAAAAAGCGGGAAAATAAAACTACTTATCGTTGCAAACGATGTTTCAGATGAAACTAATAAACAATATTATAATATGGCGCAATATTATAATATAATGTTAATAAAACTTTTTACAAAAGATGAGTTAGGTAATATGATTGGTAAAGGATATCGTGCGGCGGTAGCAGTGAATGATCATGGATTTGCAAAGGCAATAATTAATTTATATAAGAGTGAGTAATTGGGGGTGGATCAATGTCCAAATATAGAATATATGAATTGGCAAAAGAATTTAATACTTCAAGTAAAATTATATTGGATATTTTAACGAAAAATGAAATTACAGCAGCAAAAAACCACATGAGTACGGTAGGAGATCCAGAAAAATTAATTTTAAAAAATCATTTTTCTGTAAAAAAATCCAATAATATCGTTCAACCTAACTCAGCTGTAAAAAAAGATGTAAAAGCTACGGAGCCCAATCATAGTGATAAGCAAAATAGCCATTTAGACCATAAAAAAAATGAAAAGTCACCAAATTTTAATAGTAAGGGTAATAATAATACATTGAATAATAAACAAAGTTCTACTAACAATCGTAATAAAAAGAAAAATTTTAATAAATCCAATCAAAACGATAAAAATAAAAAAAATCATAATAATCAAGTAAAACCAAATACAATCGAAATGGCAAAACCAAAAATAATTCAATTAGGTGGATCTATTACTGTTAAAGATTTTTCTATAAAAACAGGTAGAGATGTCAGCGAAATTATTAAAAAATTAATGATGCTAGGTATTATGGCAACAATTAATCAAGAAATTGATTTAGATACAGCTACCCTTTTAGCTGCTGACTTTGATATTACTGTAGAAGAATTGCCACCAGAAGCAGATCCAACAGAGATTCCGGAAATTGTTGATGATCCGAAAACTCTAGTATTACGTTCACCGGTTGTAACAGTAATGGGGCATGTCGACCATGGGAAGACTTCTTTATTAGACGTAATTCGTAAAACACATGTTACATCTAGAGAAGCTGGTGGAATTACACAACATATTGGTGCTTACCAAGTTGTTTGCCAAAATAAAAAAATTGTATTTTTAGATACTCCAGGACATGAAGCTTTTACAGCAATGCGTGCACGCGGAGCACAAGTAACGGATATTGCGATTTTAGTAGTTGCTGCAGATGATGGTGTTATGCCTCAAACAATTGAAGCTATTAATCATGCAAAATCTGCTAACGTACCAATTATTGTTGCTATTAATAAAATTGATCGACCAGGGGCAAATCCAGATCATGTAAAACAGCAATTAGCTGAGCATGCACTCATTCCTGAAGAATGGGGTGGTGATACAATCATGGTACCAGTATCGGCAAAACAAAAAATTGGTATAACAGAATTGTTAGAAATGGTACTTTTAGTTGCTGAAGTTCAAGAATTAAAAGCAAATCCTAATCGTGCTGCGCAAGGTATTATTATTGAAGCACAATTAGATAAAGGGCGTGGCCCAGTTGCTACAGTTCTTGTACAAGCTGGAACACTTAGTATTGGAGATTCCATTATTGCAGGAACTGCTGTCGGTAAAGTTAGAGCAATGGTTAATGATCGGGGCGAAAAAGTAAGAAAGGCTGGACCTTCTACACCGGTTGAGGTCTTAGGATTGGCTGATGTTCCAGAAGCTGGTGATATTTTAGTTTCTGTTGATGAAAAATTAGCTAGATCAATTGCTGAAAAGCGAATTGCAAAAAAACGTAGTGATGAACTAGCTCATTCTCAAAAAGTATCCTTAGATGATTTATTCCAACAAATTCAAGAAGGAAATATTAAAGATTTAAATATTTTAATTAAAGCAGATGTTCAAGGCTCTGTGGAAGCATTGCGTCAATCTTTATTAAATTTAAATAATAATAAAGAAGTAAGAGTAAATGTAATTCACGCTGGTGTTGGAGCTGTAAATGAATCTGACGTTATGTTATCATCTGCTGCGAATGCATTAATTATTGCATTTAATGTTCGTCCTGATGCGAATGCGAAAAAAATTGCAGATACAGAAAATATTGATATTCGAACTTATCGTGTAATTTATGAAGCAATTAACGATGTAGAAGCTGCAATGACGGGAATGCTTGCTCCACAATATAAAGAAGTTATTCAGGGAAAAGTTGAAATTCGTCAAGTAATGAATTTTTCTAAAGCATTAGTTGCTGGCTCTTATGTATTAGAAGGAAAGGTTACGAACTCCTCCAGTATCCGAATTATTCGTGATGGTATTGTAGTCCATGAAGGTATCATAGAATCTTTACGTCGTTTTAAAGACGATGTTAAAGAAGTTGCTGCTGGCTATGAATGTGGTATCACAATTGATAAGTTTAGGGATATTAAAGAAGGCGATATCATTGAAGCATATACAATGGAGCAAATCAAACCAAATAGTATAAATAATTAGAGTATGGAATGGGGGCATAATATGGGACAGCTCCGTATAGAAAAAGTCCAAGAGTTAATCAAACAAGAAGTTAGTAAAATAATTTTACAGGAATTAAAAGATCCAAGAATTGGATTTGTAACTGTCACACAGGTTGATGTTTCAGGTGATTTAAAATATGCTAAAATTTATGTTAGCTTACTAGGAAGTCAAGAAGAAGTGAAAAATACTTGGGCAGCATTACAAAGTTCGTTAGGTTATTTAAGAAGAGAAATTGGGAACAGAATCAAATTAAGATGTACGCCAGAACTATCTTTTCAGATAGATAAGTCTTTAGATCATAGTGTACATATTCAAGAATTACTTGATAAAATTAAAAAGAATGAGGCCAATTAATCCTATGGACATTACTTTATCTCAAGCTGCAGAAATTATAAAAAGCAGTGATAATATTATTATCACTGCTCATATTAATCCAGATGGTGATGCAATCGGTTCACTACTTGCTTTAGCCATATATATAAAAGACTGTGGAAAAAATGTCACTTGCATTTTAGATGATGATATTCCTGAAAAATTTAATTTTATGCCAAATATCTCTTTAATTCAGAAACCATCTAATATAATTAAATCTGATTTACTAATTGTATTAGATTCAAGTGATATAGAGCGAATTGGCAAGGTTGCTCAAATGGTACAGGCTCCAATTTTAAATATTGATCATCATATTTCTAATATTAAATTTGCAGATTATTTATATTTAGATGCAGACGCAGCCGCGACAGGCGAAATTATCTTTGAGCTTTTAGAATCACAAAAATGTAAATTTAACAAAGACATTGCAACTTGTTTATATACTGCAATTGCGACAGATTGCGGGTTTTTTCGATATGCAAATACCTCCGCTTCGACAATGAGGATTGCGGCAAAACTCATTGAAGCGGGCGTATCACCAAATATGATTTCCGAAAAAATTGAGAAAAAAAGTTTAGAAAATATGCGTGCATTAATTAAAGCATTAGAAAGTTTAGAATTTTTTCTTGATAATAAAGTCGGAGTATTATCAATTACAGAGGATATTTTAAATATTTGCGATAATACAGAAGGCTTCATTGATTTTCCACGAGTCATTGATGGGGTTGAAATTGCAATTTTATTTAAATGTGTACAAGATAATTTATGCAGGGTAAGTATGCGATCTAAATCAGTTGATGTAAGTTCAATTGCTAAAATTTTCAATGGTGGTGGACACAAACGAGCGGCTGGATGCAGTATACTACTTCCTATTAATGAAGCAAAAAAATTACTAATTGATACAATTGCTAAGCAGATGAAGAATGGAGCAACAGATGTGTAGTGATGGATTAGTTAATGTTTTAAAGCCACCAGGAATGAGCTCACACGATGTTGTTTCTTTTATTCGTCGCGTATATCAGACAAAAAAAGTAGGACATGCAGGAACTTTAGACCCTGCAGCTTGTGGCGTATTACCTATTGCAATTGGAAAAGCAACTAGATTAATTGAATACATGTCTGAGGCTGATAAAAGTTATCGTGCTGAGTTAACATTTGGTTTTGAAACAGATTCAGGCGATGACACAGGAATGATTGTAAAAAAGGTTGATAAATATATATTACCTTCATTTGAAGTCATTTCAGATACTTTAAACTCTTTTGTTGGTGATATTATACAGACACCACCTATGCATTCTGCAATTAAAATTAATGGTAATAAATTATGTGATTTAGTTCGTAAAGGTATAAAAGTTGAAGTTCCTAGTCGTAAAGTAGAAATAAAAAAAATTTTACCTATACAATATAGGAATAATAAATTATTATTTGATGTAAGTTGCTCTAAAGGTACATATATTAGGAGTTTATGTATGGATATTGGACACAAATTAATGATTCCAGCTACTATGTCTTTTCTAACAAGAACAAGAGTTGGAGACTTTTCATTAAATGATTCATATACACTTAAAGAAATTGCTGAACAAAAAAAATCAATACTGCTAGATGTAGACTACAGTGTAAAACATTTACCTAGTATTAATTTATCCCTCAAGCAAATTTTAGATTTTCAAGAAGGCCGTTCAGTTAAAATAGATTTAATAAATAAAGCACAACTATTTCGAGTTTATAATATGGATAAGTCTTTTATTGGGATTGCTAGATATGACAATTTATCTGGAACACTTACTGCAAAAAAAGTGTTAGTTAGAAAATCTCTCTAATCAAACTCGATAGTGGTCTACTATTAGAGGTTGATTTTCTTGTTTACTATAGTATATTAAAAGTAATTAAGGTAAACACGTTTATAAGGGAGGCAAATAATTTATGCAAATATATACCGAATTAACTAATTTAAAGCATAAGTATAAAAATATTGTAGTTGCGCTGGGAACATTTGATGGAATTCACATTGGACATCAAAAAATTATTAACAAAGCAGTAGACTTAGCAAAATCGATCAAGGGAATCAGCGTAGTAGTTACCTTTAGTAATCATCCATTAGAAGTTATTAATTTAAATCTTTGCCCGCCTCAAATTAATTCAAATTTTGAAAAAGAAAAGATTTTAGAGAATATAGGATTAGACATTCTTTTTAATATTCCCTTTACAAAATCATTGCTTTCATTACCACCAGAAGATTTTTTATCACTTTTGTGCGAGCATTTGGATCCTAAATATTTAGTTGCTGGACCGAACTATTCTTTTGGATATAAAGGCAAAGGCACACCACAGCTATTAAAAAAGCTAGGTGCTAAGTTTGGATTCAATGCCTATATTCATCCCGAAGTTTATTACGATAACATAATAGTCAGCAGCACACGAATTAGAAATTTGCTTATAGAGGGGAACATAACTTTAGCTAATAAATTATTAGGTAGACCTTTTTCATTTTATGGGACAGTTTGTCAAGGCGATCAAAGAGGTCGTTTATTGGGGTTTCCCACTGCTAATATATTGGACTCTACAGAAAAAATTTTACCTGCCGCAGGTGTATATGTAACTAAAACAACTGTCAATAATACTACCTATTTTTCTATAACAAATATTGGAGTCAATCCTACTTTTAATGGCAATAGTAAACATCTAGAAACTCATTTGTTTGATTTTAATGATAATTTGTACAAAAAAACGATTAATATAGAATTCTTTAAAAGAATTAGAAATGAAAAGCGTTTTGCAAATATAGATTGTTTAAAAAAGCAAATAAATGATGATATTTTGTTTGCTAAAAATTTTTGGATTTGACTTTGCAAGCGTTTTATGATATTGTATCTAAGGTATTAATTTATGTCATGACCATGGCGAGGAAGATTGATTCTCCAACTTATTCTTGGCTATAGGTTTTATTTAAACTAGGAGGGTATTTTAATGTTAACTCAAGAAGCAAAACAGCAATTAATCGAACAATATCGCGTACATGAAGGTGATACAGGATCACCAGAAGTACAAATTGCAATTTTAACTGCAAGAATTCTTTACTTAACAGACCATTTAAAAGAGCATAAAAAAGATCATCATTCACGTCGTGGTCTATTGAAAATGGTTGGTCATCGTAGAAGATTATTAAATTATCTACGTACAAATGACATTGAGCGTTATCGTACGATTATTGCAAAATTAAATTTACGTAAATAATTTAAAGCGGGAAAATTCCCGCTTTTTTATTTGTTTATGGTTATTTTTATATAAAAAAGGAAATACTAAAAAAAATGTCGAAGATAATCTTTGAAGAATAGATAGGTATAAGTAGGAGGAGAAAGAATGCATAGTTTTGAAATGCAATTAGGTGGAAGATCATTAATCATTGAAACAGGAAAAATGGCCAAGCAAGCAAATGGTGCTGTATTAATAAAGTATGGCGATACAGCAGTTTTAGTCACTGCAACAGCTTCGGCTGAGCCTCGCGAAGGTGTTGACTTCTTTCCTTTAACGGTTGATTATGAAGAAAAATTATATGCTGTAGGAAAAATTCCTGGTGGATTTATAAAACGTGAGGGGCGCCCTAGTGAATCTTCTATTTTAGCAAGTCGCTTAATTGATAGACCTATTCGCCCGCTTTTTGCAGATGGATTCCGCAATGATGTACAAATTGTTGCAACAGTAATGTCCGTAGAACAAGATAATGCACCTGATGTAATTGCAATGATTGGTGCTTCATGTGCTTTATCTATTTCAGATATTCCATTTAATGGACCAATCGCGGGGGTAAGGGTTGGATATATAGACAAACAATTTATATTAAATCCTACAGTAGCTCAACAAAATGAAAGTGAATTAAATTTAATTGTTGCAGGTTCTCATGACGCAGTTATGATGGTTGAAGCGGGTGCAAATGAATTATCAGAAGAAATAATTTTAGATGCTATTATGTTCGGACATGAAGCAATTCGTAAAATAGTTGAGTTTCAAACTACAATTGTTAATACGATTGGTAAAGAAAAAAGATCGGTTCAATTATTTGAAGTTCCTGAAGATATTAATAATTTAGTTCGCGAATATGCTACTGAAAAATTAGCAGTTGCAATAAAAAATTCAGATAAGTTAGAGCGAGAAGAAAATATAACCTCCGTAAAAAATGAAACGATTGAACATTTTGTAGAACAATTTCCTGATGATTTGAAATATATTCAATATATTTTACAAAAAATTGTAAAAGAGACCGTTCGACAAATGATTACTATCAACAAAATTAGACCTGATGGACGTGAAATTGAAGAAGTACGACCAATCACTTGCGAAGTTGGTATATTGCCACGTACTCACGGTTCTGGCTTATTTACCCGAGGGCAAACTCAGATATTAACGATTACTACATTAGGTGCAATTGGCGACGAGCAAATTATTGATGGTCTAGGTACCGAAGAATCTAAAAGATACATGCATCATTATAATTTTCCAGCGTTTAGTGTGGGAGAAACAAGACCATCGCGAGGTCCTGGAAGAAGAGAAATTGGCCATGGTGCTTTAGCAGAACGTGCATTAGTTCCGGTTATTCCAAGTGTTGCTGAGTTTCCTTATACTTTACGTTTAGTATCAGAAGTTTTAGAATCTAATGGCTCTAGTTCAATGGGAAGTGTTTGTGGTAGCACCTTATCTTTAATGCACGCAGGCGTTCCAATTAAACGTCCGGTGTCCGGAGTAGCTATGGGATTAGTAAAAGATGGAGATAACTATACTATTCTAACAGATATTCAAGGCATGGAAGATGCTTTAGGGGATATGGATTTTAAAGTTGCAGGAACTACAGAGGGTATAACAGCAATTCAAATGGATATTAAAATTGCTGGATTAACAAAAGAAATTTTAGCAACTGCTTTAGCACAAGCAAAACGAGGAAGGGCTTTTATTCTTGATAAAATGTTAGAAATTATGCCAATGCCAAATAAAGAGCTTTCACCATATGCACCTCGCATTATAACAATGCAAATTAATCCTGATAAAATTAGAGATGTAATTGGACCTGGCGGTAAAATGATAAAGAAAATCATTGATGAAACTGGGGTAAGTATTGACATTGAAGACGATGGTAAAGTATTTATTTCAGCCGTAGATGTTAGTGCCGCAGAAAGAGCAATTGATATAATTAATGGACTTGTAAAGGAAATTGAAGTTGGTGAAACTTATAAAGGAAAAGTAAATCGCATAATGAATTTTGGTGCTTTCGTTGAAATATTACCAGGTAAAGAAGGGCTTATTCATATATCGCAATTAGCAAAAGAAAGAGTCGCAAAAGTTGAAGATGTAGTAAATATTGGTGATGAAATTGAAGTAAAAGTCATTGAAATTGACCGTCAAGGGCGTATTAATTTATCTCACAAAGTGCTACTTCCAAGCGATGAAGAATAAAAATAAAACCGCTGTATTCCTTATTCTATAAGGGCCTAAGCGGTTTTTTCTTTTGCTTTATGCTCATATTAAATACATATAAAAACATGTCAAAATTTATCCGTTTGCAACAAATATGCAACAAATTCGCAACACGTTTGCAACAAATTTTTATATTAAATCTACGGCTTTTTTAAGTTCAGCTATATCTTTATGCGTGTATATTTTCTCTGTGGTAGAGAAGTTAGAGTGACCTATTAATTTAGTGATACTTGTCTTGTTTGCATCTGCATTATTTAGTAGCGTAGCAAATGTATGGCGTGTTTCGTGAATCGTATGGTTCATATCTAAAGTATCCATTGTTTTTAGAAAGTAGTACTTTCTAAAATTATGGTAGGTCATTTTTTCTCCTTCCGGGGTAGAAATTAAATATTCATTATTTTGTTCCAACCGTTTTTTTATAAACGGCTGGATTTTTTTATTTATTGGCACCAAGCGATTCTTTCCTGCTTCTGTTTTTGCTCCACCAACAATATACCATTCATCTAAATTTACATCGGCAGATTTTACATCCAACAATTCACTGATTCTAAAGCCTGTGAAAATTAGAATTAAAATAACATCGACATAGGGGAGAGAGCAGCTATCAAATAAAATTTGAATTTCTGTATCAGAAAAAGGAACTTTCTTTTCTGATTCCGGTAGGTTATCTAAATCAACAAATTTAGAATAATCTTTATCGATTATTTCATTTTTCATAGCATAGGCAAAAAGTTGATTGAATAACGATTTAATCTTTTTCATCGTAGCAGCAGAATATTTGTTTCTCATTCCTTTAATGATCTTTTCTATATGATGGGGTCGTATGTCTGCCATAGGAGTATCGTATAAATCCGCACAATGTTTGAATGCGCATTCGTAATTTTGTTGGGATTTTTTATTTATCTTTGGAAACTTTAAATTTCCCCATAAATCATATATTTCTTTTACTGTAACCTTCTTTGCATCAATATCATATGGATCTTTATTATATTCAGCAAGTGCTAGCATCGCTTTTTTACGCGTTTCATAGTAGCCTATGATAGAAGTGATTAGCTTGCCGTTTTCATCCTGTCCAGATGTCTTTCTAACGATATATGGCTTACGTCTATTACCGCTTAGTTTAGATATACTGCCATATCCATTTGGGTTTTTCATTTTAATCATCTCCTTATAGTACATATGTTCGGTAAAATATGTTAAAAAATATAATACAGGTTACAAAATGCAAGATAATGTAAGCTGTATTATATTTTTTAATATGGATAGCTGTATGATGGATATGTACTAAGAACTTGATTTAATGAGTTATCTCTTTGCATATCATCTAAGTCACTTTTTATATAATTTATTTCATCTCTTAACGAAGATATATCATACTCATGAGATGACGCACTGCTTTCAATAGTGTCAACTTTATCTTCGAGTTTTGATAGTTTCATATTAATATAAGTAGTGTCCATCTTTGAGACTTGTTTCTTTAATAATTGTACTTCATAAAATTGCATACAACTAAATCCAAAAAGAGATATGAGTATTAATATTAACAGTATTTTTTGATTATGTTCGTTCATAATTATTTCCTTTCGGCATATTTTCTGTTCCTTTATTTTTATATAGGTATAATGTAAAAATAATATAAATTAAAGCAACGGCTATATCGATAATTTGCCAATCATTTCTATGTAAATGTATTTTAAAAATAGGATTAAATAATACAGCAAGTACAATAAATATAAAAGAAATCAGTTGATTTTTGTACTCGGTATAATATTGCCACGCTATAAACGCAGATACAAAACATACCCATACTCTTAAAAATTTGTACATTCCATAACTATCGAATCCAATAAACCCCGCATACAATAAAATTAGAATAGTAAAAACCATAGTGTACAGCATGTATTTCACTCCTCCAGAACAATTATTTGAATTTTTCGTAATATGTTGCTAGACCTAACATCGGTATCGATATAATCATATTTAACAACCACCAGGCAGTATAGCCAACGATTACCCAACCAACAGGTTCCCACCAGTAAAAAGATGAAAATATTCCAAAAACCAAGCCTATTATTAACGCAATCAATCGATCAAATGATAAAAATTGAAAATTACCACCTAATAACATACATGCGATTCCTTCGATCATCTTATCAGTATTGTAATTATAACTATCCACATATGTATAAGCTCCATAAATTTGTAATGATAGAGTTACTAGAAAAATTATGATTCCAAACAAAAATCCAAACACGTTACATCATCTTCTTTCTGTAATATTTCATAAAATATTGTCGAATAGTCCTATTTATAATGAGAACCTACATCCATTTTGTTGGATTGTAGGTTTTTATTCTGCCTGTATGGTCAATTTGCATCACACTCCATAAATGTTGATAAGATAGTATGTACTAGATGCGGATCTGGACGTTTGTCATTAATAACTTCACTAATTAAATCCGCGTTAATATCATTGGAATAGGATAGTAGATGTATTGCATATTTATTTGCTTCGTATTCTCTCTTAGCAGGAACATAATATGTACTGTCTGCATGAAAATAGTAGCCATAGCCTTTATGTAGTTGGGCGTGTCCAATCTCATGACAGATAGTTAATTTTTGCGCTTGGTAGCACAAGGTATCACTTAAAATGATATACTTACGCTTTAGTACGCGTACCAAAAAACCGCGGATATTACCAGGTAGGGGAGCGTATATAATTTTTAAATCTAATACTTTAGCTAAATTAAATGGATTGCTAGTACCGTGTTTATTAATAAGATTTTTTACGCGAAGCTTGTAATTTATCATAATGATACCTCCGCATAGCTACTGTTTTTTTCTCTTATTACGTTCTTTAGCATCCCAAAACGCAAGTTCAAGAGCAGCACGAATTTTTTTACGATCATCATCGTTTAACTTATAGGTATCACCATCGAACATAACTTCGGCTTGATTGAGGAATTTTACTAGATCTTTTGGTTGTTTAGGCGATGTGTCAGGTGGTAATGTCTCGTTATTAAGAAGATGGTCTATAGATACGCCAAAAAAATCAGATAACTTTTTTAAAATATCTGGGCTTGGTTGGGCACGTCCTAACTCATATTTAGAAACCGCGGCTTTTTTCACATTTAGTATATTGCCAAGTTCTTCTTGCGTAAGCCCTTTTTCAGTACGTAATTTACGTATTACGTTCATAAAATCACCTCATATACCTATGATAAAGTATCTAAACAAGATACACAACAAAAGTTTCTATAATGGATATTTATTTTTAAATTGTATCTTGACAAGATACTGAAAAGTGCTATAATTAAAGTATCTTCAAAAGACACAAGGTGGTGAGGAAATGTTTGAAAGATTAAGAGAACTAAGAAAAGCAAAAGGGTTAACTTGTGAGAATATGGCCGAATTAATGGGGCTTGAAACCAAGGGGGCTTATAGTAAAAAAGAATTAGGTCAAACGAAGTTTTCTCTTGAAGATGCAAGAAAAGTATCTATTGTTTTAGGTTATAGTGTTGAAGATATTTTTTTTGAAAACGAAGTATCTTTAAATGATACAAAATAAATCTTCATAAGTAATCAAACAATTCCACACCTTTCATAAAGTCAATGTCAGTGAAGTATCGCATATGTACTGTATGTGCCATCGGCGTACCAAGAAATTGATTTTACGAAGGGTGTGGGGAGAGAAAGGGGTGAGGAGATGAAACTTGAAACTCATGGACTGTGGATTGGCAATATTGTTATTGAAAATATCGAAAAACCGTTAAGTTTTACATCTAACGGAACGGACAATTTAACAACAACATTTAATGGAAAGCCGCACATTCTGCTAAATGTACGGCATGTATCCAAAGACGAAGGTTTTAGTTTAGAAATTGAGGTGGATTAATGGAAGAATGTTTATGGCAAATTCACAATTCAATTATATATATTGTTTCGTTAATATGCGGTGTAGGGGGTGATAAAGTGGAAGAAATATTGTTGCAAACTCCTAATCTGGTTGTATTTATGGTTAGCCTAGTGTTTGGGATGTGCTTGCCTGCATTTCTATATATCATTGCTGTAATAATGGCTATACTTGCTGAATTGACCAAAGAATTAATCCATATTATTCGTTTGTTTATACAGAAGGCTTTATCAAAGAAGAAATAAATGATTTATTAATTACATTATCAAGCTTAATTCTTAATATGTTTATTTTTTCAAGCAAATCTTCTTTTGTATCATAATAACCGTTTAAACAATTTGAATAAGCAATAAGTTGTTTTGGAAGATATTTTGCGAGTTCAATTTTATTTTCATCATAGAAAGAAGTATCGATTGTTTCTGAGTTTAAAGTTTGTGAAACAAATTTATCAATTTCAATAACAAAAATATGTGCTAGTGCTTTTTGCGTTAATAAAAATTCATACCTGTATTTTAAGTAAGAATATAGCAAGTTTAGTAAAAATCCAATAAATACACCAGAACAAGCAATAATAATTTTTTCATATAAATCTACCAAAATAATCATCTCCTATCAAGTTATAAATTCGACAGGAGGTAATAAATTCCTACAGAGTATAAGGGGTGAGAAAATGAAACGTGTACCTGTTAAGGTCGCAGCTTCTTTAATGAATGTAAGCGAGCAATTTGTAAGAGCAGGTTTAAGACATAACAGGTTGCCGTTTGGCGGTGCCGTGAAAATGTCTAGCGTATGGACCTACTATATAAATCCTACTCTTTTTGCTAAATACATAGGTAAAACAGTTGATGAAATAGAGTTGATGTGTGGGTGATAACTTATTATCTCATGGAAGGAGGTGGTAGGAGTGCAAAAACGTCCGCGTAAAGAGAAAGTTGCTACACTTTATTCAAGAATTAGGAAATTTAGAGGTTGGTTTCAAATTGATGTTGCAGAAGAATTAGGAATCACAAGAAAAACATTATCAAATTACGAAACTGGTAAATATGACCCACCCAAAGAAATTGTTCTAAAAATGGACGAGTTTTATAAATGCGATGGTGAGCTAATCAAATATTGGCTCAAAGCTAAATTCTCTTGGAAAAAGAAAAACACCATCTGGACTGCCATCCAAACGGTGCTTAAGAAATTTTTAAGTTATTTCAAATTATATCAAAGTAAATCAACAAAATCAATGAGGTGATGAAAATGTTACGAACGATTCGAGAAGGTACATTCATTATCAACGACAACGGATTCAAAATCATTACGCAAGATAGCCACCTTGTAAGCGACTACTTAGTGAAGGGGAGTGTAGATAGTGAGGATG
>UMED01012420.1_pt1 | contig 34990 bp, 50 predicted proteins | sample 1964661 | NCBI WGS metagenome assembly UMED01 (sample SAMEA4836011, study PRJEB28245) | human gut metagenome | biome: gut microbiome; material: fecal sample | place: Denmark | collected 2008
GAACCTGATACCTTTCCACCCAAAGATTCTATTCTCTCTTTTGCTTCATCGCGATTAGAAAAATGTAAAAGCGAACCTGTAATAACAAAAGTCTTACCAGATAAATCTACTAAGTTTGAACTTCGCAATGGAATATCAAACTTGAATTCTTTAGCCAGTTTATATACATCATTTTTATTCGTATTCCACCATGTTATTAAAGATTTATTCATCTCTTTACCGAATCCTTCAAGACCTACAAAGGCATATTCGGCTTCTGAGTCTACTATTAGCCTAAATGAGTCCAAAGAATAATTACTCGCTTTAGCTATATCATTGCTTGTACTTTTACCAATTAGCGGAATAGATAATGCATATAAGAATCTATCCAGTGTTATATTTCTGCTTTTTTCAATTGCTTCCAAAAGATTATCTGTTGAGCGTTCACCAAAACCATTAAGAATTGAAATCCTATCTGCATAATCTTTGAGATGATAAATGTCCTGTATAGATGATAACCAACCAAGATTAATGAATTTCTCAAGCGTTGCTTCTGATAATCCATCAATATTAAGAGCATTCCTGGATACAGCATGGACAAGTTTGCCTAGCAACTTTGCCTGACAACTGTCATTACAGCAATGTAGTGTTTTACTACCGTTTTCATTGTGTACCGCTACAATTCCTCCACAAGTAGGGCATTTTTCTGGAAGTTTCCAGGTATTACTTTTTGTAAGATTGATATGAACTTTTGGGATTACCATATTGGCCCGATAGACCTGAATTGTATCTCCGACGCCTAACTGAAGATCTTCGATATAAGAGATATTATGTAACGTAGCTTTTGTCGTAATAGCTCCGCCTAAGTCAACTGGTTCAAATATTGCTACAGGGTTTATTAGCCCCGTTCTTGATGTTTGCCATTCAATGTTGGTTAGCGTAGTCTCATATAAATCATCAGCCCATTTTAATGCAATCCGGCAGCACTCATGGTGAGAGGTTTTTCCCAACGATTCAGACAAGCTCTTACTATTTAGTTCAAAGATAATTCCATCTACAGGATATTTGTAATCAGTAGGACTCAGATATTTAATACATTCCTCCACTGAGCGCCAGTACCTATCTACTGTCTCAAATCCTAAATAATCTAGGTAGGCCAAATCATCCCATTTGGAATCCTTATCTTCATACTTGTCAGTTTGGTTAAGTTCAGTTACTGATTCAAACACTACAAATGATAGTTTTCTGTCTCTTACAATGTTCATGTCTAAATTTCGCAATGTACCAGCTGCCAGATTTCTTGGATGACTATAAGGTTCATCTAATTCAGAATTAATTCTTTCAAATTCTTCCCAAGAAATGACGCACTCTCCTCTTAACTCTAAATATCCTTTGTATGAGATTTTCATAGGAAGATTTGAGACATACTTACATGCTTCTGTAACATCTTCTCCAAAAATGCCATCACCTCTTGTAATTCCCTGTATAAATTCACCGTTGTTAAATCGTACAACTGTAGTCAATCCATCAAGCTTAAAAGAGCCGTAGAAATCATTTGTTCCAATGATCCTCTTAATTTCATCGATAGATTTAGTTTTATCTGCACTTAACATAGGTTTGCTATGTTTTACTTTCTTCAATCCATCAATAACATAACCCTGTACTTTTTTAGTTGGTGACAAAGCCAACACAAAACCTGTCTCTTTCTCAAGTGATTCAAGTTCATCATATAAATCATCATACTGTTTATCACTCATAATTGGACTATCATCTTTATAGTACGCAACGGATGCAGCATGAAGTATTTTTGTTAATTCTTTAATTCTGTGTATTTTGTTCAATCATACCCTCCTACTCTTTCTCACAATATTTCTTGGCTAACTCTATTACCTGGTAATTCTCTTTTGACCTCAAAAAGTTATCAAACATAATGTTAATCTTTATCTCCATAGGTAGTTCCAATATCATTTTCTCTCTAGCAGCATTTGCTTCCTACGTTTTGTCATACTTTCTATAATATTTTTCCCATTCATCATAATAATGTATATACTTATCTCCTATAAATATGTTATAATATCCTCATTAAATAGGGAGGGGTATAACTATGGATTCTAATTTTAAATTTGGCATGGATGTAAAAATATGGTGTGCATTTTGCATCTTTGGTAATCTAATTGCATTATTTTTTTATTCCGGTTCATACGTGTCTACAGTAATTAGGTTGTTAACAACTTTACTTTTTATCCTTCTTCTAATTAGCAAAAGAAAAATCGCTTTATATTTATTATTTGCTCTATATGTCTTACCGGTCCTAGCGGTCGTAGTTATGACAAGATATCCTATACCATTTACTTTCTTTTTACTAATTAAAAGCATAATTCCTCCTGGAATAACTTTCGTAATTGCTAGAAGGTATTGGACTTATATGAAATAATTAGAATTTTATGAAGCGTACATATATCGAGCATATATTTACGCTTCATTTTTAATATACTATCCTTAGAGTAGAAGAAAGGAACTTATCTTTATGAAACCACTGTTTCATTTCCTGCCACTTGCCCATGTTTCAAGAACATCGGGTAGCACTAAAATGCCTACCATAGATAGTACTAGCAAAACACAAATCAGTCCCATAAAAAAGTCATATACTATATTTCTCATATCTCCTCCACATCAATATCTGTTTCAACAGATTGATTGCAGATATTTATATCTTTTGCCATCTGATAATCTTCAATATATGGATATGGCTTCTTGCTATCTATCATTGGAATACCGAACCCCTCAATAAACTCACCATCATCATACTTTGATTTCAGCCTAGCTACGTGCTCTACCACATCTGATAAATCATCTGCATCATAGAACGATTTACTCCAGGCCCGTATAGCTTCAGGAGCCCAAATAGACTCATCTATTTCTATTTCCATGCTTGTCTCTCTGGTTACTGTACATTTAAATTTTTTCACTGCATTATTCCTCCTGAGCAGGTAAATCTACTCTTTCATTGGTTTTTACCACAACTTATTATGTAGTCCCCTATTAATGACTTTTTCTTTTAGTCTGTAATATCGTGGGTTATCTTTTTCAAGATTCTCTAAAACTGTGTCCATGCAATGTTTAAGTTTTTTCTGGTTAGTGGACATATCTGATGTCTCAATTGAATAACTAATGCCCTTAATTGAAAGACATCTATAAATTCGAAAATACCAGTGATATTTACCGAACTCATCTTCACAATCTTTTTCAAAGCCATATAATTTTTTCTTATAAAATATCTTTGCCATTTATACCTCCGAATTACTTAACTGGGATGAAAGAAAGGTTTATTGCCGATTTGCTGGTGGCATTACACGGATAAACCTCATAATATCAAGTAGCGTTCCATCATTTTTAGGAATAGAATCATCGCACTTAATATTTTCAATTAAGCCCAATACATCTGACTTTCTAATCAGTTCATCTTCCTGTTTTACACTCTTCCTGCTAGAATGCTCAAAGGTTCTCAATTCATCTTTACCAAGCCATTTTACCCAAGCTCCACAATCATCACAGTATAATCCTGTATTATTGCCTTTTACTTCTGTATGGAGTGATATACTACCACATTTTTTGCAACAGTTTTGATACACTTCTTTATCATCTCCCTTCATCTTTATTCTCCAATCATCTCCACAAATTCCTGTTCTGATATAATCGGGATACCTAACTCTTTTACCTTTTTATTCTTGGAAGAACCAGAGGTAGTGTCGTTGTTAATCAGATAATTCGTCTTCGCCGTAACACTTCCAGTCACTTTACCGCCTTTGGATTCAATAATCTCTTGCATCTCCTTGCGGTTCTTAAAATGTCCCACTGAACCAGTAATGACAAATACTTTGCCATCTAATATCTTGTCATTAGCGCTATCATCTGTATCCATAGTCTGAATCCGCAAGTTTCTAATCATTTGTCCTACTCTATCTTCATTCCACATTGTATAAAACCAGTGGTGGATGTTTCGATTCATAACCACCCCAAAACCACTCAGTTGAGAGAAATCATATGTTCCAAAGCCAGCACTTTTAAATTCTTCCCATGTGTGAAATATCTTTACCAATTCCTTTGATTGAGACGTTCCGATTTCAGGAATACTAAGTGCTGCGATGAAACTTTTCAATTCCACATCCTTACTCTTCTCAATACTTTCTTGGAGTTTCTGAACAGACCTATCACCGAATCCCTCCATATGCCGAAGTTCATCATAATGACACCCAAGTTTATAAATATCAGATAAATTTTTAATCCATCCTAAATTAATGAATTTCTCCAGTGTGGATTCAGACAGTCCTTCAATATCCATACCCTTCTTTGATACGAAATGTGATACTCGGCCTAGTAACTTACCCTTACAAGCGTTATTTATACAAGCAAGTACTTCTGTGTCATTTTCTTTACGAATTATTGTTGATGACCTACACACAGGACATCTTTTTGGAATCATAAGTGTATTACTTTTGGTCAGATTATCTCGAATCTGGGGAATTATTGCGTTTGCCTTGTAAACTGTGATTTAATTGCTAGTTATAACACCATTCTTCGCACCACTCATGTAATAATCTGAAAGGTAACAATAGATAGTATCCAACAAAAGCCAATGTTGCTAAGGCAAAATATATTATCAATTGGACAACTGACAAAATCTTAGTATTCTTCCAATGCTCCTTTACGCTATTTTTGTTAATCCAAAAGAAATCTTTAGGATAGCAAAATTCGTCTGAGCGAAAGAATCTACCAATAATTCTACTTAATTTCATCTATATACCTCCTTAAAAGACTTGTTCTATTGATAATCGTAGTTATGATACAGGAAATTGTTGTAATAGTATTCGTCTGAATAATGTTCAATCCCCGTATTCTTTCTATCTAAATCAATCATCGCATAATCTTCTTCTGTTAATTCCCATTCTTTTTTATAATTTTCGTTGGGAACTTTAATTCTTTTCTTCTTTTTAAAGAACATCATTCTCTCCTTAAAAGCGTGGTTCTATTGACTTATTCTGTTGGTCTACCACCATCTTCATTCTCTTTTTCTTTGGCGTTTCGTTCTTCATTGGCATATTTTAATGTTTCTTCATATTCCAAACATAACGGTTGGATAAGACATGAATACATTATTGATTATAAGAAGGAAAGTTATGTTTGTAATTCAAAGGTTGATGGATTTTTCTAATTCTGAACATTTATCAGGTACTTTCACCCATCCATTTTTATTTTCTATTTTCTTTTTAAACCAAGGCATTTTTATTCTTCCTTTCTAAATTTTGCTCAATAAAACGAGCGTTTTAACACCGTCTATTCCAGTCTTCTATTGCATCTTTTTCAATATCTCCTTCATAAGACGGATATTTTAATAAGGTTTTTCTGCAAGAACATTTAGTACATGTGATGTTACTTGTTTGTCCTTGTCGTGTTTTATTAATTACAATATCAGCTTCGCTTCCGCAAAATGGACAAGGTAATAATTTTTCTTTGCTCATATAATTTACTTCTCCTTCATCTCTCATCTAATTTCACCTGTTCTGATTGTGTATAAAATAGAACTGATTAATTTTTCAATCATATAAAAATCACCGCTTAAAGCATTTCCAGTTGTTTTAACTTCATATGTCCAATCTGGTTGATTGTCAGTTGAAACGATTGGTCTATTCATATAGAGTACTGTTCCTTTTGGTACAGTTATATCATCATACTTGTCATAGTAATCTTCTTCTAAAACTTAAAGCCATTTTTGACATCTTTTATTATATCTTCTTTGTTTTACGTTATCTCTAACTGCAAAATAGCCACCATACTTATACTCAATTGGAATAAACTTATTTATTACCAAAAGCACACCATCTGTTACTCTATATAAGTCTTGATATTCTGTCTTTTCTATAATTTGTATTATAATCACCTCCAAAATCCTGATGAAAGTCCTATTTTGTTGCCATTTTATGTGTTTCAAAAATAAAATAAATATTGTTGAAATAGACCAGCATACTTACTTTCTGCCCAATTTGGTATCTCACCATTATATTCTCTGTCTAAAATCTTCTTGATGTGAGTATCTATTGGAAATGCATCTAAATGATGTAATCCAAATAAACAGATACAATCAGCAACCTTATTACCAATACCCTTGATTTTCATAAGTTCCTTTTTATCATGGTTGTAGTCACCACCAGTTTCCATATAGATACAACATTTGCAAGCATTTTCGATATATTTGTCTCTATAACCTAATCCTTTATCTGATAAATCCATGTAGAGTAAATGCTGATTATTAGGAAATATACCATGTACCTCATCACACAACCTTTCAATACTCTTCTTAATTCGAGGAATATTATTATTCTGACTGATGATAAAACTGATAATCACTTCCCACAAATCCTGTCTGAGAATCCTTATCCCACTTCCGAATTGATATGCAGCTTTGAGAAAATCATCATTACTCTCCATAATAATATTCTCTACTTCGTTGTAATCTGTATCAGTATCTACATCAAAATAATTCTTCCACAAACTATTCCACTCGTTCTCATCACAAGACAGAATGAATGTATTTCCGTCTTGTGAAATTGTGAGTTCTTTGCCAAAAGCAGGAATTTTATATGTGTTGTCATTGATTTGTTGCCATCTGAAGCACTGTCCACTATTGGCTATTTGGTGTAAGTTCATGTGATCTATTTCTACAGTAAACATTTTATCTAATCCTCAAACTTTCTCCTTGTGGCTCTAAATGAGCAAAATCACAATTAAGTGATCCGTCCTGACCTTCAAGACCATTCTCTTTTAAGTATTCTCTAATCGAATCACCATCAATTGCATCCGGCTGCTTAATCCTGTACTGTTCAGGAACATTCTCTACATCTACATCAATAACAAGTTTTCTTTTACCGCCATTCTTCTGAATACCAAATGAAAATAAATCAGTTGTAAATTTCTTCTTACCAGTTGCTCTCATACACATTTCAAGATTTTGTTTCAGACATTTGATACGATTCTCATAAGTTTTCTTTCTTGTAGTTAGTCTATCAGCTTCCTTAGATAATCCTTCAATATCTGATTCAAGAGATTTGATAATCTTTGCATATCCATCTGCCTTTTCTTCAATTTCGTATTCTACGGATTCAAGAGTATCCATGATACACTGTTCATCACATTCTTCATCCTCTAACATATCCATAAGGGTGAGAAAATCACCCGTAAGCTCATATAAATTCGCCATATATTATCCTCCTATACACTTTCTTTTAATCTATAAGCGTTTTCTAACAACATATCTCTTAAAAATGTTTGTTTTGTCTTTACTTCTTTGGTCTGAATTGCTTTCGAAATAGCATAATTGTTACCAACTAATACACAATACTTCTTTGCTCTTGTAATTGCCGTATATAATAATTCAGAATTGTTCATTATGAAGCTACCAGTATCCATACCTACTATTGTTGATGTAAAACCAGATCCTTGCATCTTATGAACTGTACAAGCATAAGCCAATTCAAGATTTTTTGAATCTGTCTTACTAAATACTACTTCTCCAATTCCAACAAAATCTATTGTGCAATATCCATTATCCTCAATTTCTTTTACAATTCCTATGTTCCCATTAAATACAGGCGTTGTATCACCTTCAACATTTGTACATTTATAATTATTTTTTGTATTGAGAACCTTATCTCCTACTCTAATAAGATACTTTTTCGTATCTTCATTTTTCTTTTCTAATAGAATTTCAATCTCTTTACTGTCATTAAATTTTGGATTATAAATATTTTGAATTTTTGTATTCAAATTGTAGCAAGACAATTCACCTTTCAATCTCATAGGAACGCAAACTTGTACTTCCATAATGTCATTGTATTTCACCATTTCTGTCTGAAAATGATTAATTATTGTATCTGACATAGATTCTTTACTACTTGTAATATCAAGTTCCATATCTTTTAATTCTCCAAGAATCTCGTTTCCTTCAAAACTATTTCCGAAAATCTGCTCTTGGTTTGCCACTTTAATTGAAGTTGGAATGATACCACTCATCAATGCTTGTCTATGTGGTTTTGTTAATTTAACAACTGGAAGAACGTTACTATCCAAAATATCTGCAAACACCTGACAATTACCAATAGGTGTCAACTGTTGAACATCTCCCATAATAATGACTTTTGCACCTGTTGGTATAGCTTCCAATAATGAAAGAAACAGTGTGCCATTTATCATCGTTGCTTCATCAATAAGAACAATATCTACAGCTAGTTTATTATCTTTATTAAACATGAACTGTCCATTTTGATAGCCCAATGCTCTATGAATTGTACTTGCTGGAAGTCCAGTAGCTTCAGTTATTCGTACACTTGCTTTTCCTGATAATGCACAAGCCAAAATATTATAATTGTCATATAAAGAACAAATACCATTTGCTGTACTGGTTTTTCCGGCACCTGCCAAACCTGTAAGCGCCATCACATGATTATCAAGACTAAGTTTGATAGCTGCTTTTTGTTCATCAGTAAAAGTAAATCCTTGCTCTTCTTCTACTCTCTGAATAATCGTTTCCCAATTACCAATGTTGAATGATTTTGGAATATAATCTTTATGCAATTCAGACTCAAATTCATTACTATCAGATTCAATTACTTTTATGCGACCAATCTGTAATCTGAGTAATTCATTCATTATATTCTTCTCTAAATCATAAAATCTTTTAAGCGCAATCTTTGTTCCATTTTCAAGAACCACCACATCTTCATTGTCAATCATCTGTTTTGCAGTTGCATTTATAACTTCTTCTGGAACAAAACCGAGAGTGTCATATAATGCTTTCATAAGTTCCTGATAGTTCAAATAACTCTTACCAGCTTCTCCTTGTTCGTTTAAATGATGTAATAAAAATCCTTTTATTCTTCGAATATCATATTGAGCAATTCCAACTTTACAAGCAACTTCATCTGCCTTTTTAAATCCTACTCCATCAACTCTCACGAGATCATAAGGATTATTTCGCACAACATCAATGACTGTATCAGGGGAATGATAAAAATCCACTAACTTTTTAATGAACGTATGAGTAAGTCCAAGTTGTCCCAATTCCATATAGATAGAACTATAATCTTTAGATTCTTCATATTCATCAATCATTTTCAAAGCAACCTGATTCCCAATTCCTTTGATTTTCATAAGAGATTTAACATCTCTTTCTTCCAAAAGTTTGATAACATCATCATATTCATCAAATAATTTATCTACCAGATTTTCATTTAAAACATTTTTCAAAAATTCTTTCTGCTTATCCTTGTTTGAAATATCAATACATTTACTGATATATACCAATTCATATGTATCACCATATATTTCATGACTTTCAGATAACTTACAGAAAACTTTATATGTAGTACCATATTCAAGGGTACATGTGTTTCCTTTTAATTTTATTGAATATAAATCTTCATCACAATTTTCTAATCGTTTTGTTACAATGGCACTGAAAATTGCGAATTCGCCAGAATCTACTTTTTTTGCATACTTTGGATAGAAAATCCTATCCAAAGTACATTCTATTTTCAAAATCTTTTCTTCTTCCACTAATACACCTCGCAATCTGACAATAGTGTTTTACTTTTGTTATAGTCTCTATAAACCAAATCATACTGAGTAATAACATCTAATTCTTTGTCAATATCCGCTGCTACTATGTTAATTCCATCATCGTCTTTACCGATTATCTTTTTAGCAAACTCTTTTTCAGAACTGATAACATCAATAATGTCTCCATCTTGCAAAGGTAAAATCTTAAATATCTCTTTTCTTATTTTTCTATACTGAATTTCACCTGTTTTCATATTGTAAAGAATAAGATTTGGAGCAATGATGTTTCGAGTATTTAACACAAACCATCTATTACCATTCAATGAATCATCCTTGTATCTTACCTCATTGAATTTTTCCACTTGCGTTTTCATTATTGAATAAGCATCTATATCTTTATCTTCCAGGTAATCAAATATTTCTAATAGTGCTTGTTTTGAATTAAGATTGTTATAAGATTTTCCACTTTTAGTCAACTCAGCATTTTTTATGATGATATTTTTAACATTCTCATCTTTATATTTCTTCTCCAAAGTACTGAGAGTCATTTTATCTTTTCCATATAACATTTCAAAATAGTCTCTAAACTTTAATAATTTATCCGTTTTGCCATAATTGTTACAACAATCGGCAACTAAATAACCCTCAAGAATTTTTTTTGTAATACCACTTTCTTTACAATTCTCTAAAAATGTATAGAAATCATTGCTCTCACACATACATTTGAATAGGATATTTGGTGTTTCATCTATCTTTTCTTCATCTTTTGTTAGATACATTTCTACTCTCTTTTTGGCTTCTTCTATGTAAAAGCTTTTATCTAAATTTTTTGGTACTTTAACATTATGAATATCACCATTTTCTATAAACAAATGATCAGGAGTTCCTGCAAATTGTTCATAAGATTTTTTCCCTTTTTCAATCTTAGATTTATAAATTCCTCCATCGCATTCATTTTTACTAGCAAAAACTCTGTGAACTTTACTTCTTAACAATTCACCATTCACTTTTGTAACCTTCAAAGAACCTTTATCATCTTTTTCTTTTATTGCTGTTCCATACCATACTTCTTTATATTTTGAAGAAAGTTTGATTACATTTTGGAATTTAATAAGTTCATCACATTCATTGATTGTTTCCTCTACCGGCTTTCCATAAGCCAAATAATTTCTAACTGCATCGTTTAGAATTGATAAATTGTTGTCTAATGGTTTGTTCTTTTTAACCATCGCTCCTTTACATTCTAACTTTCCATTTTTCTGCACAGCTATGTAGTTATTTACATCCTTCTGAATCAATTTTGTGTATTCATCAATTTCAAATTCCATTCTTAATCTTTTACCTACAGAATGAGTGATTTCTATTACTTTATTCTTCATTTCCTCATTTTCACAAAGAACAAAAATACCATCTGTATTAGTTTGCAATAATCTGCAATAAGGCTCTAATTTATCTACCAAATCCAGTATGAATAACTGACCGAAAATACATGTCAGATTTGCCATAAGCGGATCATAAATTGCTCCATTCCTATCCTTACTAGCACCATAAATACCATTAATCATAGGCTTTAACGCTTTGTTTTTAGAATTTCCTTCTGCTTTTAACTCTAAACGAAAGTCTCTCATCTTTCTAAAATCATCAGGATTTTTAAATTTTCTACTCAATAATCCATACTCAATATCCGTTGTTGGATACATTGAAGAAACATCCGCATGTAAAATAATTCCTTCAAACACAGTCTGTTTATCATCTGCTCCATGACACCCTCCCCACGCAAATACATGAGGAATACCAGCTACAGTACATAACAACTGATTATTATGTTGATTATCTTCAGAACGTAGATGCTCTTTATACCTCCAATTTTTAGGATTCATATACCATTCAGGGATAAATTTATACTTTTCTGATAACTGAATAGTATCTGGAAGTCTTATTGCAAATTCATCATCCATCGTGTGTTGGTCAATTGCATTTAAGACCTTTGCAGCTAATTGGACTTTTGTTTTGCTAACATCTTCAAGTGGTAAATTATACAGTTCAATAATGTCTAACTGACCTTCGAAATCTACCCAGTTTTCTTTTAATACTTTTACTAACTCGGATACATCGTGATGATTATAAAATAAGGTTTGTTCAACCTCTTTCTCTGTCAATGGTCTGTCAATATTGAAATCTACTTCCGTTTCTCTAATATCATCTCCCATAAATGCTTCGCATACTTTTAAGGACTTGTCCTTAATAATTGCATCATAATCATATAGTTGATACTTCTTAGCATTTTTTACTACTTGAAATACTTTTTTACCTTCCATAATGATTTTGTCATTGACATATCCAACATTCATTCCATCTAAAATTCCTTTGAAAATACCAACATCATATTGTCTGCTGTTATATCCAACGAAAATATCATCTTTGTGCTGATTATAGAATTCATTCAATTTATTCTTGTCATTAACAATTACAACTTCATCAGTTGCGTCATTATAATTTATAAATGTCACGCAAAACCAGTTAATCTTTGAATATACCTCAAAGTCGTAGCAATATATTTTAAAATTTCTATCTATGTATCTCGCCTCCTACCCAAAAGCAAAACCTTGTGGCTGATCTGATTTTTCAAAAACCATATCTTCTATTATTACTTGTGAACATTTTCCATTTCTCGTATCAATAGAAAATCTACCAATTATGTCAAATTTTACATTATCTCCAACAGACAAAATCTCTTTATACAACTTCGCTAAAGAACTACCTTTTGTCTGCTTTGTAAATTTGATATTATGATAGATAAACTCTATTTTATTTTGTTTAGAACCAATTAAATTAATGTTGTACTTATTACATGGAATATTCTTAATTATGAAAATTGGTTCACTTACGGTATTTCCCCAAATGTGGTTATATTTAGCAACATTCTTGATAATCTGGTCATGTAATTGTGATGCATCATATACGTTATAAACATAGTAAGTAGGTTCATCTATTTTTTTCATAGTTGATAACATTTGAAATAACTTATTTGTATTATCAAATGGAATCTCACAACCAAATGCACCTGGATGACCATCTACTTTTGTAAATAGTCCTGTATTTTTACACCATTGGTTAAAATCTCTAATCTCACATTTTTCATATCCTCTACCACTTCCCTTGCACACATCCCCTTTTCTTCTCATAAGTAAACAAGGTCTTTGATATTGGTCTGCTAATCTATTTGCAATAAGACCAGTTGAATTACTATCAACATCATCTCTTGCATTACATACAAGTATTGGTAATTTATCCATACCAAATTTTTCAATTTCTTCTGAAAGTATTGAAGCACTTTCTTCTGTCATTTTCTTTTGTTTTCTATTAGATGATTCACACGCTTTCAAAACATATTCCTGAATTGTCATTTCAACAATTCCTTTGCCACGTACTTTTCTCTCTAACATTCTGTCTGAATTGATAAGTGCTTCAAACATATATCTTTTATCTTCAAACTCTCCTAATCGAATAAGTGAATTGATTAATGGACAAACATAAAATCCTATACCATTTATTGTGATTTTGTAATCCATTGAATACATTTGAGCATCAACTAATGTTCTAATAAGTTTATTCTTATTAGTTTTTTCTCTAATCTGTTTTAGTCCATCTAAAATCAAATATCTTGTTTGCAAATTCATGGTGTCTGCTCTATCACCTATCATTCCTAAAGCTACTAAATCAAGATAGTCATCTGCGTAATTAACACCATAATATCTATCAAGTAGCTTAGTGAATTTATATGTAATGCCCACACCAGTCATAGCTTTGTCTGTTACCTTTTCAGACAGTTGATTATTTACAACTATCGCTGGATTTCCTTTATCAGAGATAGAGTGATGATCCAAAATTATGATGTCTTTGCCACTTCCTACAATCTTTGCACATTCATCAACGTCACCAGTTCCTGCATCTGGAACAATAACTAATTGAGAATTATCCAAACAAATTTCTTCTACAAATTCATCTAATCCGTGTGATTTTCCTTTATGTATAAAGTATCGAATTTCAATAGATGGCTTTATTCTCTTAATATATTGATAAATATTTGCACCAGATGTATTACCATCTACATCACAATCGACAACTAAATCAATCACACTATTCTTTTCTATATGTTCAACTAATATATCTCTCGCTTTTTCAATATTATTGAATAACAATTCACTCTCTGTATTTTTAACAGTTGGATTTAGGAAGGAGTTGATATCAGAGATACCTTTTAACTTCAAAATATCTTCAAGCTCATTCCCAAATCTTACTTGACCTAATACTTCATATTTAAAACTCAACTAATCTCTCCTTCCTAATCATTTGTTCCAACATATATTTTGTTATCCATTAACTGTAATAGAGTTTCTTTTCCTTTATCTGTTGGTGAATCCTTATAATTTAATAAACCATTTACATCCCATAAAACCGTCACAATCACATACGGACTGAGTTTATCAATTATTTTTTCTTTTATATGTTTAGCCCATTTCTTACATTCTTCGGAGTCAACCACTTCATATTGCTTATCCAACGCAATAATTACTTCTCTAACTCCAAGCATTAAAATCATACCTCGTTGATAATCCGTTAAATTACTACCACATAAAGCAACTGTAAAATTATCTTCTCCAAACATAGTGTCTGTTTGAAATACTGATTTTTCAGCTTCTACCAACATAATTTTTCTTTTAGCTTGAATCGCTTTCATATTATGATTTAAACCAAACAAATTCTGTCCAAGAGAATGATTATAAAATCTTCTTCCAACTTTAAAAGGTGTATATTTACCAAATAACTCTATATCTTCATCTACTAAAGAACGTCCTCTCACTCCTATAAGCTGATTGTTTACATTAAAATGAGGAATAATAATCTTTTGTTGCCATGTAGAATACATAATGTTGTATTTTTCCATAGTCTCTATGGATATTCCTTCATTTATCCATTCTTGTGTATAAAATTTTTGGAATATATTAAGAATGTTTTTGTCATATGGAACTAATGGTTTATTTTCAACTTCTTTCTTGGTATTTCTTTTATATTTTCTAATGAAATCCCAATCTGAAATCTGTTCTTGCTTTCCAAACCCATATTCACAATTATCTATATTGAGTTTTATACATATCCAGTTAATTGCTTTCTGAAACTCTTCTTGTTCATATCCCTTAAATCCCATAACGACACCAATGATATCCATTTGCCCACACTCTGTATAACAATGGAATGACTTGGATTCTTTATAGTAATAGAGTTTTTGCTTACTACCATGATGACATACGGTATTGGAAATCCACATGTCATCATCTTCGTAAGATATAACTGCTCTCATATAATCTGTGAGCAAAGTTCTAATATCATCTTCTGATAATTTTTCTTTCAAGTCTTGGGCGGTCATTTTATACCTCCCTATTTCGATAATTCTGTTGCTAAATCTGAACCTGATACATCTACATCAGATTCAATCATTCCCACATTTCCGACATCATCTAACTGGAATTCAATTAAAGTTTTTTCAATATCTGTAACAAGTTCAAAATTGTAATCCGTTACAAAACAATCAACTTCTCTCATTGTTCCAAGATTAATCTTTGTCCAAACGATAATCGCTTTCCATTTACCACCACGATTTTTAAATATGTAATAAGACATATTTGGAGTAACTGACCCGAATCTTCCTTCTGATTCAATAATTGGTTTTAATCTCTTCAAATCTTTATGTGTCACTGGTAATGCAAGAACACCATAATCAGCTTTTTCAATAATAGCTTTTGAACCTTTTAATGCACCAGCATCCTTATTTGAATCATCTTTATAGGAATCATTTAACTGAGTGGAAGAACCAAGATATATATTGAATTTATTAGCAGTTCTCTTTAATGCGCAACTGAAAAGGAATAAGATTTGGTCTGTTCTTAATTTAACCTTTGTTTTTTCATAGTAATATCTGTATAATTCTGGACTGTCATTAATATAATCAAAGAACGCATATTTAATATTTTTATTGATTACATAATGTTCAATCGTATCGTTGATACTATCTATTGTGAAATCAGGAAGATACTCACCATATAATAATGATTCTTCCATAACTTTACCGGCTTCAATAATTATCTTCTCTTCTTCTTCATTAACATCCCAAATTTCAATCCTATCTTGCTCTACACCACTTATATGTGCTAACAAGCAATCTTGAATTTCTTCTTTTGTCAACTCTGTTGAGATAAATAAAACAGGTTCAGATTCTCCTATAGAAATCCATTTTTTCTTATTCCAACCATAAATCTTATTAGAAGCTATATTGGCTGCTTCAGCCATTGAATTTCTGGATTTGCCACCTCCAGAAATAGAACTTCTAATGAAAAATTTCTTAGGACGCATACCTCTAAAAATAGTAGTCATGTATCCTGATTGAAATGGATAACCATATACATTCTCTTGTTTCTTATGTTCCTCAATTCTATCCATAATTCCATCACCAACATGGAATGAATAATTATCTCCAAAAGCATTTTTCCAAAGAGATTTGAATTCAAGAAACTTATTATTTATTGCTGATAAAACATCTTCACTTGTAAGTTCATTAAATGTTGCTAAAATTGTTCCATCTGATTCATCGTAAATAAAACTAACGTCCAATTTTAGATTTTCAGAAGCATTTCTGATAATTGAATACTTTCTAACATCATCATAATATTTACCAACATTCATAATTTTGTCAGAAGCCATAGAAATAGCTTCTTCAACATATTCCCACCCATTATTGTTTTTCCATAATGATGTTGCTGTATCAAATTGTGCTATTTCATTTTCTATATCAAGAGGAGAAATCTTTTCAACATTACCTTTCTTAGCAATGTTTACTAATGCTCCCCATATCATTTTGTGAAAATTCTCAGGATAATCATTTGCATTAGTTACATACTTTTCATCTAAAATAAGTCGTGGATTAATACAATAACATCCAAATAATAAAAATATTGCTTTTTTGTCTACTTGTTGACTGAAATTAATGAATGTCACCACCTTCCAATAAATTTCCTAAATTGATAAGTGATGAATTAGCGTTATTAGATGTACTCTGGTTTCTCTTAACAACCTTAGTTTTGACTTCAGCATTCTCTAACTTCTTAATCTGCTCTTTCATTTTTTCTTGCTGAGAATAATAATTACTCGCCTCTTCATAAAAGTGTTTTACTAATGCAACTCCGTATTTTTCAATTAGTTGTTTTCCTAACACTTCTTTGCAATACCACAATGTGTAAGTCATCGCTGCATAAGACCAACCATATTCTGTTCTCATATCTTTTATTTGTTTCAACATGAAACCAGTAGGTCTTTCAATCTCATAATTATTACAAATAAATTCTATTAACTGCTTGTATTCATCACTATCTCTTAGGATTTTTTCATAACATTCTTTACAATATGTTTTGGAAGCGTGACTATACTTTTCTTCTGGCTGTAGTTTTTTACCGCAACCTTTACATGTTGATAATCTAGCCATACGCACCTACTTCACATTGGGAGGTGTTACCCTCCCATAATAATTAGTTTGTCTTAATGCCAAACTTTTCAATGAGTTCTTCAAGTTCCATAACAATAACTTTTGTTAAGTCAAGCTGGGTATCTCTTAAAGTATCAAACATCTTTACATTTCCATTATCATCAAGACCAAGATTCTTTTGTAATACTGCTGTTGCTTCAGCTAAATGACCATTGGATGCTAACAATCCACCTAATTCAATACCTTTTGCCTTAATAGCTTCAAAATCCTCAACAGGTGCAGTCTTATCAATAGTCTTTTCTTTTGTTGTAAAATCTCCACCTAAATCTTCAACTGCTTTAGTCCATACGGATTTCAAATCTTTGACATTAATTTTCTCTGGTAGTCCAAATGTATCTTTCAAGTCAGGATACTTATCGGACTTCTTAAAAGTGATAAATCTTTCACCTTTCACATCGGCATACATATAACCAACTAAGAAAGCAGCTTCTCTACAATAAGAAAATGTATTCTTATTTAACTTGAGTGCATCACTCTCTTTTTTGGTATCAAAATCTTTTGAATGTGAAGACTGAGCAATAAAGTGAACTGTATATCCAAGACTCTGAATTACACCAATATTTCTTAACGCACTCTTAAAACGCAGTGAACCTTCACCAAATGCACCAACATCTTTAAGAATCTCCGCATCTCTATTCTCCAATACATATCTCTCGCAAAACTCTTCATACTTATCCAAAGTATCAATTACAATACAAGAGAATTTTTCCTTTAATGCCGGATTTCTCAACTGACCAATTACAGATTTGAAATCAGACATTGTATCAATCTTGACTGCCATAATACCAGGGATGTTCTGAAATCTATCTTCAAACTCTAAGAAGAATGGCTCTTTATCAGGCACTAATTCCTTTAAAAACTTCATAAGTGTTGTTGTCTTACCAACACCAGTATCACCCATAAGAACGGTTGAATACTGAGTTAAATCTACAGATACCTTATTTGGTGTTAAATCTAATAAATTTCCAATCATAAATTATGTAATATCTCCTTTATAAATAATTTTGATAATCACCTATCTGAGTTTTCTCAGATAGGTTTTTAATAGTGCTAATTAGTGCTGTGCAAAAGGATTGTATGTAGTCTGTGGAGCTGGCGTACTTGTATTCTTCTCAAATCCTTCTGTTGTCTCAGAAGAAGTAGCATTACCACTCTTAACTTCTGCTAACTTAGCCTTTCTCTTAGCCTTTAAAGCATCTACTACTTCCTGAGTAAGTTCATGCTCAAAGATTGTACTAACCGCTGTACCAGACTTAATATCATTTTTTCTAATTGGTTTCTTAACTTCTTTTTCAATATCTTTTCCAAATGCGGCTTTTTCCACTTGCTTAACAATTTCAACAGAATTGATTACTGTACCGACAAGTTTTGTAAAAGCACCTTCATAATAACCAGCCTGTCTAAATGCAGTAGCCATAGACTTATCAACGATCATCTTTACAGGGATTAACTTATCTGCTGTATAAACTGCATCCTTACCAAATCCATCTGCTGTCTGTCCAATTGCATCCAATACCACTACAAGATTTCCAGTAGGAACATTCTTTACAACTTCATCCTCAATCTTTTCAATGATACCTTCTACTTCAAACTTAGCCTCTAATACTGTAGAATCATAATCTTTTGGCTCAATCTTATTAATGAATCTTGCTGAGATATTATTTGTAGAAACTACATTTCCATCATTTCCCTTGAAGTCATTGTCTGTGAACATACCGTCTGTAATAGAAATGATGTCAGGATTTTCACCCTCGGAACAATGCTCAATGTCCTTCAGATTATTCTTTGCATCCATATACTTCTGATAAAAATAACTCTCTTCTGTTGTGAAGTTCTTATTCTCATCTTTCTTAAATTTGTAAGCAAAGAATCTAATCTCGTGTTCACTATTATCAGCAGTTCTCAAAACGAGACTACCACCAATAGCATCTTCACCTTTCTTAGTCTGGAACTCCTGAATGTCATTCTTTACTAACTTACCTGTTACTGTTACTCTGTTTGTTAATTCTTTCATTAAATAAAAGTCCTCCTTATAAATAAAAATTTGTAAAATAAATTAATAACTACCTAAATTAATAACTTATGATAAACAGCCCTTTCAGACTGGAACATAGAAGTAACTCTATATAAACATCTATGATGAAACAGCTCTTTCGTGGTGATTTGGCAGCTATATATAGTATGTGACAAGCTTTTATCAATCTATATATAGTTGTATAAACACACCATAGGCAGGCTGTATCTTGCCTAAACAAATATTCTCCGTTCAATTGTTTTTTATTTGTGGAAATTTGGTCTGATATGACCATTGAATTAAATGATTAAATTGTTCTTAAAAGTTGTTTACTTTCCGGAATTTTCTCTATCCAGAATCTTAACTCCACCATTACTCTTGACGGTATCAGTAGCAAGTTCTCTCATCTGTGTATATGCTGAATCTAGCTTACCCTGAAGTATGGCAATAGTATCTTTAGCTTCATTCAAATCTGTCTCCAGGCGATCAACCTTATCATGCAAAGCTTTCTGCTCATACTCATTCTTCTGCTCAATAGCTCTCTTTTCAAATCCCCATGATTTGCTGGCTTCGGACTTTCCTTTCTCATAACCTTCATTTATTGCAGATTCAATCAACGAAGGAATTTCTGATACCTTCCGTTCAAGCTCACTAATATGGTTCTCCTGTTCAATAACAGCTAATTCTCTTTCTTTAATAGAATCATCCCACACTTCCAGTTCTTTACGTTTTTCAGCTTCTTCATCCGCCCATTCATCTTCAGCAATCTTTCTGGCACGGTCACGATTATATGTATATTCCTCTTCCTCACGCTGCCGTTCCTGTTTTAACTGTGCTTTTAATTCGGAGGCTTCTTTTCTGATAGAGTCCAGTGTTTCAGCCTTTTCTTTATTGAGCATATCAATCTCATCTTTAATAGTTGACTTTGTGTCCTGAAGATTTTTCTCTGCTTCAGCTTTAGCCAGCTTATACTGTTCATCCAACTCATGAGCCTTGTCTTTATGCGCGTTTACCAGGGCAACAAGCGTGTTCAACTCTGTTTCAATCTCATACAATTCACATAATTCTGCCTTTTTAATATCAACAGCCTCACAGATGTCATTGTACTGCTTAATAATTGAATCATTCAGAATACCCGCACCAGCAATTTCTGATGCTGAATCAAGCGTTGCTTTCTGCTTCTTTACCTTCTCCTGTGCAACCGGATCATCCTTCGCTGCCATAAGTTTATCAAGCTGCTTTTTCTGGGCCATATAAGCCTCCATGATTTCTGCCTTTGTGCTCTTTGCGTTAATGTCTGTCATACTAATAATCTCCTTTTTATTTATATTTTGTACAGCAATTATTGTATTGCTGCTTTGACTCGTATAAGAGTGATTGGCTCCTTATACTTCGTCTGATATTTTTCAATGTCTTCGATAAGTGAATCATGTTTACTTCTGATAGATTCCAACGCATCGTTCTTTTCTTTATTAGCAGCTTCCATTTCTTCTAATTTCCTGTCATGGTCCTGGCACTCCTCCTTCGATGAGAATTTTGCGCCGTCATTGGCGATATAAGTAATTTCTTCTCTCATATTTTCATTCTCCTTTGAAATAAGATTTTAATCCGCTTATAAAAGTTTTGTATTATTTGCATCCTGCGCGGTTACAGTACAATACGGTTCCCATGTCTTATCCGTATTTGGAATGTATGGGAGCGGCGTCACCGGAGTTGTATATGATGGATGATAAACCGTATCATCTTCAGTCGTCTCTTCTCTGGTAATCTTCTCGACCAACTTTCCATTCTCATCATATTTTTCTGTTGTTTCTTTAATTGTTGTTTTTACCATTTACTTACTCTCCCTTCTCACACAAAACTTGGTTTTCATCATTCTTTATAATTATGTAAGATATAATCTTTGAAAACATTGATAGATCTTAACTGTCCAATTATATCTAACTCGGCAATATACCACCCATAGGTGTATTTATCTTGCAATTCATAGAAACGAAATTTTACTAATCTATCACGACTCTTTGCATCCTCCCAAGGCTCATTCTCAACATTCTTCTCAATTTTTCCGTGCAAGATAATATCCGATTCAAGCTGAGTTAAAGTCAATAACTCTTGTAATTGTGTCATAAAATAATCCTCCTAATCCCATGAATCGTGGGTTTATTTTGCTTCCATTTTTTTAATAAGTTCTTCTCTTGTCAAGCCGAGCAAGTCCAAAGCTTTACTTAAAAGTTCGCTGTCTTCATAATCTTCTCCGCGACAGTATTTACAACTATCAGGAACATAAAATTCACAAGTTTCACCGCAATACTTATGGTTTCACTTTCTTATCTTTCGTTCTGACTCTAAATCTTCATATCCATACACGTTATATTTTGTACAGTGTTCCGCAACATAACCTTCCTCTTCAGCACACTCATCACTACACCAGTGTGTCCTACAGCTTTCACATGTCACATGATATCCGCAATCAGGAAAAGTATCTTCACAATAGTGACACGTATAAAAATCAACTCCCATATATGTATTCTCCCTTCTATATTTAGCATGAAAGCAAACTTTATTTGGAATCTTTGACAGTTTTACATCCACCTTACCATGCGGATGAGCTTTGTCCTACCCAGGTTACTATGAGACACGTCACTTCTCATTGACAATCAGATGGAGTCGAACCATCACCCCGTCGCACCGCGCCTTCAGCCACCAAGCCGGAGTCGAACCGGCCATATGGATCATATCTGACTCGAACAGATGACCGTCCGGTTATGAGCCGGATGCTCTAACCAACTGAGCTAATGATCCTCAACTGAGCATGTTGGATTCGAACCAACGAATGTAGCGGTCAAAGCGCTATGCCTTACCTCTTGGCGAATGCCCACTATTTACTGACGCAAAATCCCTTTTCTGAACCGCCAGCATGTCACCTCTCCACATTTTATATTCATAACTGAGATGAGTTACCCTTATTATTTATTCTCTAAAATTTCGGAAGAAATCGAAGTTTCAGATTAAATTGATATGTATTCTACTTCATCATATCCTGCCTTTGCCAGCTCAATCCCATATCTTACCGCTCTAAGATAGTCATCTGCATCAAATAAATCTCTATTAATAGTTGCATCTTCTGGACATTCAATTAAGTCGCATACAAGAAAAGTTCTTCATCTGTTTCTAGATCATAAACCAGTTCTTCATCTGTTTCTGGATCATAAACCGATTGCTCACGCATACCCCATTCGCTTTGTACATCTGCAATTTCTAAGATTTTCTTCTTCATTTAAATATTCTCCTTTATTCTAACCACTTATTATCAATATAGTAGAATCCAAACACACAACCGCCAGTCAGCAAAAGCCAAAATATCCAAAACAACATCACACCACCACCAGATTCGAGATAATCAACTGTTTCCTCTATATTTTTGCCATTATAAAATTCTGAATTGTTGATTGTTTTATCTTTAAGACTTGTAAAAATTGTCCCAGTATATTGCGTGTCGCTGCCATAATAAACATATCTTATATGAGATGATTCTTTTTGAGTATCAATGTGATGTTCTTTCGGTTTATAAATCTGCCCATAATCAAACTCAATGCCTAAAAAGGTTACTTTATTACAATGCTCTGACCACCTATCAACAGCATCCCATGTCCAGTAAACTTTTGTACGCCATGTTTTACCTGATTTAACTCTCTTAGTATGTCTGGTATATCTTTCTTTTACTTTCTCTACAGACATATATTCTCCGCCAATTTCAGTATATGTAACTGTATCAACGGCCTTTAAATCGCCATATACAAAAGCATTTCCCACATTGGTGTTCATACCATATTGAAATAACTCCCGGCTCTCAATCTTAACCGCCTTATTGTATACCTCATTCTTATCCATTTGGTATTCTAAAATCTTTGCAGAAATCAAAACACCGATAAGCAACATAACAGCTATAATAGATATACTTGCTAGAATTTCTCGTTTGGTAATTTCAAAATTACCAAAATCAAATCCTCTTCTATTTCTTCTATAATAACCACTCATATGCTATTCTCCAAAGAGATGCTGAGGAGCGTCAACTGGGGCATTGTAGTCGAGGTATGTATACTCCTGTATTTCATATCCAAGCATATCTAAGAACATTCTTGTTGGGAACTTTCGGATATATCTGTTGTATTCCTTAATCTGCTTATTGTAATTGCTTCGATATTCAGCAATCAGATTTTCCGTCATGGATAATTCCGTCATAAGCTGCTTATAGTTTTCATTTGACTTTAACTCTGGATACGCCTCACTAACAGCCGTAATAGCAGTAGTCACATTATCAATGTCTCCAGTAAAACCACGTCCATCTACAATGGCTTTCAGTGTTTCAGCTTCGTGTTTATCGTACTGTCTTACACAGTCAGCCAGATTATACACAAGATCTACTCGGCGCTTTTCTTGCACCTTGATATCTGAAGATGCTGTATTTACCTGCTCTTCTAAAGCGATTGCCCCATTCTGTGAACTCTGCACTCCAAATACGCAAAGTAGAATCATGGCAATCACACCAATAGCGATAATTAATGGCAGTTTCCAATTTGTTTTTCTATTCATATCCTCATTCTCCTTTTCTACAGTACAACAATACATAACCATGTCCAAATAACCTGTAGCATGTGGATACTCTGATCCTGTATCAAATTTATTTTCTTTTTATTTGCTTTTAAATCATCAACAAACATATGTATCAAAACGTTTCCAACAAATAACAACGAATACCATGTGCCTCCAAACAAGATCACATCATATACTGTCGGCACCAGCATGACCATGAACGTCCAACTGAAACTATGCATAAACAGTGCTGCCACATAATCATATTTATATAATTTCTCTGGTGCATTTTGTTCCCAGTATGATTTCTGTTTGGCTGACGCCAACCAACCTTGTAAATAGTAATCATCTACTATATGGCAGAACAACATAGATACAAGAATTATTAATTTTGTTCCCAATTTATTTTTCTCCTTTACGCTTTCACAATTTTATATAATCTATCATCCAAATATCTTCTCAACAACTTGTCCTCATCGAACCCTGTCCCATGATAAAATTCTTCAGCAATACCACCTCCGATGGCACACAGAGTATCCGTATCACATGGTAAACTCAACACATTCCTGATAAAACTCTCATAGTCTTTACTATCAAGAAAACACCTGATTGCTACCGGCACACTTCCTTGGCAAGTTTCATTCCATCTATACTTTTCTCTCAATTCTTTCAAAGACATCGACACTGGAAACATATACTCATCAGACGGGTATTTTCTACAGGCATATTCTTCAATTTCTTTCTTCGATGCGCCTCTCTTTGCCATCCAGGCACATGTTGCCGTAACTTTAGTTCCCTTAATTCCTTCCGGATTATCATGGCTACAAATCGCGCTTTCTTTAGAAAGATAACTAACTTCCAGCCTTGATTCACATAAGTCTACAACGGGCGATACTCTCATAGCAGCACCGTTTCCAAAGATATTATTAGACCCCAGCCAGGACTCGAAGCCACATCCATAACTACAATTAGGATATTTATTTCCAAACTTGTGATATGCTTCTTTGAATGATACATTATTCTGTAACGCATATTTCGTTGCCACTGTCAGAACTGTATCATCTGTGAAGAAACAGTCATCTGTAAATAAGTCTATATGTTCCCAATCTAAATCTTTTGGCTTACAAAACTCCCATCTGGAACCGCCTATATCACCTAAAATCGCTCCTATAATTGCCATTTATGTATTCTCCTTAAGCATGAAAGATTTATAGTATTTTTGTATTTCTTTGAATACCATATAGTAAAGCTGATTACATAAAGCATAGTATTTGATATGATTGCAATTCAATTGGCTCCCAAGTAGATCAGCCACGACATGTCTCAATACAAACGAGATGACTGAATTCCTATTCAGTGGAATATTGTGATTGACATGTGCTTCAATTAAGTATATTAATTCGTCTTCTGTTTCTTTTAATTCGTGCTTATACACGTGTTTAAATAATTCTCCATTCTCGTCTCTTGAGTCTCCAACAAGCATTTTAAACATAAAATTTTGAAACTCATATGAGCGAAACTGTTCTCTGATTTTATCCTCTGTTATTTTTTCTAATTGCATATTTTTCTTCTTTCATTTTAAGTTCTTTTTGATCTGTCATGGTTGCACAAACCACCTCAGATCCAAGATAATTTCTAAGAGCATCTGCAAGAATTGGATATACCTCGTCAATTAACACATGTGCTGGTCTTATAACACTTCGTATTGAACCAGAACCATTTATTAGTTCGTTCACACAAAATGGTTCTGGAATTTTACACCCTATTTCTTGCGCCATCTGTTTGATATTGTTGACCTGATTTTGATTAGACACGCTATTGGATATCTAGTTGCTTCACTGGTATAAATCAGACCAGTTGTTTTCCAGTAGCACGGTTTTTAATTAGTAACTCCATACATATATCCTCCTCTAATTAGCACCAAAATGTAGCGCCTTTATCCATTAACTTTTCTTTCGCACTATTCATAATCTCAATCCACTTAGCACATTCAATTACTCTTCTTGAGTTTCCTTTTTTGCCGGCTTCTTTTATCTGTTCATCAAAGTCGTCAAGTTTCCCAACCATCGCAGTAAATAATGCATTTGCTTCTTCTTGTGTTAGTGTTACCGTAATATCTTTATTCATCTATTCTCCTTCTACCTTAAATTTCCCCAATTATTTCAGTAAGCCTATCACAAATCTCTTTGTTGGAATATTCTCCGGTTTCTATATTATCCCCCAGTTCTGTTAATGCGCTACGAATTGCATCTAATGAGTCTTCGATAATATCGTTGATGACATTTTCAATATCATTACATCCTCGTCCTCTTTTTTCATTGTATTCTTTTATAAAATCTCTCAAACTATTATTTCTCCTTTCTCTCCACAGGAAACCGATTTTTCATACCTTTATATTTTCAATTTCTGGTATTTCAATAAATTTTGAAAGTAATCCTTCATGGTAAAACACCTTATCACTCTCAGTAATTTCTTCTCCGTTAAATTTTCTTAATACAAACGGTAACATATAATTATCAAGACATTTGAATTCGATATTTGTTTCCTCATTTTCTCCAAAAATTTCTTTGTAATAACCATCTGTACCGTTAATCTTATAAAGAGTGAACAATTCAGCCGTTACAGGCAACATGAAATCTTCTTCTATATCTTCTTTTAAGCATTTACACATATATAATAAAGTTTCTATTTTTGTCGCCCTGTCCACCTCAAACACAACTTCATCATTTGAGAAGAAAACAACCTTGTCAGTGAGATTATATTTTTTTATTCCAGTAAGAATCATATCCATCAAATACTTCTCATATGTAATATGACGCTTCGGATTACAGTTGCCAAGAATAACCTGGCGAATGTATTTGCTGTTGATAATATGTCTATTGTCTGTATATAAACCAATAAAATCTTCCCATGTAGATGCACTGGCGAATATAGTTGAATCATAATGCTGCAATGCTGAGAAATTTGCTTTTCGCATATCAATACTGATAAATAATTTGCCATCATTACTTGGTTTAAATATATCTTTGCTTGGTAAGCCATCGTTCTGAACACAGAATTTATTCATATCCTCATTGTTGAATTGCTGATATCCTTCTGAATTTTTAATATTCGTAATTACAGAGTCTTTTACTCGATTATATTCTTCAAAATAATCCTGTTCACAGTGATATTTTTCCAATTCTTTTTCAAACAACTCCCATTTAGATAACGTTCCATAGAACCTATCATATAATTCAAGCCTGTCTGCAAAATATGGTTCCTGAAACAGTCTCAAAGGAATATTGCAATCCTTACAGAATCGTTCTTTTGCCTTAACTGATACTTCCATCACACATCTCCTCTCACTATTCGCTCATTCACATACATTTTAAATTCATTGATTTTCTTATAATTCGGTACATCTGGAAGTGAGGTATTTTGTTTTGCATACTCAAATCGCTTTTCATATTCATTCAGCAAATCATAAAATGCTGTGATTGGCTGCCGGTTACTATCTAAATATTCTCCATTACGAATACTCATAAGCAAATCATGTTCATCGGTTCTATATGTGATAATTTCCTCCTTCTCAAGAATATCAATACACATCATATACAAGCGAATTAAGTGCGCCATATGTTTTCCCAACTTATCATGACTCATGGCTTTTTCATTGCGCTTTCCAATTTTATTGTAGCTGCTTACAATAGCTTTCATCTCGTTCCACATACCAGCCCAATCTCTAAGTGGATAATGGTCAAAGTTCGCATCCATAAAGATTTCACTTTCATATCCTTTTTGTACTGCCTTATCAATATAGAGACTTACGCTACTATCATTTAATGGATAATGCCTATTTTTAAAATCATATTGTGCATTTTGGATTGATTTTAAAATGTATTCCTCATTCTGTGTTTGACCCACTAATCGAACCGCTTTATTTTCCATTCGTCTGAGTTGACTAGAAGCATAACCTCCAAAAGTGTGAATACAAATCTTTGATAAAAACATCTTTCTGTTATCAATTATCTTAGTCCCTATATCAGATAAATATAAATACTGTTCTGGCAAACACCCCAAAATTTCCAGTGTATTAGGGTTGTTCGATGTGAGTAGTTGAATCATTTTGTTGAAAGAGTAAATCGTAGTGTCTGTATCCACATCAACCACTTGTTCAAAATCAGTGCCAAGTAGTATTTCTTCCTTTCGATTTAAAGCAATGCCCCTTACATCCAAGTCTGATCCTTCTTTATCCATTCCATAAGCATGACTGCCACCAAGAGTTAAAAGAATGATATTATCACCTAAATTCTTATTACCTCTTAGAAAATCATATGCATTGCTTTTTACTTTTTCTTTGATTTGTTCAATATTCATCTCTTAACTCCTCTTAAAATTGCCATTATTAATCATATTCGTAATTATCAAGCTCAACTTTTCTGTCACAATTTGGACAGTTACATCAGGCACCATCACCCCAATAATCTGTCTTGTAATCAACTTCGTTAAATGGAATTTCTACCTCTTACATTATTCGTCCCTACCCATAACAGTTCCGGCTTTGTATATACCTCTTCATCAGAATATTCCCTTTCATATTCTTCAAAGAAATCATCCACTTCTGAATAGTATGAATCAAATTCTTCACAGTAGAGATATGTAGTTACTTCCGACTCTTGTACTTCTTTCGCTTTAGAAACTGTTTCTTCCCACTTTTTTATTCTCTTTTCTTCATCAGATTTCTTTTGTCCTTCACAATCGCAATGATAATATCCTCTTTCATACGGCTTACCGCAATATGGACATAATTTCTGCACACCGTTATAACAGCTCTGACAAAATGATAATGCTTGATGTTTATATGGAAAATGTTCACGCTGACCAGCTTCAGATGTATCGTCTTTGATACCATAGACATTGTTCACTATTCTCATTCCCAATCCATGACAATCAGGACATATGCGTTCATGTTCTTGTAAATCTTTTATTAATACTTTTGGAAATATTTTTTGAATTGTTTCTTCTATATTAATATTCTCTCTTCTAATCGTTTTTATCACCACTTATTCAATCACAATTTTATGTTTCCCATTACTATTTCGCAGCACGCGACAGCCAGAATTATTAATAGAATCAATCTGTTTCTGATATTCTACAATCTGTTGAACAGTGCCACTATTGTATATTCTCCACATTTCATCCAAGTTTTCTTCATATTTGCTTTTCTGAATAGCAATGCTCATCTTTGTATCGTCTTTTGCCCTATATGAATTTTGCAATGCTTTGAATATATCGCTGAATATTGTATTCCAATTTGTATCTGCCATAATTATTCCTCCTGCTTACACTCACATCTTATATATTCTGTCTTTTATTCTGCTACCATCAATATAAAATGGCTCTTTTTCAAATAGCCCAATTCTATATCCGTCTTTGATATCGTGTACCCATTCCCAATGATAAGGTGATAGATTTTCATTTATCTTATCAATCATTTCGTAAGCGGTTTTCTTTAATTCATCAATCTTATTAATGATGGGTATCTTTTCTATATCCAAATATTTTCCAGAAAGTATATGACTGTAATTTTCAATATCTGAAATTATTTTATCTATTTCTCGAAACGCACTAAATTTCATTTTGTCCATTACTATTTTATTAACCGCTAATTCATTTGGTATTAACCACTCTACTTTTTCAAATGGATAATCCATACATTGCGAAATAAAACTTGTATACCCTATTATTTTATTCACCTCCAGATAAAACTAAATTTTCAACCCATCTATTCTATTTTTACTCCTATGTATTCCAATACTTCTTTCATTCCTAAACCACCTTCATCAACTGGTTTCATACAGTAATTCCAAATTTTAGGATGAGACTTTTTTAACCTTTGAAACTTATTCGGTTCATTCTCCATATGACAACCAAATCCGCAAAACATACAACCAGTCCTATTTTCTCCGGTAGTATAATATTCTCCGTTTTCATGCTGTTTTATCTCTCCGTAAACAGACGGATATGGCAAATCATTATTAGTAATGTAGCAAAGTACATCTTGCTCAGTCCAAAAACTCATAGGTTGAGATATTGGTCTTTTAGCGTCAAAAGCATTACATCCATGCCTTAACCACGCGGATTTTCTATTCCTACTTTCTTCTGTCATCGTCCCGACAATAGGTTTATAGTTTGTTCTTTTCTCAAATTGCTTTGCCGTGTTTTTCTTCATAACAGTACAACATTTATGAGTCACCTCAAACGGGGCATCTAATAAAAATAACCACTTCTTTGATATTTTTCCCATTCCATACTTATTTCCATTAATACGAATATCTTTCAATTTATCTGATTTAGTATGCCTACACTCGCTTATGTATTGTGATTGCTCTTTACTCACTAACGGATATCCATATTTAAGTATCACTTCTTTAAATGTAATTCTCTTTCCATACCTATCTTTTGGATAATCAATAACTAATTCGACATCTATCCCATATTTATTCTCTAAATATTTAGGAAATCGCTTAGTATGTTCTCTTAATTCAGGATACTCAAGTCCTGTGTCGGAGAACCATAACACTAATTTTGTTTTTTGTATTTTACATATTCGCGCCGCTAAATCTGCCAATACTGTACTGTCCTTACCTCCACTAAATGAAACATAAACTAAATTGTTATTTTTTGTATACCATTCAAGTATCCTAGTTTGGGTAACTTGAATCTTACGTTGAAGACTCCATTTCTGCATTATTAAAAGGTCTTCATTTGTATAATTATTTCCCAACCGTAATCTTCCTTTAACATTTGGATTTTACCAATCCGTTAAAGGAGTCTACCTTATACTTAGGAACCAGTTATCTTAGGTCATGGCGTAAGGTTTTATGTTTTAGCCCATTGTCGCTATGCTGCGTAGGTAATATACGTCCATCTCGCTATACAACCCTGATTACAGGGATTTGACTACGGTAAATCAAATAATATTTATTCAAGTTTCAGATATACTTTTCCCAGATAATACGCATCAAGAATTTTTACATTTGATAACTTTCTTTCTGGATGTTTTTCATTAAAATCTTTAATATATTGGAGGAAATCACGTTCAGTAATATCCCAGTCTGCATGATGCCTGAATATGTATTTCACTGCTTCTCTATCATTTCCTCTATTCGTTTTATATCTATACTCAATTTTCCACACTGGAATTATAATTTCAGAATCTATAATTTGTTTCGGATGACATTCTTTAAACTCATCCATTACAGAATCGTCTATTAAGCAATTCCTTTGTAGTTCACATATAGTCAATTTTTTACCACCTTTTTAAATTACTATTACCTTGAAAGACGTGCTTCAACGGTCATTATCAAAATCCACATTGTTTAAAATCTGATAAATCTCCCGAATCACTTTGGCATCATACAAAGCATTATGTTTATCACCCTTCACCTTATTTTCTCTATGGTTTTGATATAAAATATCTTCTCTACTTTCATCAAAAGCCTGTTGTAAAGTAATATTATATTTCCTGGCAATATCCTGATTAATATCAATACATGCTGGACAGATATGTTTTGGAAGTCCCCATACTCCTCCAAGCAAATCAATCAGAAGAACCATGTCATAGTGACTGACATCGGATACAAATTCGACAGAATCAAACTGTGCTAACCAATTACACAGTACTTTTCCTATCTGTAATTTTGCTCCAAGATGATAATTGGGAATATATTTTGATTCTCTTTCTTTCCAGTTGTATTTATATAGTTTTTTAATAACATTTTCTTTAATCCATTTATCACACTGTTCCTCATCATAATCAATTAATTCAGCGTAAAATTGTCTGTTATCTTCGCTAACCAACCCAATACTAATAAGGGTTGTATCTTTTCTTAAACCTGTAAATTCTGTATCAAAAAATATCTTAATATTGTTCACCCTTCCTTTCTGGTTGAAAACTAGATTTAGTCCATATAGCCCAGAACTCCATCCAACCCACGGCCTTTTACAATCTGCTTTGCAACTGACACTGGAATGTAATTTTCAAAACCCTCTCCCTCGCAGTGGAGCAATCCTTTGTATTTTCCGTAATCCTCAAGCTGATCCAGAACCATATCCATATCAAACGCTACTGGCTGCTGCATAATTATCCTTTTTACAGTTAATTTGTATGGAATGTCTGACGGAACCCTAAGATCATCAGTATTAATTAAATTCATATTAACCTCCTGAAATCAACATTTTATCCGTTTTTCTTTTACTGCTATGTAATCATCTCTAAAAATTTCATACATCTTTTCATCATAGTAGTTATTATCTACAAGTTTGTAGTGCGCCTTTAGAATCCCAGCAACTTGACCGCCATATTTTACAACCATTTTATCGTATGACTTCTCTATTGGGTTTCCAACAACAACTGAAAATTCTAATTTTCTCATATTGAATTTACAAAAAATATCATCTATAACCTTTCCTAAATCCAAACCAAACGTAAATTTATCATCTGAAAAGTTTATTGCTCCAAACCCATTTGCAATTTCAGTTGTTCTATCAATTCCGTACCCAATTAGTCCAAGGATATTGCCAAATGAATTTAGTGACACAAATTGTCTACTATCCCAATCTCCATTATTACCATCCAACGAATATATATCATGATATACTGAACTATGATAAAACTTGTATTTTGTATCATACCAAGTATCAAACATTTTTACTCTTATTTCATCTTCATATTTATGTGCTAAATCCAACATACTCTTTATCACCTCACACCAGAATGTAACTACATTTATTGTCATTTTAAACACTCTGTTGGACAGTAAATAATATTCTTTTCTGCCTTTCTTGCTTTCCGAATAGTAGACCAAACACCACCAGATTTATTTCTGTCCCATACAGCAAAAAGGAAGTCGCAATGGTCAATCATATACTGGTCTCTTGTATTATCACAACCTTTGTAAAAATCGTCGGCAAGCTCAATCCATTCATCTGCATGTGATTTGATAATCTTATAATATGGATGACTTGCATTGTAATTTTTACAAGGTAGCACACAACATAATTTTATATTTCTTCCAGCCTCCATCATTTGTGAAACCACTAATCCGAATGCAATATCACTACCAGTTGCCATCCCGCAATAAAATGTAGGGGGAATATCCGGTTCTGATAGAGCAATTACGTCCGCGATTTTATTAGACATCCATAGTCTAATATTCTCCCAATCACGATGCTCTTCATCACAATTAAAACCAAGTCTCTCTGGTCTATGTCCAGTTAGAGCTATTCTCATATTCTCACCTCATTGTTCTACTATCTATTCGCATCTATTAGTTTCATATATTCACCCCTAAATGCTCGAAAGTCACATTTTAGCATTTCCACAAAATCTCTCCTCCGCACCATGGACAATATTTCCATTTCCTGTCCAGCTTTTCGCCACATTGACAACTATACTCATCTTTGTAATGCTTGCGAAAATATGGTTGTCTCTCCAATGTAATATGCGTCACTGGTGAGATTCTTCTACTCATTTGGTCTATATTATCAATTACTGTCATCATTTTCTTCACTCCTTCGCCTGAAATTCACGTTTTATTACGTTCTAAACTTCCTTTTCCACCCACATTTTCTGCACATATAATCAGTACATACACAATCTGCATATTTTGTTTGATGAATCAGCATAAAATCGTGCTTGCAAAAGCAGCTTCGTAACCATCTAATCATCGTTATCCCTCTTTCTATATAATTCTGTATACTTTGGTCGCTCTTTATATGGACTACTATCCTCGCTATCGCTCAGATCACATTCGCGACAATACTCGCACTGCGGAGTTTCGCTTTCATCAATCCAGAAATGGTAGCACTTCTTACAGTACACTTGTGTATCCTCTGTTAAAAGCTCAGACCCAAGCCATTGAATACAGTCATTTATAGCATCCTGGTGATCGTAAAATACATCCCCACTCGGTGAATGCCATACTGTAACATACCACGCAATGGGATTCTCGTCCCAGTCATAATCACCGATATCTTCTACTTCTGTTGATTGAACTAAAAGTGGAGCCATCTCTTCTAATGACATCCGCCGGATTCTATCAATTTGTCTCATACTTTTCTCCCATGAAACGATGGTTTATTATGCTTTTCTAAAATAGTCTACGGAATAGTATTCTCTATTGCCCAAATCATTTTTTACCATAATACAATCCCCATCATATCCCAGAAGCTCATATTCTTTGCCACATGTCAATTTAAATTCTTCGCCATAAGCATTTGCAACAATCATATCACCAATATCTACAAGTTCCATAAAGTCAAGGTCTGTCACATATGGATTTAACACTATTTTACCATTGATAATCATTTATCCTCTTTTCTACTCGGCACGAAACCAAAGTTTCAAATTATATTTGACTCCACATATCTGCCTACAATCCGATTTATATCCATTGGTGTTAATTTGTCAATCCTTTTTCTACACAGTTCACCAAATGGACAAATGTAACATGCCGAGTATGTAGTATGCTTACCACATTCTTCTTGCATCAACAAAAGTGCCTTATTAATAATTTCTGCATTTATCATATAATCCACCTTCTAATCAATACACTTATTCATCAGTAATGAGAATTCATCAAAATAACATCCGCCAGCTATAATAACTCTTAAATCTTTCATCATTTCTCAGTTCTTCAAGTGAAACTCGACTTTCATCTTTTTATGTGGGCGGCAGGACTCGAACCTGCTCTTACTCTGTGTCGGCTACTCCCGATTTACAAGACTTGCACTTGATTGGTTCTATCGAACTAACGCCAGCTTATGCAAATGCACCCACGTTTACACAATTCTTACGAAACCGAAATTTCAGCCTATATCAGAATTCTAACTGTACTAAAATCCGAATCTTTAAAGGTTTTATTCCTATATTGAGCCAAACACATCCTATTACTATATAACCCGACAGTAAAAGTTTGTTCATCTTTTAACTTTGAAACGATGTTAATATATAAATTTGGATAAAAAGGTTTATCATTTTCTTTGCACCATGCCAATACCTCATATACATTTTCGTCTTCTAAAAACTCGTCATCTACCACGTCACCATTGGCGTCTTCACCCTCAACGATTTCAAAATACCTTTCAAATTCATCGTATGACATACACCCTAAACCCCCATGCCCGCACATTTGGCACCACCATAAATG
>UMED01007877.1_pt1 | contig 33654 bp, 47 predicted proteins | sample 1964661 | NCBI WGS metagenome assembly UMED01 (sample SAMEA4836011, study PRJEB28245) | human gut metagenome | biome: gut microbiome; material: fecal sample | place: Denmark | collected 2008
CAAGTCTGACTCTCCAGAAATATTGGTAAATCATTGGTAAAATTGAGAATGAAACATAAGAACTACTATTTATAGAAGTATTTAAGACGATTTGAGACTTTTTATTCTGAACAGTAAATCCTGCCGTGGCAGATGAAAAGTATTTTAATCATTATATTTTTCCTCCTGAAATGCCTCGTTTTGCCCTATTTTACGCACTTTTTGGGATTTCTTTGAGAGTTACAGTTTTCCGGAAACTGTAGCAAAAGTGGCAAAATACGGCAGTTTGAGACCAAGTGTAGTAGTCTGTAGTAGTCAATTGGTAGTCGGTTTAGGGGGTGCAGACTACCATAATTTTTAAACCTTTTAACGATAGAAAAAGGAAGGGGGGTGCAGCTTTTTATAAGTTGATATGTAAAAATATTATTCCCTTATAACACCAGAAATAATTTCCTCTAATTCTGGATACGATACGATAGGAAACGCTATTTTTTTATATCTTGAAATCAGTACCTTATTCATACACATATATGGTATTACTTTATATTCTGCATAATCTGTGCACCCAAGTTGCTGAATAACCTGAGCAGCATTCTCTTGTAAATAATCAATTCTTCTTTGGAACATTTCATCTTCTTTATGCTCATTGAAAAATCTATTTTGTTGACGATACATATCGTAGAAAGTAGCGCCTTTTTCAATCACTTTACATTCTACAATCCAAATAGACTTGTTTTTATCATCTACAGCAAATACATCATAATCTCCAAGCCACTGTGGATGTGTTTTATTTAATTTCCTTAATTCAAAATTTTGCCTTACAATATCAAATTTTTTCTCTTTAAACAAATTCACTATGTCATAAACAATCTTTTTCTCATATGAATTTTTCCAATCCAGTATTAATTGTTTTGTTTTTGTAAGATGTATTTCGTATGGTAAAATAAAATCCATTATTCCATTAATCCAATCCTTTTTCAAGTGATCCAGAGTAATAGGCGAAAATATAACCTCATCATTAATTTTTACCAGAGGCATTAATTCAAACCTTGTATCCCTTGTTCTTCTTTTTCCAATTGGAAGATAAAAATCTGATTTACCATTTTCTGTCTTGAGATTTTGGGAAGACACCATTAAATAGTTTAAAAGAATATTTGCAGTATCTTCTGTGATAGCATTATTCATTTGTCCCAAAAAATCTCTCAGTGCTTCTTTTATAGGCACTTTGAATACATTGTTACCTATTTTCTTAGCAATTGTTTCTGAAAAAGAATAACTGAAATACGATAAGATATCCATGAAGTCTATGAAAGCAAACCCCATGTCTTCCTTAAATGTTTCCTTCACTTTTTCAAGGTATTTACAATCTATTTCATGATCTCTCTTTAGCCCCTCTGAATATGAATATATCCTATGATGCACTCCATCTAACGACTCAGCCTTTTGTTCATCTGCTAAGGTATCTACAACATACTCATTTGTTATTTCTATATAGGCTTCATTATCCGCAAAGTAGCACATATCTGCTACATCATTCAGAATAACCAACCAATTAGCATATGCGAGTAAAAGATTTATATCATCTCTATTTGCCAGTGTCCCTGATTCGCAATGCAAATACAAATTTGTTTCTATTAGATAAAGTGCATTTCTGTCATCATGCTTAGCTTTTTCCCTTTGATCAATAATTCGATCTCTGACTTCTTTATCCTTCGCCTCATCTAAACCAGAATAAGATCCATATCTTTTCCAATTTATATTTATATCATGTAACAAAGTCGAATGATAATCCAGCAATGAATAATGCAACTCACTCCATGAATATTTTGATACTTCGCCCTCAAAATCTTCAACTATTGCTTTTTGCATAGCACGTATAATTTGATTTGCTTCTCGACCACGGTATACTCCAGGTTTTATCATATTGCCATGACAAACACTTGCTATTCTTTTTCGAACCTCATGATAGTGGTAATCCTCAGGAGAAAAATTCTGTACATTATTATCCCATTTATACTCTACAGATGTCGAAAAAACTCCCACTTTCTTTTTTTCAAGAGAAACTTTTTTTCTTTTTGATTCAAATAGTTCATTCAAATCAGGCATCCTATCTAGCAATGGAATCAATATTTCGCGCAATATATTGAATTCTGTACTTCTATTTTTTGCCTCTTGAATATCTTCATAAATCCGATTAATATCTTTTACAACGTATCTGATAATCCATTTATGACTATAGTATTGAGCATCACTATATACATATATCCTATCTTCATGTAAAAAAGATTCATGTCCTGCATGAACAGCATACTCAATAGGCATAAAAGCAATCTGTATTCCAGTGTTACTAATTGCCTTATTGTCCTCAAATATACATTTTATTGAATCAAATCCTTCTGTTATAATCTCTTCCAACAATTGAATCCACTGACGATATTCTCCAAAATCTTTTACACCTTTGTAGAACTCCACATTGTTCGTCAAAAAAACATAATTTTTTTGAGGCAGTGGAAGATATATACCACCAAATCCTATTCCATGTTTTACTGTATATTCATACGTATCAAAATCTCTTTTTTCAATTTTCCACGAAAATGGTTCCCGGAAAAGATAATCCCTCATATGGAATGGATAATCTTTCAATTCCTCTTTAAAATAGTCAACAACAGCTTCATTCTCTGTATCATATCCGACATCAAGCATATTAAATATAATTGCACCCTTTGCAATATACCGACCTTGATTTTTCCATGTAAAATATAAAGCAGCATCACTTCCAAAACCAAACGAACTTTCGTAATCTTTCTCATTTGAATAAGAAAGATACTCGAATAATTCATCTATGTCATCCATGAAATTTAGATAATATATAACATCCAGCGCCGTACAAGTTTTTCTCTTCTTCCCTTCCTCGCCCAAAGACATATACATTTGATTCGGATTCATAAAACTATCATAAATTAAATATTCTATTGGCATATCGGCAGGAATATGAATCCCCCTTAATCCACTTTTATCAAAACGGTTAAATGTTTCCGCAATATGAAGCGTTCCGCTTTTATGATATTTCTCTATATTAGCAATTTCTTTTTCTAACTGTCCATCCTCATATTCATCTGCATTAAGCGCGACAACTACTCCATGAGAAGCCTTCGCTATAAATGTATATGTTCTCTGGCTTGAATCATATTTTTGCTCTGGAAATATCATAGCAGGTGCAAACATTGAACAACTTCTTGAGCGATCCATCTCAAACAAACCATAAATTCTGTCAATGATTCCCTCATTCGCAACTGAAATCTGTTCTTTGAAATCAATTTTATTTTCCCATATATCATATAAATCAATCAACAAAGAAACATTGTACAAAGGATACATATTATCTTCCCTGCATACAAAATGGCTTTTTTCAATAGTAGTTCCTTCGTTCCTCATTAAAGAATCAAGTTCAAAAATATTATATTTCTTTACTTCCTCCTTAAAGAATTTCTGTACTTTATAAAATAATATTTCAGTCGGAAGAACAAACCTTTTTTCTACAACGCCATCATTCTTATTTTCTTCTATAAAATAATCAATTGTTCCAGATACATACTCTAAAGCCAGGCATAATTCCTCTTCCCGTGAAATTTTTCTTGCTAAAGTAGGTAAAAAATTGAGACAAGCATAAACATTATTATGACCAGTTCCGATTATTACACGGTAAAACTTATCATTATATCTAAGCCGGACTTCACCAAAATCTTCTACCGTGTAATCGTCTGCTATCCCTGGTTTCATAACATCATATATTTTATCAAAGAACCCTTTGAATTCATCATATGTTCCAATCCTCTTACTGCCTTTTTCTTCATATTCAATCAGACAGGCATTTAATGACAAACAAGATTCCAAAACTGATCTGTTGTTGATACACAAATTAATACAATATACCGCCTTCACAAGATCATTAAACTGATATTCATTTGTAATTTTTAATAATCTGTCAATTTTCATTCGAATAGTTGGAAACGCTTCTGTTTTTACCATTTTGTCATCACCTTCATCAAATAACAATTTTACTCTATTGTTTTATATACACTAACTACCGTCATGTGCATATGTCCCCTTACTTCGTTCCTTCTACCAAAACAACTACATTAAATCTTCTTCATTCGACATAATATAGCGTACACCCAAACCTCAATACTCAAATTATACTATTTTTCTCGTTCCTGCACAATTCCAAAGCACAAAAATAACGCCCAAGGTCTCCCCTGAGCATCTGCTGCGTGTCTTATACCACTTTAAACATATTCTGCCTCATTGGCTTCTTGCTTTCTGTCTTGTCCACTTCTTTTCGTGCCTGCTCCAGTTCCTCCATTCGGATCATCTCGTTCTTCGCATCATCCAAACCAAGATGCGTGTAAGTATTCATCGTTACCCCAATGTCCGAATGCCCCATCAGATACTGCAGCGTCTTCGGATTCATACCAGCTTTCGCCTGGTTACTGCAGTAAGTATGTCTACAAATGTGAGGCGTAATCTTCGGCATTTGAACTTTGAAAATGCTGTTGTATCTGTTGACTGCATGTTTAAATCGATGTTCCCAATGCAGCGCCACCTCCGGCATTCCGTTCTTGTCTCGGAAAAGGAATCCAACATAGCCATTTACCATAACCTCCGGAAGGTCTGTTGGCCTGTCTTCCAGAATCGCTTGGAACATTCGATACACATCTTCCGTCATCGGAATCTTTCTCGTTCCGGCATTCGTCTTCGTGGATTCGATGTGATATTCCATATTGTTAAGTCGCTGAAGCTGATGGTCGATGTTGATGATGCGATTCTTCATATCAAGGTCTTTGATAGTCAGACCGCAGAATTCTGAAATTCTAAGCCCCGTGTGGAATAAAATGTAGAAGACTTCGTAATACTTGCAGTACACGTTATCATCATGTACAAACTTAAGGAACTTCCTCATCTGATCCTTCGTAATTGCCTCTCTAGTATGCTCTGTGTTAACCACAACTCCGGCAAGCTGAAAAGCAAAAGGATTTTTCACAATAATGTCATCATCCATTGCCATCTGAAATGCCGATCGCAGCACTCCACGAACTGTTTTGATGGTACTGGAGCCTCGTCCATCCTGTTGTAATTTAATAAGAAATAACTTAGCATCGGAAGTCTTCACTTCTGCAATCTTTCGGCTCCCGAATTCTTCTTTCGCCATCAGATTCTTTACAAAACTGTAGTTGGTAAGTGTATTAGGTTTCACACCGGTTCTTGTCTGCAGGTAGCGGTCAATCAGTTCATTGACTGTCATTTTTCTGCCAAGCGGGTCCAATTTGGAATCAATGTCCTGCCTAACCATCTTTTCCATTTCCCTAAGAGAAAGGCAAGGCGCCTTTCCAACCGGCTGCGGATCTGTCGGAACCAAACGCCAGCTGTAGAGAAATTTCGGCTTTCCATCTACCATGTACTTGTACTGATACTTTCCATTGGCTCTGATGGATTCTCCTGTGTGTAAAATTCTATGCTTCGAGTCTCTTCTTTGTCCTTGGCTTGCCATTTACTAATCCCTCCTTCACTCCCGGTTTCTTTAGGTATTTGATAAACTCGTCTTTAATGATTAACTTGCGAGTTCCGTACATTGCCATAAAAGGCGGGTTCTTCTCCTCCGCCAGTCGGATTAACTTTCTTCTGCTAAGTCCAAAATATTCTGCCGTTTCTATGACGGTAAGAAACTCCTTATCTGCTAATGATGGTCTGCTCATCGCTTTTTCCTCCTTCGTTTTTGGTAGTAACATATATCACTCTAAAACGCATAAATAGCAACTACTTTCGGCAGAATAAATGCATTTATATCATAGGATTATTTTGCAGAAATTCTTCAAATTTTGTGCGAATAATCAGGTAGCGATTTCCGCTGTATACCGCAAATGTTCCCAGATTATCTTCTGCCAATCGGCGCATCTTTTTAACTCCGATATTGAAATACGCTCCTGCTTCGTTTATCGAAAGCATATATTTTTCATTTAATGCCAACTTCTCCATTTCCTACACCTCCACATATTTTTAGGTAGTGGTATATTCCCGTAAAGCCCGGAAAATTGCAACTACTTTCGGATATAAAATTCTTAATTTTTTACCTCTGTCCCAAATCTACCTATTACATAGCAAGCGTGACTGCAGTACTTCCTTTTTGCATTCCCGTACACAGAAAATGCCTTACCACAAACAGGACACTCATATTCATAAACTGCCTTTCGGTTCACCTGATCCAAATGAGAATTCCACCATTGATTCCTGCATTTATCGGAACAAAAGCATTTTCGCTTTCTCCCTTTTATTTGCTGGATGATCTTACCGCACTGCTCACAAGAGAATTCTCCATCATCCTTCTTCAAATCTTCATTGCCCAGTTTGTTTCGTCTGCAATAAGATTTCACACTGTTGGGTGACATCTCCAGTTCTTTTGCAATCTGTTTATAACCAACACCTTTTCTTCGGTACGTTTCTATCATAAGTTTCTGTTCATCTGTCATCGTAAACCACCTCCTACCAGGTAGCCTTGGCAGGAGGTAAAAAAGGACGCTTTTAATCTTTTTTATAAAAATCGCAAGTGTAACCATCGGCACGAAGCAGCAAACCATCTGCCCATTTCGGTACTCTTGCCATCTGATCACACACGACATCAAGACTCATACGAGGGTCAGCTTCAATAATAATTTCATCATGGACATGAGCAACGATACTGCAGCAACGGAGTGACTTCATTGCATACATCAAAATGTCACGAGATGTTGCCTGCACAATATTCTCCACAAACTTAGAACCGTAGCTTTCTAAACGCTCCCATTTCTTCGTACCACCCACACCTTCGTATGTAACTGATTCTCCACCAAACTTATTCTCTCCCATACGTGGTTTTACATAGGAAAGAACTCTTCCGGATGGTAAGGTAATAAAGAGCATTCCACTTCTGCAGGAAAAATGAACTCCATGCGTAGCTGTTGATGATTTCTCTTGAATGGCTTTCTTTACTGCACGGTCAACATCCCACCAAAAACGAACGATATTAGGATTGGAACTTCTCCACGCAGATACCAGTTCCGGAAGTTCTTCTTCCGCAAGTCCCATCTCAAGAGCACCCATAGCTTTCAAAGCACCTGTCGAACCACCATAACCTAATGCAAGCTCCGCAATCTTGCCCTTTTGGCGAAGATGCCCGTTCACACCATGCTTTTCAACCGGAACACCAAACATCTGACTTGCCGATGCGCAATAGATGTCTCCACCTTTTTCAAACACCTCTGCTCTCCAGGATTCTCCTGCAAACCAGGCAATGACTCTTGCTTCAATGGCAGAAAAGTCTGCAACTATGAACGTTTTGTTCACCGTAGGGATAAATGCTGTTCTGATCAGCTGAGATAAGGTGTCCGGGATATCATCATATAAAAATTCAAGGGAATCATAGTCACCGCATCTCACAAGAGCTCTTGCTTCAGCCAAATCTTCCATATGATTCTGCGGAAGGTTCTGCAGCTGTACAAGTCTTCCTGCAAATCGTCCTGTGCGGTTAGCACCGTAAAACTGAAACATTCCTCTTACTCTGCCATCTTCACACACAGAATTCTGTATTGCCTGATATTTACGCACCGATGACTTGGCCAGTTTCTGTCTTAAAGAAAGCACCTCTGATATATCGCCCGGCACTCCATCAATCAGCGCGGCAACCGCCTTTTTATCAAGTGTTTCCGTTTCGACTCCATTATCAGACAGCCATTCTTTCATCTGTACTGCCGAATTAGGATTATCAAGACTGGTCAGTTCCTGCAGTTTTGTCATAAGGTTTTCACGAGATACCTTATCAATCTCAATACACTTTTCTACAAAATCAGTATCAACCAGAATGCCTCTGTCATTGATTTCCTGGTCAAGATCATATTCTTCCCATACAAAGTCCGGCACTGGGAATTTCTGCAGTCTACTCTGAATCTGCATCTCCGCTTCCACATCACGAATATTATATGCTTTGAATCGTTCCCACTTTTCCATATCATGCTGCGGCAGATTTCTTGTTCTGCCATCATTGGATTTTGTTGGTTTACATGGTGTGCAGAAATATCTGATAAGATCTTTCCCCTCAGTCAGTTTCTGCTTTTCCAGTCCAAGAACGGCACCTGAGCCTTCCAGTGATAACGGAAGTCCCATATATGCAGACCACACCATCGAGCATTTCCATGAATCTGGTTTAAGATAAGTCCCATGCGCATATCCCAGAAACTTCGATAAACATATTCTTTCGAACTGTGCATTAAAAGCCCACTTTATAACAGAATCATCTTCCAGGGCATCATGTACTTCCTGTGGGATTCTTTCCCCACAGGCAAGATCTATTACTTTTACTTCTTCGCCATCAACACTGTAACCAAAGAGCAGAACTTCAAAGTCCGGTGATTCCACATATCGGTACACTCCTGCCTTTGACAGATTGACTGAAGAGAATGTTTCAATATCTATTTCTAAATTTTTCATTCAACGCCTCCAATAAAAAAGCGGGCGATACAGGATTCCCCATACCGCCCTAAACTGATTATTCCGCTTTTTCCTGTTCTTTCTGCTCTTTTTTCTTACGTCTCTTTTTCTTCAGATAGCTGATGCCATCTGAAATCATGATGCAGAAAGTTCCGATTAAGAATCCCATCGTACATCCGAAACAAACTGTAAGCATAAAGTTTTGTACTTCTGTCATGATGCTGCCCTCCTTATGCTAAAAAGTCATCGTCAGCTACTGTGCCGAAGTCATCTGCTGCAGAAGTCTTACCGCCAAGGGATTCTCCGTCACGAATTTTCTGAATATTGCCAAGACCGCAGGCAATACCTTTATTTCCGTTGGAATTGAATGCATAGAAGTTAAGTGAAACTCTCGCATAACAGCCGGAATACACTTCTCCTCTGTCAAGGATAGGTTTTACTGCACGGTCAACAATCTGTGGCGCTGTTGTACTGTTGGCATTGATGAAATAATGATCTTTGTATGCTTCATCGTCACGTTCAATATCGCCATCTCTTAATGGTAACTTAATAGCAGCCTTATTCGGTTTCTTTCCGCCGAATTTTGCAATGCCATCTTCGATTGCAGCATCAATAGCCGCATTGATCGCATTTACTGTTTCTGTATCTATTTTTGGAATCAGTACAGATACTGAATACCTTTCTGCACCGCCATTGATAGAAACAGGCTCCCATCCGTGAAAATAAGATAATCTTGTGTTTACACCTGTGATAACTTTCGTTCTGTTCATATTTGCCATAATATTAATCCTCCATAATTTCGTTAAATTCATTTTTGGCGTTTGATACGTTCATTGCCGGACGCTTGTCTGTATTTGGTACAAGAGTCGGCTTACCCGGTGGTTTGTAAATGAGGTCACCGAGAATCTCCTCAAAAGTTGTCTTGCCCATCAGTTTCTGCATCTCCGTCATCGGAATCAAATACTGACGATAAATGTCTGTGTAGCCATGTTCCTTTGCTGCTTCTGCTGCCAGCTGCTCATCACGGTACTTACGAACGGAACGTCCTTCTACTACCTTAAAGCCACGCCACTCTTTTCCGTGGTTTACTGCAGCCTCTGTAGCATAAGCCGTGATTTCATTTGCCCACTTTGTCAAATCAGGCAGAATCTCAAGCACTTCTTCAATCTCCGCATCTGTCAAAAGCGGTGGGAGTTTGAATTCATGTCTTGCCAGTTTCAGTTTTTCTTCTGCTCTTGCTCTGCACTTTGTGGCAGCTCTGCAGAAAGTACACCATTCGCCTGGGATATACTCACCTTCTCCGCTGTGGGCCATCTGTGCCTTTGGTTTTAGTTCTTCCTCTGCCCAGGACTTCAGCTGTTCGATTGGAATCGTCCAAGTGCTGATGTTTTCCCTTCTAGGCTGAAAGATTGTCATCGACACTGTCTTGATGTCATAGAGTGCATCGTAGATTTCAAGGGCACCAAGGGCGTATAACATCATCTGTGGATTTTCTTCAGACTCTACCAAAATCCCAAGTCCGTATTTGAAATCAATGATGTGAAGAGTGTCATCTGAAATGATGATGCAGTCTCCCGTACCAAAGCCATCTGGCACATAGCATGAGAAATCAAGTTTCTGCTCAATGAGGATGATAGGGTCTTTACAAGACTTCTTTGCCTCTTCGTACTGCTCCATGACATACTCTGCGTAAGAATCAGTGCATTCTTCCATCTCATCGGAGTTGTAATCCGATACTGGACGTCTGCTTCTCATCTTCAGAGCTTTCTTAAGTTTATGTTCACAAAGGGCGTGTGCTGCAGTTCCTTCTTTGGCTGCCTCGGATGTCTGTGATTCAAATTCCAGTTCCAGTCTTGCCGATGGTGTGCAGTTCAGCCATCTGTGTGAACCTGATGCCGATAAAATTGCATGACTACTCATTTCCAATCGCCTCCGCATCTTTTAATACTGCAGCATAGTCTTTTGGATCGATATCACTAAGACGGCTTGCACCATACTTGGATACGATTGCTCTGACTTCTGCTGAATACCCTGCCTGACTTTTTCCTGCAAGAACACCACGTACCTTTTCAAGGGAAATAATTGGCTCTGCTTTCTTTTCCGGAAGGGCTTTTGCCTTTGGTTCTTCTGACAGACCTTCCAGTACGGTATTGCATACCACTTGGACACTGTCAGATAAAGAACGAAGGTCTTCGACCACTTTCAGCACTTGCTGTGCTACGTCAACAATCAGCTTTACCTTATTCAATCTTTCACACCTCCTTCTGACTCACAGATGGATACTTCATCGATACTGTCACCCGGAATTAAGATAGTTACCTTCTGCTTTCTTCCGAACAGCAAACGAAGGAATCTTTCCCTAATAGTCACGTTGCGACAAGTAATGACTCCGCCCGTCTGTGGAACTTTTGAAACACTGATTTTCAAGTTATGTTTCATCGTCTTTACCTCTTTTCTGAAGGCTTATCGTTTTGTTACCTTCTATGAGGTAGCCAGTTGGGGACGGTCAAAAGGACGGTTTTATAAAAATTTTTCAAAAAAAATAAACCTGCAGGTCTCCCCACAGGTTACTCATAAATCTTAATATTTTATTTTACAATTAGTTCAAACTCTTCCGGATTATTAATAATATCATATTCTAACTTGCCTGGCCCTTGTGTGTATTCTACTTCCATTACCTTTTTCCCGTTTTTCCAATCCTTTTCAGTCAAATACACATTCATATAAATGCCCGTTGCATATCCACGGTCCGTAGAAAACTTTATTGTCTTAAAAGAATTATCCTTGCACATTTGTATTAGTTCTTCAGCAAAAGCTTCTTTATCTTCTATTTTGTTCCTATATGCTATTACAGTAAGATGTTGTTCTCTGTTAAAAGACATACTGTTTTTTACATCTGGTTCTCCATAAACAATCGTATTGTTTCTCCAACATACTGCTATAAAAATTATAATAAATGCTCCAAATCCTAACATACATTTTTTCATCGTTCTTCCCCTTTCCCTTGATTATCTTCATTACATTTTGTAGCCGAATTTTCGGCAACGTTATATTTCAATCTTTTTCCTATAATACTAAGTAGAACAAATCGAATGGAAGTGAGATTGATGATTAGCTATGCTCCTTTTTGGAGAACCCTAGAAAAGAAAGGCATCACACAGTACCAACTGATTCACGAATACAATTTCAGCACCGGTACACTCGATACCTTACGCAAAAATAATAGCATAACCTTAAATACACTCCATGACATCTGCGATATGCTTGAATGCGATATCTCCGATGTAGTGGAATTCGTAAAAAGAACTTAAAGCTGGTTGTAAGAAAAGAAACCTTTTCCTGCATCCAGCTTTATTCTATCTCTTGAAATCTTTTATTGTTTTCTATCAATTCTTCTATTGTTACTGGCTCATAATTATTAATCATACAGCCCGCATTCAATGCACGCTCTCTTGTTTTCATAAATTCAAAAACATCATTTCTATCGCTATGAATATGTCCATAGACATGATAAGAGCCTCTGCGTATTGCATTCCATGTAGCTAATGGGAAGTGACACACAATCACATTATAATCTCGGTCCTTTATGTGTTGTAATCGCTCAACGCTTTCAAAATATTTTAATGCAGACACACTCTTGACCGTTGCCTTATCGTGATTTCCGATAATTAAATGTTTTCTCCCTTTTAGTTGTTTCAAATAAAATGATGGATCCTTATCTGAACGATAACAAAAATCACCAAGAATCCAAACATCATCTTCATCTGTTACTTTTGCATTCCAGTTTGCAATAAGAGTTTCGTTCATTTCTTCCACACTTTCAAACGGTCTACTATCAAACTTCAACACGTTTTTATGACCCAAGTGCATATCTGAAATGTAGTAATTCATCAAACCACCTTCCCTATATTCTCCAAATTATAACTCCATTCTTTCAGTTCATTAATATATACCTTTCTATTGTCTTCCAATGCTTCCTGATTTAAAATCAAACCACCCACTTCCGCATAGAAACCATCTTTTCTGTTTCCTTGGAATGGTACTGTTTGAATCACATTATTTACAATTCCGTCATCCGTTTCCTGTTCTTCTAAGAAAAATCCTGACGGTATACTGTCAAAAGGATATGTTTTCTGAAACTGTACATATGTTGTTATCGGTTGATTTCTTCCTTTTATATGTCCGGCACAACAGTTTCTAGTAATATAACCTTTATGATTTAAACCAATGATTATTTCCACCATCTCGTCATCAATTTCAACATAGTGCATTTCACCACATTTGCATCTGTATTCCCAACAAGATGAACATAGCTGCATAAAATCACCTCAACTTGCTCAAAACCTCTCTGAAGTCCCAACTTAAATCTCTGCTTCTGTTATAAAATACGCATCCTGCAATTTCCGGAATATTATAATTTATGGAAGAACATACGATAATCGGTATCTGAATCTCTTTCCTTTTTAATTCTTCAATTACATAGAATCCTGCTTTCGTGTCATCTACCCCATTAACCGCGAAATGCATATCTGTAATAAGTAACTCATAAGGATTTCCCTCCGCTATTGCTTGTTCAATCATTGCGATTCCTTTTTCAGCATTTGTTGCCAAGTCTGCATCTGGATACCCGTTCCAACCCAAAGCACGATTAATATCCCAATGTTTTCCCACAGAATCTTCGATATTGATTATTTTCTTTATCTTTGCCATTATTCTTCCTCACAGATTTCATCGTAATCTTCAAACATGATTCGTATTCCACATTCTTCACTTTCTACATGGTAATGCCCCGCATACCACTCAGAAAAATCCAAATTATCATGTATATGCTGCAACCATTTCTCCGTGGACTTATCTACTGTTGACTGGTCTAATCCAGGAATAAATGCCCATACGGGTTCTGCCTCAATCGGAACAGTGTGGGAAAGTACAACATCTACTGACCAATTCACTTTATCAAGCTGTGCCTCCACATAAGCCTTTATGCCCTCATCCGGCTGTTCAGATTCAAACCATTGTAATCCATGCCTTAAGCGGTAATACTTGTCTACGCTATATGCTCCTCCAATCGGCATTACTTTTTTTCCGTGGAAATTATAAATCTCGCCATCTCTTGCAAACAAAATATTGGGATACTGTTCTTCCACATATACGATACCTTCGTTCCAAACCAATTCATCATAGTCTGCCGCAAGCCAAGGTCTTTCTTCATGATTCCCATGAACACAAAATAATGTAATATTCAATCTAGACAAATATGCTTTTACGTCACGATCAGAGCCGCCGCAATAATAATTAATACCTGCATCTCCTAAGATAATCATCACATCATCAACTGTTGTTCCGTTTTCCACACAGAACTCCTCGATACGGTCAAAATCTCGATGCGTATCTCCTGTTATGTAAAAATGCATTTACTCATCATCTCCCTCTACATAAAATTCTTTCATATCCTCCAAACGTAAGCACCCAAGTCTTCCACCAGGGAAACTACAGCCGCAATCGATAGCAATATGGTTATTGGCTTGATAAATAAATCCAGGTCTTGGATTATTTTCAATCAGCATCGTTGGTGTGTGTCCTGTAATTACGTACTTGTCATCAAAATACTTGCTTTCATAATCTGGTCGTTTCCATACAAGCTCGTCCAACTCATATTCCCACAATTCTTTATCCGGCTCAAAATTTCCCAATCCAGCATGCACCAAAACAAATGTCTTTCCTGCCACTTCAATCTCATCGTACACTTCAAAATCTGAGATGAAATCAACTATTTCGTGTTGCGTATTCTTATCGCATTTATGAAACTCGTCTGTGGTGGAAACAGCACCGTTCTGTTGCCAGTTAAGCAGCTTTTCAATCATTTCTTCATCCATTTTTGCTACAGTTTCTTCAGTAATTTCCTGCAACAAAAATGAAAAACACTCACAGGCCATTACACAATGATTGCCTGCAATCACTTCAACATTAGGTCTTTTCATCAAGTCTATGATAATTTTTATTGGGTTGGGACCACGATCCAGGATATCGCCTAGAATATAAAGCATATCGGAATTCTTAAAATCTATGATTTCAAGCATCTTAATATATGCATTATAATTGCCATGAAGATCACTCATTACATATGTACTCAAGTCATTTCCTCCTCCGCACATTTTTTCAATCACTAATCCCATAAATAATAAAAGTATTCTTTCAACATGTCCAGTGCCTCGCCTTGTGATTTCTCACGATATTTTTCTATTCTAGACTCTTCCTCATGGTACTTATCATAAATTTCTTTATATGCTGGTAGCTCATCCATAAAATGAACTCTTCTTGAACCAGTTTCACGTGTCCTTTTCCGTTCAGCTTCTGTTTGAAGTTTTTCTCCGAAAGTTCCGTATTTTTCTTTAAATTCTACAAAAGCTTTCATATATTCTTCTTCGTATGGGTTTTTCATAGTGCAAGTTTCTTCTTTTGCTTCTCTCCAAAGAAATATCATACGATCTAAAATCCCATTCCATTCTTCATGGCAAGTATCGTTGACTAATATCCCCTTAGAATTCACATAATCCTCGCCAAAGCAGCTTGGCGAACCCATGCGATTTTGTCTTAAATCTTGCAGCATATCCGGAATAAGCATCTGTAAATAATCGTATATGCTCCATTTGTCACACTCCGCATATCCACGAACAACACGCTGCCAACTCCACTTGATACATTTTCTAATATGCTTAATTGTCGCTAATAATCTGCATTTAGCCCCCAATCCACACATTTGAAACCCCTCTTTGTTCCAGATATTAATATCTTTCAAGTTTTCACCTCCGACTTAACTCGAAATATAATTAGTTACATTCCTGCATTTTCTTTCAGACAGGAAAATCATTTGATTCCATATCTAAAAGTTCAATCATTTCCTTAATAGCTGATTCCATTCTTTGTGCCAAAGTAACTAATGATACTCCTTCCAAAATAATCCCATTTAATTCTTCAACGCCTTGTACTTGTGAAATCCATACTTTCGCTTCATCATCGTATGTGAAAATTATTCTTTTCCTTAAATTTTTGTTCATTAAATACCTCGATTGCTCGCAAGCATCTGCTGCTTTCTATAATTCTCCACCATTTCTCCAACAGAATGTGCATCCACGCCGTAGATTACTTTTATTTCACCTGACAAAGCCCTCCAGAACTCCTGCCAATAAAGGTGCTTTCTCTTTTTTTCGAACATATTACTGATGTTCTTCTCTAAGACAACGCCTGTGTGTTCAGCACATTTCCTAATTTGTCTTGAAAGTTCAACCGATTCAAAATCCCATTGTTTTTTTCTTCTAAATATCTGATTTGGATGTGCAACCACATCAAACAATCCACTTTCCATACCGGCTACAATTCCTTCTGCCAAATAATGTGCCTCATCACTTTTATTCTCTAAATCAAAAGTGTAACTACCATCTGCAAGCAAGGAGAAGTGTTGCCCCAAAAGCAAAATACCCAATTTCCATTTTTCTTTTAGTTCTCTATAGTAATCAATGTATGTTGGTATATATTCGATTTCCAGTCCAACCTTAATTTCAATCATTCCTTTATACTGCTGCTGTAAGACTTTCAATGTACCCACATATTCTTTCAATTCTTCCATTGCCATTCTGTAATTGAATGAATTTCCTGGAAATGGTGCGTGGTCAGTAAACACTATTTCTTTTGCTCCTAATTCAATAGCTTTTTGAATATACTCATTCTCTCGTTCATCACCTGCATGCTTACATCTATAACCATGCACATGGAAAATCGTCTTATCCATTTCTGCTGCACCAACCTTCTTAATCATTATCCACTGCATAACACATAGGCATTTTCTCGATATGTACACAGTTTATCCTATCTTTACAACCAATCATATCTGGAACAACTTCTACAACCAAGTCCACCCAAGACGTGAAATCTCCGTAATACGTTTCTAATTCTTTCTTTATCGAATAGTCGGTCGGTGCATACCTTGACACTGGAAGTAATGCCAAAACAGATATTTTCTCCTGCACTGAAAGTTGTTTTAATTTTGATAATATTTCTTCATTCTGTACCCTTCTGGATAGACATGTGTTATGAGTTGTCATAAGACATAAATGATCTACAACAACCATACTTATCTTAGAGACTCGATTTCTGTTTTTTACTTTATACTCTCCAATTCCTCGATTAATACTGCTGGAGTGTCATCTATTTCAACCACCACTTCAGGGAACGCACTTCTGAAGTCTTTCGATTCTTCTTTTAAAGAAAAATACAAAATAACACCCGAATTAATTTGATTGATATATTCACATAGTTCTGCAGCATACCTTGTGTTATCCTCACCATTCCGGCTTACAAGAGCCACAAAATTCTCATTTTGACATACTTCTGCTAATTCAATCGTTGTCATATTTGAAACGTTTAGGTTATTTGATGTTTCCTTTCTGCGTCTTAATCCCACCATAAAACAAATCTTCCCTCTCTCCTTAGCTTCTCCGTTATCGTTTCATAATTAGCCAAATCCAAACTATTCGGTGCAAATTCAGCAATTTCTATCATTAACTGTTCAATCTCTTCTGTAACCAGTTTTTTATAACACTTGAATTCTAACGAATCATGGGATATTTTTATAATTTCGGCTCCGTACTTTTCATACCATTCCTTGGATTTTCTTTCCACTGTTCTCCATTCTGGACAATCATTCCAGCCACCCCACAAAGAGCCAAACATCGAAAACACTTCATATGCGTTTGATACATAAAATTTTACCGGCAGACTTTCATCTTTTTTATTTTTCACGTAATGTCCATCACAATAATATAAACCATCCTTTTCTTTCTTAACAAAATCGCGTACAAATTGGAACATATCTATATTATCAATTACACAATCAATTGATTTTAATGGAGAAGAATCCTCTATGCTCTCAGTGACCTTATGATCGTAACGTTCCAACTTTTCAACACCCAATGCTCGCGCCGCAACATCCGGAACATGCACATAATGGTAACCACCTCTCGCCCATCTATCTTCTTGCTCATAAATCTTCATAAAAGCATCGTAAAAATCTTTTCTTATCAGTATTTTCCTATTACTGATGTATTTCCACCATCCACCTTCTTCAGCTGCAAATCTATATTGATAAGTAGTGCTTTTCTTAAACAATGGTGCAAATTCTTCTAGCTTACGTTCGTCATACGGAAATCCTTCGAATCCGATAAAATAGCATCTTGCGTCTGACGTGATAATCCATAAACATCCCCAGCCACCCATTCCTGTGGAATTTTGGATATTCACTAGAATAACTTTTCCCCAGAAATTGTCATTCAGTTCTTCCAAAGCAAATGTTTTTCTTTCTAAACCCATACATCAGTCCTCCTTCCGAAAAATATTTATAATTACCTCCAATTAATCCCTTATCGGAAACGTATTGTGCTGCAAACGCTCCAGTATTATTTCATCTTCAATTGCAAACAAATCCGTTTTCCCGCAAACATTAATCAATAACTGCCCTAAACGCATATCTAGATACTGTCTCCATACAGTTTCCAGTGCAGAAAGAATTGCCTGGATTCTTCCAACATCTCGTCCACCTCCACCGAGCCAAGAACTTTCATACAATGTTTTTACCATGTATTCCAACATTCCTTTGCGTAGATCACCATTTTCGAATTCTGCATATTCCAAGTCTGCCGGTGCAATATGATCATGACTGAATACCGACAGGAACTTTTGCCCGTCATAAATCAAATTAACAGTTACTTGCCAATCGCTATAATCTCCGTTTTTGGCACAATTTCTGTATAGTAATTCGTCTTTATCATTTATAGGACCATCTACTATTCCATAAAGTTCTGTGCCAATAACATGAACAATGTCCTTTCGCCTAAACATCAGCGGCATGTCCACATACCTATTTTCAAAACATTGGTTATTTGCACGTTCTATTGCATCCTCTTCATTTTCAGAATATAGCCAAAAGGTATCATTCCTATATCCTTCCGGGCTGAATCCAACACCACCAAATACACCATTCGTGTCTCCAGCTTTTTTCTTACATTCAAGCAATTCCTTATTAATTCGGAATGAATTTCCTTCTTTCAAGCCATCTTCATATGCAGCTTTAAAATCAAGATAACATCCCTCTTCATCGTATCTGCCATCATACCATGTGAATAATCTGTAAAATGCATTACCGTCATTTTCTTTAAATTTCTCATAATACATTTTGTCTCGTGACAATCTTTCTTCTATCTGTTTCTTTAAGAATTCATCCGATGTATTTTTCTGAATTTCCAACAATGCCCGGAGTTTTTCATCATATAAAGCAATCCTATGATTATAAATCAAAGTTGCCTTATCCCAATCTGAAAACTCAATTACTTGGCTTTTCATAAATCTTCTATAATTCTTTGATGGAATCATCTCAAACATAAAGCTCCTCCTTCGTTTCTAGACACATGCAGCCCAATCTTCCACTGCTGAATCCACATCCACAATCGATTATATATAAATTTTCTTTTCGATTTTTCCATATACGACCATCATCGATATTTGTATGACCGCATACAGATATGTAGCCGGCAATACCATAGTGCAGATAAAAATTATTCCAAGATGTACCCATCAAATAATAGTCCTCCACCTTAATTACTCCCGGTGCGGATGTCATTGCATGTGCCAAAAGATACTTTTCTTCTTTTACTTTCACAGCCTTTTGCACTGGCCATGACAAAATAGTATTTGCCAGGTTTTGTAAATCTACAGGAGTTAAACGTTCCTGCAACAACTGAAAGGAATTATATGAATAAGGTGCAATCTTACTTCTCTTTCTTTCTGGCAAAGCATAATATTCCAAGATGTACATTGCTAGCCAATGATCATGATTTCCCCTAATTACATCACACCGTTTTCCCAATCGTTCTATATTAAAATATAAGTCAACAGGATTCGGATTATGGCTTGATCTGTCAAATACATCACCTAAAATGTATAAGTGGTCACTCTCCGAAAATCGTATTTTTTCTAACAATTCGCAAAACCTTCTATTGTCATTATGTATATCACTGATAACGTAATGCATTCTATTCCTCCCAATTTGGAATATCTATCAATACACGCGTTTCCCAGATTTGCTGGAGAAAATGTTTATTATCCTCATACCAAGCCCTCATAACTGGAGCTACATATTCATCAAAATCATTTTCCTGGAATCCTTTATCAAGATCAACAATTCCTCGATAATGGTCATTATCTGTCTCATATTCCACTTCGTATATTGATCCATTCTCGAAATCTATATCACAATACACAATTGCACCATAAAATGCCGCTATAGGCACACGCTGTCTCACTTCCCTAATATCAACCACATAATGTTCTATCCAATCTAAAAAAATAAATGTTTGATCTGAACACCATTCTTCTTTGCTACCAATAAAACAATTTAGAGGAATCTTGTATAACACAGGTAATTCCGGCTCTCTTTGACGCCCTGGAATAAGATTTCCTAAACACCGACTATCTTCTGCAACAACCCTATCGTATGCTTTTATCAATTCTTTTTTATCAGTAAAAACTCCAAGTATTTCTGTTTCATTACCAAACATCATGCATAAGATGTAAATCTCTTCATTGTTCATCTTTATTAATCCTTCCTATGGTCCATAACATATTTGATTATCTCGTCCTTCTCTTTCAATATTTCGTTAAGAACACTTTTTGCTTCGTTTTCTGTATACCCGCAAGTTTCTACAATTCTTCCATCTGAAATGCAGGCAACTATGCTTTTAAAAGAATAATGCTCATCTGGTTGTTCGAAATAAATGTATACTTTATTATCAGGAGTATGGAGTAATCCGCAAACCTCAATGTCACTCAGTATGGTTTTATACCATTTCATGGGTAATAAATCCTTTAACGTCAACGGATTATTATGACGCTTTGCATCATAGTTTATAACCAAGTCGTAATCATCCAACACTAAAATGCAATCACAATCATATCCTGGAAGTTCATCGCTAACCTTTTCAATTTTTATATCGAGAGCTGAGTATGAACAATCATCCTTCATGATTACTTCAAAATCCAACATTTTGTCATGCCATACAAAAAATCTCTGCAGTTCCTCTGACATTTGTATATGTGGTAGTTCCTGCAAATCCTGCACTGTTCTAATCTCATACACCTGCCACCCACGTATCCTAAAGTAAAAACAATTGTCATCATTTATTTCACAAAAATCATTCTCTCTGCACCATTGTTTCCATCCATTGACAGAATCTACTGGAGATCCCCATAAACCACCTCTTGGCTTTACATCATATTCTTCATTTTCTGCTTTTTTAAATCTATCTCTATCGAAATCAGCCGAACCATAATGAACATACATTTTTCGTTCTAAGTTCAGATTTTCTCTAATTCCCATCTTTTACCCCGCTTCTCCCAAAACATCTCGCATGAGCCTATCAATTATTTCATTTGACAATAGTTCATCCTCTTCAAACAGGAAATCTCCTTCGTTCTTAGAACTGGCTACCGTAATCCAACAACACGTTTCAACAGAATCTTCCGCAAAAATATCCTTCCCACAATCCCTTCTTCGCCTTCCGTTCAAATCTCTCGCCCTAATATCAGAATGTTTTACCATTTTTAATATTTTATTGCCCCAGTTGCTACATTCTCTCCAATATCCTTTTACCAAATATTCGTCAAGACAAACACCCATTAATTTGTATCGTCCAATCCAATAAAAATATTCCTTGAATATTATTTTCCGAAACCTAATCTTTGCTGCTCTGGTGTATAAAATAGATTCACACCCATAGAAATTATGTAATTTGAATATTTCATCTGTAAAATTAAAATCAAACTCTTTTAATATTTTTGCATTTAAATCGTGTTGAAAAATATTATAATACTCATTTGTAACGTAATAATCAGATACAATATGTCCGGATTTTGACATTCTATATCTTGATTTCTGTTCATTCGGGACAGCTTGGTTGTTTAGCCAAAATTCTTCAAATTCATTGATATCATCCACAAAGAATTCTGAAGTTCCTGATATAAAAGAACAATTATTTTCATCATACAATGTAATTTTGTACATCCTCATCTCCCACCATATTTAACATCTATTTACATATGTAGCACTTCCTGTTTCAATGCAATATGCTGCCAACCGTCCACCGTAAACACAACCACAGTCAATTGCTATATGGCCATTCTCTAAGAGTATCTCGGGTTTTCTGTCGGCACGGATGAACGGTGTCGGTGTATGCCCAGAAATAACAAACGTATTTTCATCCTTATAATATCGCCTACTATAATCAATTCTCTCACTCAAGAAATCCAATACGTCGTATGTATCCAAAGGCTTGTCTTCCTCAAATCCCGCAATCCCGGTATGCACAAGCACATATTCTTTTTCATTACAATTAATAGTCACACAAGATTTTGCTTTGCTAATATAATTAAAGATTGCAGTTCTTTCTTCCTCAGCAAATTCTAAAAATCCATCTACAGTCGGTAATGCTCCATCCTTAATCCATGAGCGAAAATCCCATTTTTCCCCTTCGTTATGAAACTCTGTCAACTCCATACCCAGTGTTTTTACGAAGTAGTAGAAAAGATAGTCATGATTCCCCCAAATAAAGGTCACATTTTTACGTTTCATCAGATCCTGCATCACACCGATCGGATCAAATCCCCTATCAAGAACATCTCCCAATATGTATAGGTGATCAGCATCAGAAAACTGAATCTTCTCTAACAATTTAAAATACTCTTTTTTGCATCCATGAATATCCGATATCACATATTTCATTATTTAAAGTACCTCGCCACTTTTTTCTCATATTTTTCTAGTGCTTGCATCAAACCTTCTTTGTCTACCGTTCGAACAAAATAATGCAGCTTTTTTGTTTCCTCTTGTATATCAAAATCATATGAGAATATGGACGGTGCCTCTATTGACTTATATAATCGTTTTCCGAAATCATAAATAAACTGTCGTTCTTCTGGATCATCGATATCTTTAACTTGATAGAACATTTCATCCATAAAGAAATGTATTGCAACCCAAATATTCTTCTTTTTCTCAAGTAAGTCGCATTTTAATTTTTCAATTTTTTCTTGCGCGATAACATTTGATGTCGGGAACTCTCTGCAGATATCTTCAAACTCATTGAATTTGTCGTTCAAAAATTCTCCACTTTTCAAGCGGAAATGATATGCCTCTTTATTCTCCCTCAACTCTTTTAGAAAATCTGACATTCCATCAGCAAAAATCTGACAGAATGTTTCCGTGTTCCCTCGTCTTAAATATCGTTCTCTATACTCCGCTTCTAAACTATCTTCCGGATAACACAATATTACATTTCTGTTATAATCTCTTTGTAAAATATCAATTGCAGCCTGAACGGTCGGAATAATGACATATTTATACTCTTTTTCTTTCTCCAAAATATCCGCAATCATATTGTATGGATAAATGGGATTATCGACATGGTATTCGGATGCCTTTTCTCGTTCAAACTCCCCAGTAATTTCTTCCTTCACAACCGGCAATATTCTAGCGTATGGCATACTTGCAATTTCAACACATATATCTGAATGTGTGTTTGCAAATGTAGTTTTCCCGCATCCGGCATATGCTGCAATGATCATATAGGTTCCACTCCCTTCACTAATTCTGATGCGAATTGGAAAATTGTATTTTCATGGCTTCTCTATCAAAAAGTAAATAATGCCAAACATACTCTCCACCATTAACAATTTCACTGCCAATATAATCATCAAGAGTAAACTCCGGATGTTCATGGCCTGTTCCGATACAGACTAAAAGATATTCTTTCTTGGGTTTATCCAATGTATTAAACCACATATGCGGAAAACCATACTGTAATCCAATCTTTAAAATATTCTTTTTAGCCTCTTCTACAGTATCAAATGGCAGATATAATTCTTTGATACCTGTATGATTAAGTAATGCTTCTTTATATATAAGCATCTTTGGCACCTCTCTTTCTAATTACCATATTATAAGTTTTCTAAATCGTTCTGAGACCAGACACATCCGATTCCGGAATATGCTTATTCAGAACACCCTCACTATCAACTATGTCATATGAAACCTCTTTTTGTTGAAAAAGAGTCCCATAAGCATCAACAGCAGCTATTCTTCCGTATTTTTCGCTTTTCTCTACCCCATTATCAAAATCAAAAGAAACAAACTCTCCCTTTTTATACTTTGGTCTGCCCACGCACACCATAGTTGTATCAGTTCCGAGTTCAATGATTTTTTCGTACAACATTTCTGCATGGTGATATTCTCTATTATCATGAAAATGTCCAAAATACCATCTCTCGTAATCTAATTTACGTTCAAGCTTGGAAATCCATTCCTCTGTAGATTTATCCACCTCTGCCTGGTTAATAAAATCCAAAAACAAATCTGTGGGTTCATACACGAATGGGCAGGTATGTGAAAAAACATAATCTACCTGCCAATTGATTTCTGTTAATTTGTTTTCAACATACTGTTTGATTTCTTCTGTTGGCTGCTCACTTTCAAACCAAGGCCGCCCTGTCAGAAGCCTATAATACTTGTCAACACTATATGCTCCACCAATAGCAATACCTTTCTTGTCGCCAAAAGAATAAACCTCTCCATCCTTTGCAAAAAGAATGTTTGGATAGCTTTCCTCCACGTAGACCGTACCACCATTCCACTGTTTTTCAACATATGTATCTAGTTCATAAGGGCGGGCCTCGTGATTTCCATGAATAGTCAATATCGTAATGGGCAACTGAGCTAACATTTTTTTATTTTTAATATCCCTTTTCCCTAACCAAAAATTCAATCCAAAATCGCCAAGCACTATCAACACATCTTCAGTGGTGAGGTTATACAACCTACAAAACAGTTTAATCTTGCTGAACTCTCCATGACAATCTCCGGTAATGTAATATGCCATACAAACACCACCTTATATCTTTAATCCATTTCGGCTTGTCTGAATCCAAACTGCTTCAGTTCAAGCCATGACATTCTAATACCACTAAATTCTTCTAAAACATCCATCATCTTATCCAGATTCCCCGATGCCTCTTTTACTTTCCTAATGTACTCGGAATTCTTTTGTAATTCTGCTATAGTTTTAGCAAGAACTTCATCTTTTTTCTTCTGCTCATGGTAAGACTCTTCCAACTCCAGTATTTTTGAAGCAAAGTGGGCTCCATCTAGCATATCTGCCCACCAGAATGTAATATCACAATTGCTTTTATCTCCGAAAACCTCTTTTACTGCTTGATAAAATTCTTTTTTTACTGCCAGATGATTTCCAAAATCTAAGTAAATGTGACGCCATCCCTCTGGTACACACGTTTCCTTATCATCAGAAGAATCACCAATAATAATCGTTCTTGCTGCCGCAAGCTCCGTACTCATTGGACCATCCCAATAACATTCTCTCAAAACTGAGAACAAATTTTTTATACTTGCATAGGGGGTTGTTTCGGATAAGTAATCCACCGAAAAACACTCCCCATTTTTCTTATAAAAAGTCATCACACCGCCTGGCCCCATAGCTCCTGGCTCTGAAACCGAGAAAACTACTATATCATCAAACATTTCTTTCTCAAGTAATTCAGCATATCTCATAGTTAATTCCCTTTCTGTACTCTTCACAAGACGTTCTTATTAACAACCACTCTATCAGCATATCGCATTATTTCAGCCCACAATCGAGTCGCCGCTTTCATCTCTTCACATAGTTCCTGTATCTCCTTGTCGCTCACATATTCTTCACCCATCGTATCCACATGTTCATAAAAGTATAAATAATTTCCTGTCGCTTTTAGAATTCGCTGAATCGCTTGCTCGATGGTATATTTTTTCCCTTCAAATACTACAGAATTAAAAGTCAAATCATCATCTGTTTGTTCCACAAGCATCATTAGTCTCGAATAAAGCCATTCCGCAAACATTAGATCCATATTTATCGTTTCTCTGTAATCAAAGCCATATTTCCTTCGTTCAAAGAATCTTTGCAATTTCTTTTCCTTTGCAAAATTACTTCCATAATTTTCTATATTAATACCCAGATTGTCCAAGTATTTATTTCGTTTCATTGCTATTCCTCTTTTCTTCCGGAAATTCCTTACAGAAAACTTCAACAGCTTCAAAAAACTTCTTCTCATCTATTTCATTAGACATGTTTAGTGCTTTATCCGAATCTACAAATAACGGAAATCTTGTCCCAGCATACGCATATTCATTGAATGTAGATTCAAGTGGAAATTCATTACGAGGTTTTTCTGCCAAAACAACCTCAATGCATTTTGCAAAATAAAACTTTTTACAAATGTCTTTTTCTTTCACATCAAGCATATGCTCAGGATTTTCTATGTCAAATTCACTATCAATCATCCCAATCCCATATACATAAAATTCATCGTACTTATCTGGAACGTCACGCAAAAAACGATAATTTTTATATCTTAGAGTTTCTCTCATACAAATAGAAACTCTGTCTAGCACTGAAATGTATTTTTTCAATTCCTTAAATCTAAGATTCATTTCCATAAAATCACTCTCTAACTATCACTTAAACTGTGTTTGTCTATGCCAACATTGCAGATGTCTGCATATAATTGCATTCCTTTTTCTTCAAATATTTCTTTACATATGCTTAATACTTTACAAAAGCGTACTCTATCATCTCCACATGGCTTGTTGACCGGATTGAGAAATTCTTGAAGAAATGCGACGATAAAATCCTCATTTCTTTGCTCGGTTACTATTTGACTTAAAATTTTCTTATCTGGTTCTCTATATGTGTTACTCATTATTTCAATGAAAGTATTCATTCCCATCAACACATCCGTTTTTGCGTCGTCTTTCACATTGCAAACCATCAAATTATTCACATCTCCTGGAGTTAAGTTTTTAGCCTTTTCGTACATGGTTAGAAGATCTTCATACAAACCTAATATATTCTCAATTACCTTTCCTTCTTTGGGATCAACGATTGCAAATAAGATTGCCATTACTTATCCTCCTCTTCTTCTAGCAGACTATATGGTTCTAAAAGAATCCTCTTCATTGTTTTTTTCTCTTCATCTGTTAAATCTTCCATGTTATGTTCTTTTTTCTTGTCGGTTGCCAATTTCCACCAAAGTGTTTCTGTAATGCCACACTCTCCACATGTACGAGGACTTAAAACTCCAAACATGCCCATTCTAGGTGGATAATCCCAGCCTTTGTTGAACGCTTTTTCAGGAGTCAAGTGTTCTTTCTTACCACATACTTCACAGTAGTGCCAAAATCCCTGTTCATTCAGCTGCTCTAGAAATTCCTGATGTTCCTTCTTCTCTTTTTCTTTTGCCGCCTCTAAAGCAACCTCTTCTGCGAGTTCCTTTTTTACTCTGTCTATTAAATCTGGGTCTATTTCTGTAATAAGTTCTTCGACCTTTTCATCTCGTACAATAAAAATTTTGTCATACCCTTCAGCGATATTAGGCATTTCTATAGCATCCATTTCTGACCACAATCTGTCAAAATCCTTTTCGCTATGCTTAGGAGATTTTATTAAGTTATTTCTAAACTGCTCTTCTGATGGCATAACAACGTAAATATTGATTGGGGCATCAGTTGCTTTTCTAAACTCCTCTACATAAGCAATTCGCCTCTTGGCTTTGTAGTATGTGTGTTCCAAAACCACGTCATCTCCTCGCTTTATTGCATTGATAACATCTTCCTGGATTTGCTCATTTACCTTGATTAATATCAACTTGTATGCAAAGAAATCCATCATCTTAGAGTCACCATTTTCTTCTCGTAACTTTCTCTGATAATCACCAACAGAGAAATGTTTCCACGTGTTAAAGTGATGTTCAATAAAATGTGTTCTTCCACTACCTGAAACTCCCATTACAATATTTAGTGCCATGCCAGTTCTTCTCCTTCACTTTAAATCTCTGATTTGATTTCTGGAAAATCATGTTCAAATACTTTCTCCAAAGTCATCAATAATTCATTCTTGAAGATTTTTTCATATGAATACTGTAAATTACCATCGTTAATTTCTTTCACGATTTGAGAAAAGTACTCAGCTCTTTCTTCAAAGTCCTTTTCTGTCGGCAGAAAATCGAACATAAACAATGTTCTGTTTTCAAACTCAATTTCTTTATTACAAATCGCCAAATATAACTTATAGTTTTCTGCACAGATGTCATAAACCACATCGAAGTATGTAATTCTCTTATTAATATCCTTCCAGCGTTGAACGACCCCAGGAATCGAATAGCTCTTTATAAATCGTTCTGTTTCTCCGACAATTCGAGTAAGTTTCTCGCGTACCTCTCTTTTGTCTAAGAATCTCGTATTCACAAAGTTTCGAATCACATCGATTCTTTTCTCATAATAAGAAAAGGCATTTGCATTATCTTTTTCCATTCCTGGAACAAAATTATAATTACAGCTCTCATCAACCTCACTTAAAACATCATAGAGCATTTTATAGACTTCCCTTATTTGAGAAATATTCACACCATTCTCGCGCTCCATCAATGCCTGCGTTATTGTTTCTATTTCTACTTCTTCAAGAAAAGCCATTTCATCTCCACCACCAAACGCAAGTCCTAACAGTTGGATTGTATTTATACCTATTATTTCTTCGTTCCCTCTTAAGAAGCTCCTTATTCTACTTGCCATCCTATCCTTTCCTGCTTCGTCATCAGCAACAAGTTCTAATGCTTCGGATATTGATGCTGTGGATACCTGTTTTCTTTTCTCCATTGCTTCAACCAATGCCGGCACATCGAAGAGATACGCTTTTCCTGCCTTCAGATACAGTTTTTTATATTTCTTGATGATAAATTCATCCATATTGACTTTTCCTCCTGTCTCACTGAACAATTACAGTCTAACTCAATTTTTGCTAGAATCTCGCCAACACACTGGCGGATTTACGTATTTTCCTTATCTCCTTTAAAATAATTGCAAGTAATCCATAAAAACCATTGTTTCTACCGCCGGAGTTCTGGATGCAAACTTCGCTCTCTCAATCCCATTAGTAAGCAATAGGCGTTCCCAAAGTTTCTTATAGTCCATAAAATCGAAAGTACAGTCATCTAAAATTACATATTCCTCTATTTGCGGATGTTCCTCCAAATACTTTACTATTCCAACACCTCTTTTGCGGTTTTTATCCTGCGTATGTCCAGAAATACTTAGCCCATACTTTTCTGTTTAGTTGAATAAATGCCCCGACATTACATCGAGACATTTACTCATAAAAAACACTTAAAATTTACTGTAAATCCATAGAATTTAAGGCATTAGCAACACAGCGAATAACATAAGGATATGTACAGCCTTGTCCTGTGGTGATATTTAAATCGTCTTCGATTCTCTTCTTTGCTTTTAAATGATTCGCTGACCCTTTTGGTATCTCATCCATGATCAGCTGCAAGAAATCCTCCGACGGTTTCATTTTGGCATTAAGTTTTCTCCAGTCAAAGACATTTTCTGCTTTAAAGAATGCATCTGTTTTTCTCATCTGTTCAACAACCATAACATCGCAGATAAGCTGTGCATGATCAGGATAAGGAATTTCTATATTCGTTGAAAATACTCCGTCTTTATAGATTTCCGGTAATCTTTCCATGAAACTCCAGGAAGTATGTACTTTTGCCTTAACCCCTTTTACCACTGCATGGTCGATAACAACAGAGAATCCATCAAAATTAAATGTGTCGCCATTTGTTTTGCATAAGTAATACTTATCAGCTGTGATGTTATTAAACATCCATTTCTCGCGTCCATTGAAATCTCCAAGAACGACGCAAGGTGTATTAATTTTTTCTAATCTCTTATTAAGGTTCTCCATCTGCGCAATACGAAATTTACGATCCTGTTCAATTTTCCCATTACAGATTACTCGAATTCTAGTTCCTACAACTGTCAGTTCGAATCCCGCACCTTTAACCAATACTTCTAAATAGTTGGGGAACTCATTTCGGTCATTCCAAATAAATTCCATTACCTGTCCCGACTCATATTTCTTGTCAACAAAGATAAGTACATCATTTTGACCTTTAGGTGCGTTGGTACAGTATGTGTTGTAGTTTAACCCCTCAATTGCTTTCTCAAACTCGTATCTGTTTTCTGCGTCTTTTGAATATTCAGTAATGACACCGAAATCAGGCATTACTCTTTTAATCTCATCAAACACAATTTCCGGAATGGTTTCTCCCTTTCCTGCCGCCTGCTGAATATTCCAGTGAAACCCTTTTAACCTTTTTAAATTTAACATATTGGTCTCCTTTCTGATTTACAGAGGGAGAATCATATCTCCCTCTATACTTATTTTGTTTTACTAATCTACGCTTTCCAGCTCATCTTCAATTTCTTCATCTGTGCAGTTGCAAAACATATCCTGTAACATTTCCCAATCTCTCTCCGACATACTGTCCCTCCTTTTATTTTAGTTATAATAACCTGTTATTTTAACTTTTTCTTATATTGCCACAACCTTCCCCTTTTTTCAAGAAAAACTTTTTATAACTTGTTTTTTTGATTTTTTCTGATATAATTAGAAATAAATAAAGGAGGATAAGAGATATGGTTAAATACTTAATTGAATTAAAAATGGCGGATAAAAATCTTGCCATTTCAGAAGAAATGGAGAAAATAATAGCACAATGTACGCAAGAGGCCAATGAGACTACTGTTTCCATTAGAAACAAACGTCTTTTTACTCTTGAAAAAAGGATTGACGAATACACCCTTGTTGTGGGAATTCAAAGCAAAACTGCCATTAATCCTACACGAACTTTATCTACACTTACACGTGCTGTATCAAGAAATGCTCGTATGACAGAAATACTTAGTAATGGTAATCATATAATAAATGGATGTATATTCAATTCACGCCTTCTCAGTGAAGAAGGTTCTCAAATTTTACACTTATCTGATCCAGCTATTGTTTCTGAAATAGTAAATATTTTCTTTGGAAATGAATTCACACCTAAAGAGAAAGAGATTGTTGAAAGTACAGCTACTGAAATTCGAGAACTAGTTTTATCATATAAAAATACTCTTGCTAACTTGAAATGAGAAAAACACCCGCAAGTTTCTCACTAGAAACTTGCGGGGAATTTTTCCTTATATTCTTTTAGCGAAATCCAAACTAATCCATCCGGCACCGCTTTTCAGCTTGCCCCATTTCGTTGCTCCCTTGCCATCCGCTTCTGCAACAATGGTAAACACACCGATGCCCGTATATTTACCTATCTTATCATAATTTGTTCCAGGTCCTTTTCTGATATTCAGATTCTTAATGCTGACACGTACACGATAAGACACCTTTTTCTGTTCTGACTCGGATGGTTTTGATGGTACATACACCACATTACCATTCCAGTCAAAAACAGAATATCCTTCATTCTTATCTGCACAAGCCTTTGCATTTTTCAGCACCTTATAGGCACCCTTCTGGCTCTTTGCATCTGTCCAACTCTTATGGACTCTGTACCACTTCTCCGGTTCTATAGTAATCTCTTTCACATCATACTGTGTCAGATTCCACTTCTCAATAATAGAACACAACTTCTCCACATAGGTAAGGGATGTAGCATAACCGCCATCTTTAATAAGCTTCACCACTTTTTTATAATCCGCCATTCCGGCAATGCCCTCATACCTTTTCTTACTACCATTCATGGCACCAATTAAATAAGCACTGTGGTCTGCAATGGAATCTTCTACACACGCATACTTACGGAAATCTGCTGTGATAGTTTCATATGAACCATCTACGTTCTGCTCCTTCGTCTGCTTTTTGTAAACAGATTTTCCATCCCACACAGAACCAGACCATGTATTGCCGGACAGAGATTTCTTCATACCAAAACAGTTATTGGCATTCTGGGCAAGTTCACTCTTGCCGTATCCACTCTCCAGAATGAATTGAGCCTGAGAAACAGATGCCAGAATACCACTTTTCTTCTGCTCAGCGGTAAATAATGCACCCACCTTTGCAATAACTTCTGTCTCAGAAAGCGAGATAAATTCTGTTGCTTGCATACCAGACACTTTTTCTGTCATAGCAACTTTCACATCTTTACGGAATCCATCCATGGTATATCCCATACCAAGCTGTCTCCAAAGATGTTCTGGGTCTCCATGATTGCTTGCAATTCCTCTCTTATGGCCTTCTGCATGACTGATAATCACACCATCTGCTGTCGGGTTCAAGTCATACTCCTTACAAAGCATAGCAAACAATTCCACTGCTGCTTCATAAGTACGCTTCACAACTGCCTTTGCAATTGCCATATCAGAACAAGAAAATGTAGACCCACCAGTATATTTGATACAAGCAGGCTCACACATTTCCACACCAATGTGCGTGTTATTTCCAGATCCATTCTTACCGGACGCACAATGCCATCCTCGATGGTTCCACGGAAGAGTCTGGTACACTGTTCCATCATTTCCATCAATAAATGCGTGAACGCAGGCATTGTCATAATCTACCCTGTTCCAACTGTTAATAAAAACGGATGCTCTCGGTTGAGGACATCCTACACTATGGAGCATAATCCCCTTCACTGTAATTTTCTTCCCGGCAGTATAGCACGGATTCTTTGTAAGTAAACTCTTAACCAATTTCATTGTCATCACCCTCCTCTTCTGCTCTGTCATGGAGCTGTGCCAGAATTGCCTTTAATTTCTCTGGAATCGGTAAACCCAGATGTGCGGCATTCTCTAGCAAAGACACACCTTCATTAGATAAGTAGAAGAAAATTACTGCAGTTCTAAGTACTGCACCTGTTCCAATAACTTCTACATCCAGCAAGTTAGCAATACCCACGAGCATTAGAATAAGCACCTTCCTGCAGATACCCTTAAATCCTACAGCACTGGACAGTTTCTTATCAGAAACAGCACACATTACACCTGTGATATAGTCAATTACCATAAAAACAATCAATGCGTAGAGCAGACCATCATAACCTCCCAGGAAGTAACCGAGCCATCCTCCTACCGCTGTGAATACAAACTGAATACTGTTCCAAAATTCTTTCATTACTTAGTTCCTCCATTTCTAAAAAATTGCATAATAAAAGACAGGCAGATCAGCCTGTCAAGTCAACCAACTACTATAATTCACAACTCATTTCAAAATAATTGTGCTTCTTTACAATTCAGATTCCCTTGCTATTTACAGCCTTTAGAGTGATGAATAGAACTACCAAAGTTATATCCATTCATACAAAGGAGTAAATTAGTATGAAATCGAAAAAAATCAAAATCTCGTATTCCACTCGCTTTCAGAAACGCGGAATACAAACTGTTCCTAAAATTCAGATTGAAGGCAAATGGCTTGAACAACTTGGGTTCTCTATCGGTTCTATTATTAATGTTGAATACGAAAATGGTTCTATACGTATCCGCCCCTTAACTACTGAAGAAGAAACACTTCATCGCCACCAGGCTCTCCAATCTGAAATAAAACAAAAAAAGTAGAGAACTTAACTCATTACAACAACGCCTTCTTTCACTAGTGGCTGATGTGTCTGTGTGCTATGGGAATTCTTCCTCAAAATCATAATTCTACGTTTCTTGAGTCAGTGTGTAGGTAATCTTCATAGTCTTATCAGCCGTCTTTACCACTGCTGTCTCAAGATTATTTATTGTCGCAAAGAAAGGTGTTAATAAATAGATATTTCTGTGGGAACCAGTCCACACAACAAAATACTGTTTCCACTGTAATGCAGGAGAACTGATTTTTTCGATTTTTTCATCGCCTTTTGTTAAAACAATCGTATCATCTGCCAGAATCAGAAAATCTCTCCCAATTATCACATCTTCAAGCAGAATCATGCTTCGTGCATCATTTGAAATCTCTCCCAATCCATAACTATTTGAAGTAATTCCCAAACTCAATTTAGTGACGTCAGTTGGGTTCTCTAAATTGATTTTATATACCTGTTTCCTGTTATAAGACATAACGTAAAGGTAACCATTTCTAATGCACGCCTTTGATTCCAGATACGGAGTCGATTCTCTAACAATGCCTACTGCATTAAGGTACACCTGGTGTTAGAATATAAATAGTACAAAATAAACATGACCATTTTCAA
>UMED01024097.1_pt1 | contig 32723 bp, 57 predicted proteins | sample 1964661 | NCBI WGS metagenome assembly UMED01 (sample SAMEA4836011, study PRJEB28245) | human gut metagenome | biome: gut microbiome; material: fecal sample | place: Denmark | collected 2008
TTGATCAGTAATGTATGCACACATAGCGCGAGTACGCCGAGGAAGTGGTTGTCCACCTTCGATAAATTCAAACTCATAAGGAGCAATGAACTTAATAGCTTGACCGAGTTTCCACTTAAAGTCTACACCTACATGCGAAGTATCAATCGTTTCAATTCCTTTAGCGGGAACAGCTTTCAAAAACGCAGATTCAAGAAATTTCGCGCGAACATAACCAAACTGAGGTTTAGACTTTCCATCTTTAGGAATGATACGCACTTTTACTTCAGAATCTTCATCTTTAACGCCGTGTTTAAGCTGAATGCTTACAATTTCGACCAATTTTCCTGCTGCTTTAGAACGGGATTTATCAGATACACGAGCAATTTCACCAATATTAATAATCATAGTTATCTCTCACTTGTTAAAAAGATTTTATACTCCACAGGACCATTATACTCTGGTCCCAAGAGTTTGTAAACTATTAATTCAAAATAGCTACCACCGCACTACGAGGTACTACACTAAAATCTCCTGCATGGACAACGTTCAGAAGCTCAACACCATCTTCAATCCACTGGTCTGTTACCCAACCACAGATAGGATTATCAAAAGGACGACGGATAGACACAGCAGCACACAATAGGTCTGTAGGGTCTTGTTCCTCAACTTCTTGGAACAGGATGAACTCATCTTCATAAACCAGGTTTTTCTTTATTTTGTTATTATCTAACCGGCGACCGTGGATGACGTAAGATTTGTCAAACCACTCACTTTTGGCAAATTCTTCAACAATAAATTCGCCTTCGCCAAAAACATCAGTCAGAGTTTTATGACCAGAAATCAAGGCATTAGTTTTAATTTTAGGTTCAACCAGTTTGTAGGTTTTGCCGATTTCAATAGCGGTAGTCATAGTAGGTTCCTTAATTTCCAGTGGTTTAACAGGGCATACATAAGTGCTTACAACATCAAAATCAATCAGTTTAGCTACCGGATTTGGTATGTATTCAGGATTATAATTAAATTTCATAATTATCTCATTTCAATAAAATCTACGAGTTCAGCATGCGATTTGCGGAACATTACTTGGTGCCCACCAATGATAACTTCATCTTCAGGAACTTCGTATACAGCGAGATAAAATCCTTTAGAAGATAATTCTTCCCGCTCTTCTCGTGTGAACCATCTCATCATATCATACTCACTAGCGAAAGCAAAATGATAAAGAGCTATAAACCATCCTGGAATATGATATTCTACTCCAACATAATCTTTCTTGAACTTAGTATTAATTACTATATTAGCGTTTTTAACTAATAGTTTATCTTCGTGTGGTAAAGGAATTCTTTTATTATTATCGCTATGATGCATAAAATTAGGTCTGTCATAACCTACGTGTAATAGCCACTCTTCGCTCCATGGATCTATTATACTCCTGTACGGCGTTATTTGAACACAAAGATTTCGACGTATTGTTATAGCATCTTCATAATCAAGAATACTAAACGATGATTCAACACGATAAATTTTCATTTTATTATCCTCAGTAGCTATGGTGTTATAATACCACAACTAACCGAGGAAGTAAACAACTTTTTATCGTTTTGTTGGAAGAGATAGAGGATCGCAATCTTCCTCTGATGGAGCATCTTCAAGACCCATAGCATATCGCAAAGCGTACTTCATCATCAGGATGTCTTTCGCACAGTCATGAATAGAATCATGCGCAACGAATCCATCTAAAGTTCCTTTTGGAAGAGGACACGTGGTCATATCACGAACAAGCAGAAGTGCTTCAATTCTGGTACGAATATCACGCTGATTCCAGAATTTACATGGTTCTAACTTAAATGTGTCAAGTTCATTCTCAGAAACACCATTAAGACGTTGAATATCACGAATGAGATCGACTAAAATTGGAAAATCAAACGACATTCCACGGCACCAGCCTTGAGATTTCCAAGGATCGATATTATGTGCATTGATGTAATCATTAAATTTCGCAATACCGTCGATAGTGCTTACATCTTCATCGGACGGTGCAATATTTTTTCGAGCTTCAGGAGACTGATTTTTCCACCATTCGATAGTGCTTTTAGTAAAAAGACGATGTCCTTTTTGGCTTTTTAAATCAAATTTGATTTTAATGCCGCGTGAAACTAATTCATCAAATGTTTCAACTACTTCTGGGTTAGGGTCAAAAGCAATTACAGCTAAATCAATAACAGCTGCTTTTTCACCACTTCCCATTGTTTCAAAATCTATAATAAAATCAAACATTAAATTTTCCTCGCTAAATCGCGAATTTGGCCTACAGTATAGTCTTGAATATAAACTTTATTAATAGGTTCATCAATAAATTTTGCCATAGATTCAATATCTTTTTGCATCTCTTCAAGACTGTATATTATCTTTAAAGCTTTTTCGCGAATAGTAATATTTTCAGGACCAGAATTTTTCTCAATGACAGCTTTAACATTTGTCATAAGAGATTTAAACTGACACCAACTTAATTCAATCATTAATAATCGCCTTATAAAGATAGCTAATTTCACCTAAAACATAATCACTGATTGTGACAGTTTTCACTTCACCACAAAAGAATTCTAACGCAATTAAATCTCGTTCAATTTCTTCTAATTGAAGCATCAACTTACTAGATTCAATTTTTACAGTTTCACGATTTTTACTATAAGCTATTTCATAAATTTCGCTCACTTTATCTTGAAGCAGATAAAACTGGTCTTTAGTTATTTCCACGAATAGCTTCCTCAAATTTAATTAGTAATTTACAGACACTTTCATCTAGTGTAATTACCGTATCTGTATTACTGTGATATGATTGTTTTTCAATTCGTTTAATTGCTAATATAGTATCACTTATAAGATAAAGCTTATGAAGGAGCTCAGCTCCTGTTACCATAACATCGAGATTATCTTGCTTATTAGTATGCTTCCTTATACCATCTATTAGACGATTTAAATATTTTGAATTGATGTTAATCATATATCCTCACACATAAAATACGTCATAACGACCACGGGTAACACCAACATAAAGAAGTTGTTGAGCCAATTCAGCATCTGCATAATGAATACAAGGTGTATAGATGAAAGCACGGTCTACAGACATACCCTGCGCTTTATGGAATGTTGATGCAGGAAGTGCTTTCACTTTACTAAACTGTGATTTAGCATCCCAAAAATCACTCCATGGAGCTTTTCCACCCTTATTCCAGTTTTTATAAGTTTCTGCTGTTTTACCTAAAAATAGGTTAAACTTATATAGCTCTTCATCAGATGAAATTATTTTAATCTTTTCACGATAATATTCATCATCGCCGTAAGTTTCTACTGTTAAATCCCAATGACGAATTAAGTATTCTCCAGAAACACCACGAGCTTTAACAAATGTTGATGTATACTCTGCTTCTATAATACGAACTAATTGTCCGTTATTAAAAATAATTTCTGACACAGGCTTTCCATCAATTTTATATGTTTTAATTAATGGTTCCTGCATTACAATAATTTCACCGACAATAAAATCTTTATCAGTTTCAAAAATCTTTTTACGAATAATGCTATTTAACTTGTCAACAGATTTATTCGTAAATGCCATTACGCGATTTTCAAACAAATCATCTAGAGATTTGACGATTGAAAAATAATTTACCATAAAATCGCGTAAAGCGGTATCACCAGTAAATCCACGTACTCCATGCCCGTCAACAACTTTATCATAAATCCACTTACCGTTACGAACGTCAGTAGCTACATCAATAATAGGAGCATTACTGCGTTTAACTTCAGTGAGTTCACACTGATAAAAATCTTTATGTGTAAAGAATGGACTGATATAAGCAGTATTTTCTCCTGGATCAACAGGTCTAATTTGCTTATTATCACCTATTCCAATTATAGTACACCAAGGTGGAATAGTTGAAAGCAGAATTTTAAATAGCTTTCTATCATACATTGACACTTCGTCGCAGATTAATACCCTGCATTTAGCTAAATCTGGTACTTCCTTCTGTTCAAAAAGAACGTTTTCTTCATACGTAACTGGGTTAATTTTAAGAATACTGTGAATAGTACTCGCTTCTTTCCCCGACAGTTTTGAAAGAATCTTTTTAGCTGCATGTGTAGGAGCTGCTAAAATAATACCAGTTTCACCCGTAGATATTAAAGCTTCAATGATGAACTTAGTAAGAGTAGTCTTACCAGTACCAGCAGGTCCATTAATAGTTACATGATGTTTCTTTTCTTTAATAGCCCTCATAACGATGTTAAAGGCATTTTTCTGGCCTTCTGTCAAATCATCAAATGTCATCGGAAAGTCCCTGCAATTGGAATACTAACAATACGCCCAGTATCTAGAATTCGTTGATATAATCTTTGTGTATCTACATCAGGCTTAACATGTTTAACTTCTATTTTATTAAACCAAAACTTGCGTGGAGTCTCAACTAGTCTTGGAATTCCCATACCTAAAGCTAGTTTATATTGGTCTTTGAGAGTAGTAAAAACTCTATCAGCAATCTCTCTTTCAAAAAACACAGCAGGACGATGTTCATCAAGTGGAACTGGCGCCGTAAATCCGTCTTTGTCTCGGTAAACTATCGCATATACATAAACCATATTATCCTCGGATAAGTTTAAAAATTGAACAATTTAGCGGGTATCCTCTTTTCAGTTTAAGTTTATCAATAAAAGACAAATTTTGATACCGCTCTACACCTTGAATAATTTTATCACACATATCATATTGCATTTCTGCTTCTGACAGCTTTTTCACAATTTTCCAATCCGAGCCTTTAAGAAGAACGTTCAATTTAACAACTTCAGCGCCTTCTGCTATGCGAGAACCATCAATACGTGCTTTAAGTGCTATAATCCTTAGCTTAATGTCAGAGGTCTGTTTTGATTTAGAAAGCTGAGAAATGTGTTCAATTCGGTTTTCACGTTTTTTCTGTATAGCTTTAATTTGATTATAAGTCTTTTTGATTTTAGCCCATTTCTTTTCATCTAAATTTAGTTTATGAACTTTTTTCGCAGATGAACGACCAATTCGCAAAGCAAATAAATCACGCTTTTCAATCAACTCTTCTAAAGTATAATCAGAACGAAATGTATTATACTTTTTCTTTACTGCAATAACATTCCCTTTAATGTATCCAACGTTATTATCAAAACGTTCTAATGATAATTTCTCTCCTTCAATACGATTATCAAAAGGTTCTCCCGAGTAAGCACAAACTTTTTGATCTAAAATGTTCTTAATGTAATTGAAGTCTAAGTTAAAATCTTTAGAACGTCTTTTTGCAGATGCCTGAGTATGCTCTAGACGACGTTTAATTTTACGAATTTGGTTATTAGACAGCTTCATATTTTTCTCACATCTTACGGACGGTTAACTACTTATACTATAACATTTTTACCTTAACTTGTAAACAACTTTATGAAAAATGCTTTAAAACTTTCATGGTATAATGAATCTAAGTCCTTCCATTATAGATTAAATCCTTCAAAATCAAGAGTATAGATAGTGTATGTTGAATACTTTTTATACTCGTATCTATCCGCAATTCTAAATACACTTCCAGCTGGTATCATTACTTCTTGTTCATCTGAAACTAATTCCATATTACGATAGCGATGGCTATCCGGAAACTTAAAACTCGGACTATATTCTTTACAACGTAAAGCTTTTATAGCATACTCCTGGAAATTAAACACCATAGGAGCTTTGAATTCAAAAATAACTTGTGTGTTGTATTCTAATCCAGAAGCAAAATGTAGAGCTATATTTTTATCATATGAAGCTGATACTACTTTATCAAATGTAATAATATCAATTCCTTGATTTAACACCTGTTTAGTCTCAACTGGAACACCTCTCCAAAGAGGTTTATCGTTTGGAACCAAACGAGATTTGACTATTTCATTTAACCAAGAATGATCGTCTGGTTTATTAGTAATACAATGAATTAAAAGTTCAATTTCAGATAAATTAAATCCTTCAGAAAGTAATTCTTCACGAATAGAAGCACGCACCGATGCATCCATTGATTTGATTTTAAAATCTTTTAATTGCATTGCTGAATATTTCATTCAACTACCTCAATATCATACACTTTAAATGTTCCAAATGAATCGTGTAATTTTTCTTTTGAAATAGAAGTTATTTTATACTTTCCAATTGGAATCATCCATTCTTGTTCACGTACAATCATCATTAAGTTATCAGTACGTTCTGAATCTAATCCATCAGTATCTTCATATGTATACTTAAATTCAGTATTAGGAGAAGAAAGTATAATATCGCTGATATGGTCAGAATAATTAAAAGCTTTATCAGTTTTTAAGCGAAATATTATTTCAGTGAAATACTCAACATAAGAAAAACCACATGCTGTGTGCAAACTAGTAGTAAATGAATCTACTCTGTTCGTTGAAAACACTTCTCCGACTTGTAAATCTTTAATGAGTTCTTTTGTCGATTTTGATATACCACGATATAGCTGATAAGGCGATTTAGTTAAATGCTTTTTAACGATTTTATTCAACTGCCGATGAAGAGCTTCATTCTTTTTGGCTTCCATACACTGCCAAAGAACTGACTGTTCAAAGTCAGTAAATTTTTCACAGACCTTTTTATACATATCATATTGAAAATCAACGCTTTCAGCTTTTATAGATAACTGTTCAACATCTGCAAGATTAATAATCATGATAGCCTCCGTATACTTCAGAAGCTATCATATCATCGTTAGGAAGGAAAGTAAACAACTTTTTGAATTATTTTGCCCAGGGAGCCCAGGGCGGAGGGTCAAGATGGTATGAAGCTAGTTCTTCTAGAAGAGCATCTGGGGCTTCAATTCCATAATTCTGTAATACTATACGGTACTCTTTCTTATAATCACTAGAATCATTCTGGATATTCGTAGAATGATTATCTTCTAACATCTCAAATAAATCCATATTAATTCCTAGCGATAAAAACCAAAATAACGATTAGCTTCAATAATCTTTCTTTCTTCTTCGGACATTCTCCAGCGTAGTCCAACATCAAAATGAGCCCAGACCATCTTAACAAATGCATTTATATCTTTAATATCTTCAATAATGAATGATTTACTTTTAGAAGGTTGACTCGCTAATTTAACTTTATCGTCTTCAAACAGGTCAAAAAGACCATATTCATGGGCTCTTTTATAGCCTTTAATAGTTAAAGCTTCAGAAGAAGAAAAAGGTGAATCAGTATTCTGCAAAATATCTTCAGTATGCTTTATAATTAGAATAACATTTTCTGGATATTTTCTTTCTTTTATATCTTTAATTAAAATATCCGGATTTTCTGCTAAAGGAATAATTAATGAGCATTTTTTACCAAGAGTATTTACTGATTTACCTTCTTTAGACATAAATTCTATTGAATAATGTTTTGCTACTTCAATCATGCGATTTCCTTTTGCCTACTAATGGACCGTCAGGAATTTTGTTTTCCTGGATATATTTCTCATTTTCTTCCATCATTTTACTACCGATTTTAAGAAGCAAATCCATTGCTTCATTTGCTTTAGCTTTAGCCTCTTCTAATATCATATCTCTGTTCACGATTTATCCCCATAGATGTCTCTCATTAATTTAAGCGCTGAGCGTTCTAATTTCTTTTCTTTCTCAGCACTAATCATTGATTTCATCCATTCTTCCGATTCGTTCTGCATTTCTTTATTTGCTTGTTCAACCCAACCATCATCAATATACATCGAGTTTGGTCTATTGAACCATTCAAGCATCTTCTTCAGAGCTTTCATTTGTTTTACCTAAAACAACAGTAGGAGCATCATCAAATTCATGAATTTTGAGCAAATTTGGATGTAAACTATTCCATACAGAAGAAATAAAGTATGATAAAGCATCTTCACTCGCAATTATAAATTTATTTCCTTTATCTATTTTCCAACTATATACTGAATCGTACGAATAAAAAGATAAAGGTTTATTATTATATTGTTCTGCGCTAACATTAATGTATTCTGATTTAGTAAATGCTTCAATTGCTCTAAACGGAATATTTGGTACAGTTTCAATAATACCAATCTTTTTAAGTTTTATTTCAGCATCTTCTGGAACTGGCATTGAAACGAAATTTTCTACGAGATACATTGGGTCACAATAACCCTTATCAATCATTACTGCTACGGTAATTGGAACGTCTTTAGCAAACGACATACTATTACTGCTAATATACATTTCAAACAAAATCGCTTCCATAATTTTCCTCAATCACAAGATGTAGATGAACAACTAGAATCACAAGAACTTCCACATGAATCGCCTTCCCATACATGAACAGGAACATTAGTATCATATGAATCAGAACTAGACTGTGTATTCTGCGTATTAGATGATGTAGTAGGTGTTGACCAGCGCCAAGGATTTTTATAATATTCTTGGGCTTCTTCATAAGTCATAGTAACTGCTTCTACTGTTCCATCTCCCATATAAACATACTCAACTACAGTTAAAGGAAGGTAGTCATTTGAAATAGGAACTACACCTTCCCCAGGAGTCGTAGAGAAAAAATCCGTAAAGAAACTTTTAAACCAATTAAAGATAAACATTACAAAAAGCCTCTCTTGAATTCGACATGCTTTTCACCATAATCATATCGAATCTCTGCATTAAATTCGACAGAACCATCTGCGTACATCATAAATGAATGCACAACAACTTCTGTAGACCATGGCTGTAGTTCATATTTCTTCATTACATGCCGTGAAATGATAATATCTAAATCTTCATTTGGTTTAATCCAACGATTTAACATAGTGCTCTCCTCTATAAGATAATTCTATTATACCATACTCATTTTGGAAAGTAAACCAGTAAAATGAAAAAGGACTCCCGAAGGAGTCCTTGAATTTATTCACCAGTTACTTTCCACAAATCTTCATTTGCAGCAATCCATTCAGTACGTTGATTTTCTTCATATACTGTAGAATATGCTGCTTTTTCTGAAGGGAATGTCTGGTAATGAGCACCAGAAATTTTGTGAACGTCAGAATAAAGAGGGAAAGCTACGGAAATTTCCTTTCCTTCAATTTTCTTATTTCCATCTAATTTCTGCTCAAATGTTTTAATATTAACATAACCGCGAGTACTAGCCATGTAATTCTCCTTTTATTTAAATTACATGATTATTTATAATAAATTCTCGCGGAACGTTAAAATACCCGATTTTAGTTAATATAACAACATCGCCGTTAATAATTACCGGAGAATAATCTTCTGGAGCATTAAATTTCCAATGGGCTCTAATATTATATCCATCAGAACCAAATGCTCGAGTAGCTGGTCTCCCAGCTTTTTGCCATGCGTAGAAATCAAATTTCATTTTGAATGCTCTATAATTAATTTTAAAGCTTCTTCACTGACAAAAATTTCGTCAGGACCTTCTATAACTTCAACCATACGAAGTTGATTAGTTAAGAGCTCACATACGAGCTCCTTGTTATAATCTTTAAATAGCTGGTCAATACGTTTCTTATGGGCTTTCTTGAGCTGACGTTTATTTAAACGAGCCATTAATAGCCTCGGTCTTGACGAGCGAAGTTTTCAGCATTTTTCAGATAATAAAGTTTAAAGATTTCCTCAGCTGACATTCCAAGAGCAATGAATTTATTCATGAAAAAGTGAAATTGATCAATCAGTTCAAATTTAATTTCAAGTTGATCTTCAGGAGATAAATCTTGAATTTTCTTGGATTGCATTTCAGAATAACGTTTCTTCCAAGGTTTCCATACAGCAGAAGCTTCTTTTTCGCCATTACTCATACCGCCAAGAGAAGTATATAACTCGCGGGTTTCATCTGCGATATAATCGTCTTGGTTTCGCAACCAAGCAAGAACTTCTCCTGCAGTTTCAAGTGAATCAGGATGACGATTTGTTTCTGGTTTATCATTAGCCAAACGAATCTGTAAATGCCGCTGCATGTCAAGCATAACCTGCAGTGGGTCAATATTGTGCATAATATTCTCAGCATATGCACGATTTGCTTTATCAACACCTTCAATCAAATGAGCACATTCATTAAAGTGAGCCATTATTTTTCCTTTCAATTCATTAATAAGTTAAATAATTATATCATTTGAATATGTAAGCAATTAATTAAAAATATATACTTCATCAGTTCCATTCTTTTCTTTGGAATGATATATGTTAAAGACGTATTTTTTATTAAGATGCTTAACATTATATTTTTTAGACCATTCTTTAAGAAGAGTGTTTTCCTTTCCGTGATGCTCTAAAACATTCGACAGTCCAAATTTTATTCCTCTGTCATTTAAAGAATCTAAAAGATTTAAAAGGTCTTTTTCTTCTTCTTCTGACCAAAATTTATTATAATCAGCAACTGTTATAAGATATGGAGGGTCCACATATACAAAATCGCCGTCTAGAATTTTGACATCTTTAAAATGCAATGAACTAAAGATTATTTTATCACAATTTTGTTTAAAGTGATTAAAGCGCTTTTCACTATTTTTGTTTATAGTTCTTTTTCCAAACGGAGTAGTAAAATTTCCTTTATCGTTTATACGAATCATATTACTAAACCCGTGAAAATGAAGAACATAAAGTAAAAGAGGATCTCTAGTTTTATTATAATCTTCACGTAATTTCAAAAACTCTTCTTTTGATGTTTTTGATAGTTTATATTGCTTTATTACTTTTAATACGTCATCCCATGATACATTAATAAGACGCTTATACATTTCAATAATTGGTTCTTGAATATCATTGGCCAATACAGGACCATTGACGTTCAAAGACACGGATAAACCTCCACAAAATAAATCCACGAATCTGTCATATTTTGGAAAATGAGGCTTAAGTTCAGGTAATAATGACTGTTTATTACCTGTATACGCGATAGCTCCTAGCATTATATTCTCTCATTTATTGCAGCAAAAAACGAATTATATAATTCTTCATCATATGTATTTGATAGTAATACTAACACGTTTTGTGATTTAGCATATTCATTAAACCTTGCTTGGATAGTTGGATTATCAGTAAATGATTCTCTTTTTGTCCATTTATTACGTGGATAATATCCGCATGGCAAAAAATCTAATATCATCAATGACACAGGGTTTTCAGTTTTTGTGTATTCTTTTAATTTCTCTTTATCTTCTAAATATATTCCAACCGAATCAATAGCTGTACCTCCACCAACTTGGTGTTTAATTTCAATTATATGCTTTTTACCGTTGCGAGAAATAACAATATCAAATCTTCTAGTACGCTTCTTAGTTATAAAATTAGAACAAAACAAATTATTTGATTTTTCAGTATCATCGGTTAAAACCATTTTTTCTTGATAACTAACTGAACAATCAGTGAAATATTCTTTTACTTTATTAAGTATGAAATTTTCAACTACGGCAGATATTTTATATGAATCTCCGTTTAAAGCCATTTCATGCACAATTTTATTAATCATTATATCATCCTCAGCAATTTATTTTATAATACCATAACAAGCTGAGAAAGTAAACAAATTTATGAAATTTGTGATAAATATTAATTTAAAGGAGGACATATGGCACAAAAATTAATGGCACTTGTTAATGCCATCAAAGGTAATAAGAAACGTATAGCTTTTACTATTTCTGCTATGGTAGGAATTTTACTCTGGAACTTTATTTTATCACCAATTGCAATTGCGCATGGTGTTAATATTCCAGTAGTTACTCTTGATACATTCGTAGATCTAGCATTTGCTTTAGTTGGGTTAATTTAAATCTTGGCATATTTAGATAACCGCATTTTAGCCATTAACCCCTGGGCAATATTATTTTTCATATATTCCATAATTTGTTCAGGGGTTGCACCTTCCTTTCTAATCATATCATTAACATCTTTTGATTTCCAGGGAGATTTATCCCAAAACATAACCCTTTCTCCTGCATCAACTAATTTAGTCATTCGCTTGATAGTGTCAGGGTGACGAGGTTCATTATCTAAAACCCACACTCGTCTATCTTTAAATGGAACAACTTCTAGGTCTAATTGACCACCCGTAATAGCTATACCATTTTCAATAAAAAGTGAATCTATAGGTCCTTCTAGAACATATACATCACCATCTTTAACTCGTTCGACTCCATATATTTTTGTTGCCTCAGGATAAGCTTTGATGGTGATATATTTTTGAGGAGCATCTTTCTTTAATGCACGTCCTTGAAAAGACTCAGCTTTTCCATTAGCATTATAAATTGGAATAACAAGACGAGGCTCAGAAATTTCCTTTTTGTATGTTCCCGGTGCTATGCTATTAACTAATTTAGGCCATTCGGTTGTAAACCAAAGATATTTCCATTTATCCTTTGGAATACAACGAGCTTTTACATATTTTATAATTGGATGGTCTTCCGCCAATTTATCTAATCTGATGCATGACGGAAGAGATTTAATTATTTTCTTCTCAGGTTGTTTAGGAAGTTCTTTAGGTTTTTCTACTGGACGACTTTTACCTTTTTCTTTTCTTATTTCAAAGATATACTCACGATATAAATCAGGTTCAAACTCCTTTAAATATATTCCGATTGGTGCATGATAGTTACAGTTATAACAATGAATATTTCCTTCATTATTATCGCCATAATACCATCCACGGGCTTTATTTTGGTCGGTTTTTGAATCTCCACAAACTGGGCATCTAAACCGTAATTTAAAAGTTGAACTATTATTTACTTGTGTGAATTTAGGTAAATGAGCTAATGCACGGTATGCAAACTCATTATCAATCCAAGGTATTGATGACATTTTTACTCTTCTTTTTCTTTAGATTCCTCTTTTTTCTTTTTAGGAATCTGTTCAGGACCTTTATTTACTACAGCACCTGATATTGTTCCAGTAGAGATATTTTCAGGATTACCACCTGAATCTCCAGCAACCATATCTTCTTTGATAAATTCTTTATATGTTTTCATATTAACCTCTATTCATAAAAGCATTAAAAATTTGGTCATCAATAGATGGAATAGCAACCTTTTCGGCATCATTTAGCAAATCATTAATTTCATCAGATAGCATAACACATGTGCCTTTATTTCCTGTAATTGTTACTGCACAATTACGAACGTTTTCTTTATCAAATTTTAGGTTAATATTTTCGTAGTGAAAATCCTTTAATGCCGAATATATCTTTAAAATGAAATTGTCTTTTACTACAATAAACCCAACCTCACTATTAAAACGTGGTTCATGGAAACTGTAATAAACCTTTTCATCTATAAAATCGTATGAAATTTTTCCATTTTTAAATATGAAAATTCAGAACTATGCATACTAACCTCTAATTACTCACCTACCACTTCAGCGATGATATTTTTGTTATTAAAGTTTTTATCGCAATACAGAACATAATTATACTGCATTACACCACCAGACTTAAGCTGTTTTTGCACTTCAGCTTTCATTTCAGGACGATCGCGCTCAACGATATTCATAATATCTGCTTCAATTTGGGTTTCAACCTCAGTCTGATCCGCAGTCATAGACCATTCGCACAAATCTTTATCATAACCTGCCATAGCAGGCTGAGCAGCACAAGAAGCTAAAGCAAAAATTGTGGCAAAGATAAATTTTTTCATGATAATCTCCTCAGTAGTTTATGTTTATATAGTATCTCAATTTCCAACAAAAGTAAACAACTATTTTAAAACTTTTGCATAATCACATGTTACAAACTGTTTCTCTAGCTTGACGATTTTACGAAAGTATCTTTTGCATTGGCGAATCTGCCGCTTCGTAGGGCGAACAGCAAACTTAATAAATTCCACTCGACCAAATGGAGGACTTTCTTCTGCTGGAATATCTAGCACCAATTCCCACGTATCTGCAATAAGTGCTTTGAATTGTGTATTTTTCCTAACGTTATACGGAGTAGGTTTAAATAAAACAATATGCATATTATCCTCGGCAATCCACTTCACACACTTTCTTGTCATCAATGAAAGCTTTAACTAATGCTTTATTAACTTCAGCATACTGAGTAGTAGCCCATTGAACGTCATCTTTCATCATTGTGGTTTCTTTAGTAAACATGCTTTCATTCTTAAACCACCCCATAAAAACTACCTTTACCAATTCCATAACAATCTCCTCATTTAACCAACAAGACTACTATACCATAGTCTTGTCAGCTTGTAAACTAAAATTTTAATTCATTTGCCAAAGCATCTAACTGAGCTCGAGTCGATTCGTTTCTTTGATAGCGATTCTGCTCAGCTTGTATCTGTTGTGAACCTGCTACCTCACTCACTTCAGTTGGAGTAGAATCTTGTTCAATTTCTACCCATTTCTGATTTCCTTTTTGAACACCCATCAAAAACTTATTCCATTTATTCTTATCACCATATCGTGATTTGATTTGCTTAATAAGTTGTTGTTCAGCAGCTGCTAACTCCTCGGTTTCAATGACCGCAAGCATAAAATCAGCTGTTGCTGGAAGACCGGCAGATTCTGCAATATCGCTCATGTTAACATCAGAAGAATCCCAAGCTTGTTTACCAACCTGTGCTGCAGTCCAAAGAACAGTTTCGGTTTCAACAGCAAGAGCACGTAATTCCTCTGCAATGGCTTTAACAGTTGTGTAACTATTTTCTGAGTAAACTCTAATGCGGCAAGATTTACAAATACCTAGATAGTCGACAATAATGATTGTTGGAACAAAATTCTTCTTGAGCTTTAATTCGTTTAAAAGCGATCGAAATGTATTAGCATCTGCTCCACCAGTAGGATACTGTTTAACTATTAAACGACCGAGAGTAGATTTCTCGCGCCATTTTTCCATTTTTCCTTTATACTCAGCGTAAGAAATATGCCCGTCATCAATGTCATCAAGAGAAACATCAAGCATATTAGCATCAATACGTTTAGCACAGACTTCTTCTGCCATTTCCATGGAGATATAAAGAACGTTATGACCAAGCTGTAAATAATCCGCTGCTAATGAACAAAGTCCTAATGATTTACCAACGTTAACACCAGCCATTAAAACGTTCAGTGTTCCTGTCTCAGCTCCGCCTTTAGTAATTTTGTTTAGAATTCTGAGTTTAAATGGAACTTTACGAGCTTTATTCATATAAGATAGCCAGCGTGCTTCGTAGTCATCCATCCAATCATGACCAACGTAGCTATCAAATGAAATTGATAATGCTTGACGCATGATATCAGGAATAGCACCTACATCTGGCATTTTCTTATTTCGTTTTTCCGGAGGAAGCTCAGCATTAGTTTGAATTTCGATTATTTTAGACGTAGCATTAAACATCGCCCTTTGCTGAACATATTTTTCTGTTTCTTTTACTAACCAACTGTGGTCTTCTGGAGAATCGGCTAGTTTTGAAATAAGTGTTTTTACACCAGAATATTCTGTTTCAGTAAATGAACTATTTTCTAATGCAACATTTAACGCATTAATAGATGGAACGCTATGGTACTCATTAACATGAGATTTAATTAATTTGAACGTATTTTTAGCTGGACCACTTTCAAAATATTCTGAATCCATATATGGCCAAACTTTTGAAAAATAAGCTTGATCAAATATGAGATGAGAAAGAATAATTTCTACCACACTTACTCCTTAAAAGAATTTAAACTTTTTCTTTGACCTTTTATTAAATGCATCTTGTAGTTGCATTGTAATACATTTTTCTACATGAGGAGCTAACTCAGCTTTTCTTTCTTGGTCAAGAACAGCAAAGTCCATTACGACTTTTCCATCAACCCAATCTAATTTTGTCACATACACAATGTGTGTAGAACCATCTTCTAGTTTAATGACAATCTCCTGGATAACATTTTCCATGGCAGATTTAATTATCTTAAGAGACTCATTAAAAAGACGTTCTTTTCTTTCTTCTTCCCCCTCCGAAGAGGGGGATTCGTCGATAATTTCTAGATCTAAATCTAAATCATCTTTATTCATTAAATTCTTCCATATCACTTAACTGTTCGAGGTCAGTTTCTAAATCAGCAGCTGATTTACTTTTACTTTCTGGAGATTTAAATTTTTCAACCTTTGAGTTAATCAATTCATCAACTTCAGCTTCAACAATTTCATTACTATCAATAGCACCTAACTGATAAGCACGTTTAATAGCATCTCGGAATGGTTGATGCTTAAATAAAGGACCCCAGAATGTAGTGCAGTTGGTATCTTTTGCACGCCAAGATTTTTCTTCGCGAATCATCTCGCCGGTTTCTTCATCAAGAAATTCACGAGCATACCAACCATTTTTAGGTTTTACTACAAATCCTAATTCTAGAGCCATATCTAACAATCCAGAATAAGGATCAATACCACCGTCAAATTTAACATCAATAAAGAATTTACTTTTTTCTTTAACGGTACGAGATTTTTCTACATTTAGAACAAATTGATACCCCTGAAGATCAGAACCATCTTTAATCTGACGCTTACCGATAATGAATACAGTATCAGCCGAATACATTACGCCTGTACCACCTGTCATCACGGTTTTACTAAACATTTCAATTGTTTCAATTGTATGGTTAACCGCAACACATGGAATATTTTTAATGCTAAAGTAAGGAGTAACAATACGGAATAATGACTTCAGTGATTTAGCACGAGTCATATCTGCCACAGATTTTTCATTCAAGGCATCTTCCGTTTCTTTCTTAGAAGCCATATTACCGATTGAGTCGATGAATACAATAACTTTTTCACCGCGCTCAATAGCTTCAAGCTGATTCACCATATCAATTTTTAGCTGTTCAACTGACTGAATTGGCGTATGAATTACTCGTTCTGGGTCAACCCCCATGGATCGCAAATAAGCTGGAGTAATACCAAATTCGCTATCATAGAATAGACAAACCGCGTCAGGATATTTGTTCAAATATGCCGCAACCATAGTCAAAGACATATTTGATTTAAAGTGTTTAGAAGGCCCTGCGAAAATAGTTAAACCAGACTGCATACCGCCATCAATCGCACCAGAAATAGCAATATTAAGCATTGGAATTTTTGTACGAATTACATCCTTTTCATTAAAGAATTTAGATGTAGTCAGTTCAGCAGTCATTTTAGAAGTGGAAGCTTTAATCAAACGGGATTTTAAATCTGCAATAGACATTCATTTTTTCCATAGGCATCATTATATTTTCCTCACTGGTTAAAGATAGAGTAATTATAACACAATAAATTTAGGCATTAATCAACTGCTATTGGATGAATAGCATTAAACTTATGAAATGCTTCTGATTTTTCTTTACGCGAAACGCACATGCGAAGAACCTTTAATGGCTCGTCTTCTTCACCCAACGATTTTCGTTTTTCAATATTAGAAGTTTTCCAACGAGCTTGCTCTGGAAACTCTCTATTGATTTGCTCAAGCGCTCTATTATGTTTAGAATTACTACGAATTGAACTGCACCCTCCAGGAGCTTGTGCTTTTCCAGATACAACCAGATATTTGAACAAGGCCAAATGCGGATAACCTTGATTAATTAAATTGAGAAATGCATACATATCTTCGCACAAATCAATTTTTCCATACCCAATTTGTTCTGTCGTAAGTTTTCCAAGGTCATACCATGTATTCGTGAATCCATATGAATTTTCACGATAATTACCCCAAGATGAAGTAATTTTAAAAATTGGTAGGCGAGCATGACCGTGATAATACCCACAATCCATGGCATCTTCGACGTATTGAATCAATTCATAGAACTGTTCACGAGTCAATTGATTGACTTTATCCACACAACGACGATCATCTCTTTTTCGCATTGAACTCATACGAATAGTAGTATCATCGTCAATCATCCAGATTCGTTGACCTGCATACATATCAGTAATTGCTTTACGAGTACCGGCAATTCCATTAACATCATCAGGAATAGTTACAATTTTAGCTTTAGACCCATAGGCATCATAATAAGCTTTTTCTTCATGTTCACGTACTACGATATGAGGTTCATAATCAGTCGGAAACATATCAAGGGCAGAAACTGCCCCTACACGTTGATAGCTCGGAATTACGAATTGAATCATTTAAGTGCCTTACATTTGTCAAAATGGTATCTTGTCATATTTGGCCCACGTCCTTTTAGTCCGCAATGCGGACATATTTTTTCTATCAAATTATGAGGTTTTCCTTTACGATTTTTAGACATCGTTTCTTTAATTATTTTAGCTTTTTCTACGCCAAAAATTTCTTCATAAGTTTTACCAGAATTTTCCTTGGCTCGATTTATAATTCCATATGCCTGCTCATTTTTACCATACATTGGATTACCTTCGCCTTTCATTCTTTTAGAATGATCAGGACGCTTGATTCCACGAAAGGCATTTCCGCACTTATATCTTTCTTCTGGAGATAGTTTTTTACCGTACATTCCATTTAATTTGCCTGGAAAACTTCCTCCCCATGCTTCATTCTTTAAATTATATGAATCCGGACAATTAGCAGCATCTAAACAAGTTAAAATAATTTCTTCAACCTGTCTAAACATTGGTCCTTCATATAATATTTCTTTATTAAAGAATTTTATTCCATATTTCTTTTTAGCATGTTGCCAAACTACACCCGAACCATCATAATTCGGGTTGTGACCATCATGACTTCCTATATACCACTTTTTAGTTTTAGGATGTTTATACTTATAAACATGTGGCACATTTACTTCCATTTTCCAGTATAATCCTTTTTAGCAATATGAGTCTCACCGGTGTTCCACCAATGGTCAACTAAATAAAACTGATTTTCGTACACATGAAGACTTCCAACGTTCCATATAATAGAACCTGCTTTATATTGCCGCGATGGGTCGCCTGCATTCAAATCAGATACTAATTTATCTAGTACGTATTTTTGCCAAGCATAATCATTACGATAGCCTGCCCAGCAATCATTGCTTCTCATGCTAACAACCGCATTGACTTTCTTATCACGAATCAGGTACTGTACTGTATTAGTACACATGAAATCTGACATACCATCTTTATTGTAGTCAAATTGCATGGATGGACGAGTATAAATCATGATACCACGCCGAGAATCAGGATTTTGACCAAGTTCAGCTAAACACATATCATACTGGGCATAGTTATCTTCTGACCAAATAGCCCAACCATAATTCGAGTTAATTTCGCCTTTAGAAGATGCTACCTGCTGCCAAATCTTTGGTGTTTCACCTGGAATATCTTTAACAAACAAGCTCTTAGATTTATACCATTCAAGTTCACGCTGAATGTATTCATCATTAAGAGCGCCAAAAATAAACGGTTCATCTGCTACAAATGATGCGCCAATAATTTCAATAGTTTTAACACCAGTTTTATCAACTACGAAATCTTTTTCTTTTAATGCAAGCCCCAAATGAAGACGGATTTCTTCAACTGTCATAGAGTCACTAATCATTTAAACCTCAATTGATACATTCATATTTAACTTGTAACAGTAATAAACCCCAACCTAAAATAATAGTTGGAATCATAAGAGGAACCGTTACACTATAGTATATACTTATTATAATCATCAAGATTAAAAGCAACACTGTTATAATTTTGCTTTTCATTCCTTCTCTCTGATGATAATTACCTGGTTTGGTTGTGCAGACTTTTTAGTTTCACCCGCAATTGACCAAATAAATGTAATAAACCAACCAATAATTGACCAGTTAAACAGTAAAGATGTGAAAAAGATTCCTACTGTCGATTTTGACCCACGCATCAAGGCGATAAACCATGGAAGCATGTATATAATAATAGCCAACACACCTGAAACTAAAACCATAAAAATTGAACCTGCTACTAAAGTTTCCATGTTTTCCTCACTTAGTCAAATTTTTTACACATGAATTATAAGAATTCACTACATACTCCATCGGAGCATTTTTACCGGTACGCCATTGGTAATTATTAGCCCAATTTGCCCAAAGCTCGGCGCAGTAGTTTTCAATTTTTTCTTCGCGTGTAATTACATCAGAATTACGATATGCTTGAGCAGATTCATCTGGACGAATAGCCTCGTCAAAATTCGCCTGCATTTGTTCTACTGTCTGTTTTGGAGCTTCTTTATAACACTTGACATTAGGATTATAAAACTTGCTTGAACAGTTTACAATTTTTCCTACATCAGACTGATTTACTACCGGTCCTTGAGCTACACAACCAGTAAGACCTAATGCAATAACCAAAATAGCGATTTTCATAATAATTTCCTCAAATGCAAGTAGTAATTACTCCAGTAGTGCTTATGCAGGTATTACCCATTTGCACACCTAAAGATCCATTTGTATTCACATGAAGATTATCATCAATTTTAACTGATATTTTACCATTAGTGTGAATAACGGTGCTAGATTTAATCACAGGTTGAGTATCATTTTCAACACTAACAAATGGAACTGCTACTAATGCAACTAAACAAACTGCTAAGCATCCCATAACAATTTTCATTTTATTCTCCAAATCCGTATTAGTAGTTGATAGTTGTATAGTACCATGGAAGAACATTCTTGTAAACAGTTTTGTGAAAATTTTTTAGGGAATTCTAAATGTCCAGAATCATCTGTTTTTCATAAGTATAGATTTATATTACTTGTATGAAAAAGGGACCCGGAGGTCCCTAGATTTATTCTATCAGCCAAACAGGAAGTCTAACGAAGCTTTTTCTTCATAGTCCATACCAGCCGATTCACACATGCCCGCAAGCGGTTTAACAAACGATTTTTGGAACAAAGTTGAGTAGTCAATCCAAGACAGTACGTCAGAACGAATTTCTTTTGGAAGTTCTGTACCCGACGGCCAAGCAATGCATTTGTCACCAAATGGATTTCCTTCACGCAATGGAAGAACCATTACTTTATTTCCATCCAAAATTGGAGCTACACCTAAACCGCTAACAGCTCGACGATAAGTTAGCACACCACGAATATGGAACGGACATTTAAATCCTGGCCAACCTTTATCATCATATTTCGCTATATCGTTCGCGGTTTTTACTTCAGCAATAACTTTATAGTCAAGTTGACGATATTCTTTCTCGAAGTTCTTGTAGTATTCTTGGACAGACTCTTCACCTTCTTGAAGAATACGACGAATACTTTCTTCGAGAGCTTCTTGCACTGCTTTTGGTGTTGAACTCTGCTGAGTTTCCATACCCATGATTTTTAGATGCGGTTCAGCAAATCGTTTATCTTCCATATCATAAACGTTCAGAGCATAACGCTTTTTCGCTTTCCAAAATCCACCAACACCCTTTGAACCAAGTGGAGGGCAAGAAATAGCTTCACGGTCCATATGCATCAGATGCTCGCGGTTATTCATATAATCACATAACTCACGATATGCAACATCAATCATAGGTTCCATCTTTTTCTTACCGAACTGATTCATGAATTCAACTAAATCGTTCTGCTCTTTGAATCGGTCAAGACCAACTTTTTCAATAACTTTATCTACACAAACATATACCGAATCAGTATCACCTGCTGCGATGAAATCTTCACCATTAGTTCCGCATACTTTATTCAGATATTCATTAATTTTACGAGCAATCCACTGAATACCAACTTGGCCGAAAATTGTGATAGCAGTAGCATTTCGCAAATCATAGTAACGGAAATGAATATTACCAAGAGCGCCATAAAGACTGTTAATGAGAATTTTACGGTTCAGCTGATTTGTATTAGCAAGTGTAGCAGCTTTTTCACATTCTTCAATCAGACTATTGAGAACAGATTCAGTATAATTCGATAGTTCATTTAAGAAATCATCACTGAACTTAACATATCGTTCAACTTCAGGTTTAGTTGAACAAGACCCTGCGCCTTTCATAATAATCTTTTTAATAGCTTCGGCATTCATTTCTTCAGCGAACATTTTCTTTTTCCAATCTTTACGCTGGAAAAATACTTTAGCGATTTCCTTTGGAATGATACCTTCTTGATGCTTATCATACATCCATCCATTCGGAGAACAAGAATATTCATCACTCGGTTTAGGAGCTGTTCCTGCGATATATTCATGAATTGGATGAACTTTAAATTGTCCACGAATAGTCTCAGGACTAATGTTAACCTGACGAATAATGCTCGGATACAGAGACGTCAAGTCAAAACTCATAATATATCGACGAGCAATTGGTTTAGGTTCAAACACAAATGCACCCGGAAAACTCTGTTTAACGTGCGAACCTTGTTGAGGAATAACCTTATGTTCACCTTTCAATGAGTTAAAAATAATAGCATCCCAAGTTTTAATAGGACTCATTACACCAGAAAAAGGCATTTTAGCATAATAAGACATACTTAAAACTAGATCGATAAACCCGCGAATTTTATCAATTGCTTGAACTGATTCTACGTCAATGATGTTATAACTAATGTATCGTTGATGATTAGTCTCACGAAGTTTATTAATAGGACCATCATACGGTAATTTACCTTTTTTGGTTTCATGCTGAGCAACTGATTCCAAAGAGAATGACGGCAAATTAGTAAAAGCGAATTTCTTGTACAAATCTAAATAATCAAGAATAGATACGCCATCAATAGAATAAATTTCTTTGCTACCGTACATATTTTGGATAAGTTTAGATTTTACTCGACCGATTGGAGAGAAACGTTTCATACTGCGTTCACCGAGAACCATTTTAACGCGATTCATGATATACGGAACGTCAAATCCCTCAATATTCCAACCAGTAAAAATAGCAGGTCGTTTCTGTTCCCAAAGATTGATATATTCCATGAGCATATCACGCTCATTATCAAATGGCATATAAATTACTCGGTCAAGAATTTCTTGAGGAACTTCATCACCACCTTCACAGTCAAGCTTAGCAGCTAACTTTGCATCCCATTTTGATACTGAACCGTACATTGAATTCAAAAGGTCGAAAACATAAAAACGATCATCAATTGAATCGTAATGAGTGATAGCATCAATTTCATATTCAGCTTTCATTGGGTCAGGAAATTTATCACCAGTAACCTCAATGTCACAGTTAGCTACACGAACAAATTTTCGGTCATAAACAATTTCTGAACCATATGTATCACTGATATAAGCGAGTTTAAAATCGTTCATACCGAGAGCTTCGAGACCGATGTCTTCCATTCGTTTCATCCAATCTCGAGCATCTTTCATTGATGGAAATTTTTGAGGAGCGCAATTTTTACCATAGATGTCTTTGTACTTTGACTCTTCCTTACAATGCCTAAACATAGTCGGAAGATATTCTACTTCACGAGTACGTTCCTTTCCGTTTTCATCAATATAACGTTCAACAATGTTATTTCCGACTGTTTCGATAGAGATATAAAATTCTTTCATAGATATTCCTTAGTTTATAGCCCGAGTTATTAGGCTCTTGATATATTATACTCCAATTAAGGGGCCGAAGCCCCTTGCTTAAATTAGTACTATTTGTCGGGTGAAAATTGTCAATCCATCTGCATTAATTGACTTAACGACCGCGGTAAAGTGTTTTTGTTCTGGGTGAACTAGTTTTTGAAATTCTACTTGAAATTTTAGTTGGAGGTTTTCTGGTAAATCAAAAAGTGTTTCTGTCGCAGAAAGATTATATTTTTCTTTAAGAGACGCCATGTATTCTTGCGGAGTTATAGCAGTCATATTAATTACCAATCGTATATTTAGGAACGAGTTTCCATTCATGTTTTTGTTTAAAAGAAATAACTCGGAAGTTATTAGTTAAATCTTTCATAAAAGTTCTTTGTCCAGGAACGATTTCAATCAGTCCCCAATCTTCTAATAGCCATGCAATCGAATCACGACGAACTTCATCTTCTTCTGTCATTTCAACTTGGCGACCATCCATACGAAGCATTTCTTTAAAATGAACGATATAATATAGTCCTTTTTTCTGAAGAATATGACAGGACTGATACAGAACTTTATCTTTATTATTAGCAATTCCCATACGAGTCAAAGTTTCTTTTACTTTCAGAAAATCTTCAGGTTTTTTAAGAGTAATTTCAATCATTTTACCATTCCAATGCTAGTTTTTTGAGTTGTTTCTGTTCTTTTACATTCTTAGTCACTTCTTTTAAAAAATCATCCGTGACTAAACCTTTTAGTTCTTTTAATACTAAAGGAAGTTTTCCATTTTTAGTAAGAATTGATTTATAGTTAATTGCATCATTTGTATTAACTTGATATCGCTTAGCAAGTAACTTAATAATCAATACTTCAGTAGAATCTTCGACCAGTTTTGCCCATTTACCATATCTTTTACCACGAGGAACAGCAGCCATCAGATAATTAAAATGGGCTTCATCGCTTAAACCTGATCCAATTAAATTCATAGCATATACAGCTGGCATGCATTCAGGAAATTGTGATAATGCATTCTCAACCATGTATTTTGAATAATCTTTTTGAGCAATAGAGCATTTAGTTTTATTATTAATAGCTCCAATTATTTCAAAAAATTCATTTTCAGCTTTTTCCTTAAAAGAATCAGCAGCAGATTGGACAGCTGTCCAATCTTTTGAATACCAAGCAACTTGATGCTCGTTTAATTGAATATCATCTTCAAATAAGCTCATATCACTTCCACTGCATTTCGCATGCTAATTGAATGAAAAGATATGCTAAATGTAATTCAGTATTAGCCGCAATTCCGTGATACTGGTTATTTTCACCAACAATTTCATACATACGAATAATACTTTGTGGAGTTACGCGTGTATAGATTTCTTCGGCAAGTTTACCTACGAACCACGAATAATCAGCTGCATATTTTGGCGCTAAAGCTCTGAGCTGTTTAACATCTTTATTTTTGAGAGATTCAAGAACATCATCAATAGCACCACGATCGTTAGTAACCAGTGATAAAATACCAGCATCCAAAACACCTTTAGATGAATAACTATCGAGCTCACCAATAGTTTTACGAAAATCAGGAAAATTCTTTTTAACCAAAGCTGCTACAACTTTCATATCAGCTATAGCAATTCCTTCATGCTTGCAGATTTCAGTTAATCGACGAATCATCTGCTTCATCATTTCAATTTTATCTTCATCAGTTGGTTGACCGAATGTAATAACTCGACAGCGTGACTGAAGCGGTTTAATAATACCATCAATATTGTTAGCAGTAATAATAATACTGCAGTTTGAACTATAAGCTTCCATAAAGGAACGAAGATGTCGCTGAGACTCTGCTAACCCTGAACGGTCAAATTCATCAATAACGATTACTTTTTGACGACCATCAAATGAAGCTGCACTAGCAAAATTAGTCAAAGGACCACGAACGAAATCAATTTTACAGTCTGATCCATTCACAAACATCATATCAGCATTTACATCATGACACAATGCTTTCGCTACAGTTGTTTTACCTGTTCCTGGAGAAGGAGAATGAAGAATAATATGTGGAATCTTACCTTTACTTGTAATAGATTTAAAGGTTTCTTTATCAAAGGCGGGAAGAATACATTCATCGATAGTAGATGGACGATATTTCTGTTCAAGAATGTGTTCTTTTTCATTTACAGTAATCATAATTTCCTCATTCAAGTTTTAGTGTAAATTTAAGGGCCGAAGCCCTTTATTAAAAATCGTGGGTAGAATCAGCTTCAAGAGCTACTACATAATTCGCATGTTCACCTTCAAATTTAGCAGCGCCTTGTTTACCTTTTGCCCAGAGCAGAAGTTTATAATTTCCTGGTTGCATTTTCATATTTGCCATATTGATAATGAAATTAAATGTATTTTCACCATCATAATCACCAAGAGTCAAAGAATATTTAACACAGGTCAAAGCAGAATCTTCTACTTTATTAAAACCGTTAATTACGATTTTACCTTCTTTTACCGTGATAGCAATTGTATCAATTTGCAGACCACGAGATACACGCAACAGTTGTTGAAGGTCTTCAGCTTTAATTTCAGTAACAACAGATGCTACCGGGAATGGAATTGGTTTATTAGGAGCAACTACTGTACTCGGATCGGCTGCTGGCCAAAAAATTGTTGAGCGTGCATCAGCAATTTTAATATTTCCATCTTCTGACTGGGAAATTTCTGCATCATCATTAACTAGAGACAGAATACCGAGAAAACCGTTCAAATCGTAAATTGCTACATCAAAATCAATAACGTCAGAAATATTTGCTTCCGCATAAGTTGTACCATTAACTGCGCGAGTCATAATAAATTGACCGGATTTAAGCATAATACCAGAGTTAATAGTAGCGAAATTTTTAAGCAGAGCAGTAGTATCTTTAGACAGTTTCATGTAATTTCCTTCAATTCAAATGAGATTTAATTTTATAACTAATTAAATAAAGCAATTAACGATTAAAATCAGCTGCGATTGTTTCGGCAACAATTTGAGCAGCAACAATCAGACGTTCATCTGCATTGCCGCAATATTCATCTTCAAGGCGTTCACCACATGAAGTCATAATAAATTTAGCACCGGCGTTTAGAGATTCTGTAGTATGTTTGCGCATTAGTTCAATCCATTTATTACTTACTTCACGATCGATAGCTTCATAATACGCATGACGAGCAGGTGCAGATTTAATTTTGTTCTGAATAACTTCCATTGCGTTATCAGAAAGAGACAAAACCCATGCTCGACGAATTTTATTTTGGTTTTGTGGATTTGATTCAGAACGCACGTGTTTTGGCTGAATATCTTTTACATCAACAGTATAATTCACAGTAATTTTAGTCATAATACACCTTTAGTCATAATAATCAGTAACAGTCCAAGCTTCATTTCTATTGGACATTATTTTTGTATATTCTGCTTTAAATGCATTCCTAAGCATAGATTCAGTAACTATATGCTCTTCATTAGAAAAATTATTTCTCAGAATATATCGTTTTATTTCAGGAAAAGTTAATAAATGCTGTCCAGTTGAATATTCCATGTTTTTCCTCCATAGAGATTATACTCTAATAAATTAAAGCATAATCTCTTATAAATTAAACCATTACAGTAAATCGACCAACTTTCTTCATTTGAAGATGCTGACCATATTCTTGCGGGTCATGGTCTTTATGCGAAATTATAAAAACATTAGTGTTTTTCATTGAATTTATAATATTAGCTACACCTTTAATACCTTCGGCATCAAATGACCCATCAAACACTTCATCAAGAATTAATGTACTAATACTAACACCAGATACGATAGAAGCAATATCACGCCAAGTAAATAAAAGAGCAATATCAATTCGTGCCTTTTCACCTTCACTAAATGAAGCATAACTAAAATCTTCACGACCACGGGATTTAATTGTCTCATTAAATTCTTCATCTAATGTAAACACATAATCCGCTTCCATTATTTTAAGATAATGGTTAATCTGCTTATTAAATAATGGAATGTACTTTTTAATAATAGCACCTTTAATACCAGAATCTTTGAGCATATCAGTCAAAATTCCTCGGTGGTATTTTTCCATTACTAAATTAGTTTTTGTCTTAACAATTTTATCAAGTTCTTCTTGAAGCAATGCTATTTCATCAGCATGGTCAATAAACTCGGATGATGCTTTTTCTATAGCTGCTTTAACTTTTTTAGCTTTATCTACTGTCGTGATTAGAGATTGCTTTTTATTGCGAATATCATTTGCCAACGACTGCTGGGTTTTAATATTATCTCGGTATTCATCAACAAGAACTTTTAAATTATCACGGTGTGTTGAAAGCTGTTCAAACGAATGCGTACATTCAGAAACTTTATCTTTAATTTTAGAAACAACTTTATCACCGGAACTTAATTGTGACAAGCAGGTTGGACATAATCCACCTTCGTGATACATATTAATGACTTTATTATACGAGTCAATTTTTGATTTAATTAAAACTGCTTCTTGACCGATTTTATTAAATGCATCAGTCGGGTCTTCGTCTAAAACAATATTAACTAATCTTTCATTAGCTTCTTCTATTTCCGATTTTAGCGTTCTAGCTTCTTTTGCCAAATCATCATACATATTTTGCAGACGAGTAAGGTTGTCACCCGTTAATTTTTTCTGGCGTTCAACGTTATCATTATATATTTTAATTTGTTGGATAATACTATCTTTTTTAACATCAAGCACTTGGTTTTGTGAATTTAATTCGCGTATTAGTGCTTTATTAAGCTTATCCATTTCAGCTAATGTTCCTACCTCAAGCAAGTCTTCCACAAGCTTTCTTCGCGCAGGGGTCGACAAACCCATGAAAGGGGTATACCCTGCTGTACCAAGGACAACAATCTGCTTGAAACTGGCATATGACATTCCGATAAGCTGTTCAAATTCTGCTTGGAAATCTTTACTGCTGGCAGATTCATTAAGACGTGTACCGTTAACGGTGATTTCGAAAACGTTCGGTTTTTGTCCTCTTTTGATATAGTACTTTTTCTCATCATATTCCATCCACAGTTCAACTAAAAGTTCTTTCTTATTTGTGCTGTTTATTAATTGACCTTTCTTTACATCACGAAATGGCTTGCCAAAAAGCCCAAATGTGATGGCTTCTAGCATAGTAGACTTACCACCGCCATTTCGTCCAGTAATAAGAGTTTTTTGAACCTTATCTAATTGAATGTCAATAGGATTTCCACCTACTGACATTATATTTTGATACCTAACTCGGTTTAGTTTAAAATTCTTCACAAAAGATTCCTTTTAATGTATCTTTTAGACCATTCTATCATATCATCATAATCTAAAAAGTATTCATCAAATTCAGCCATGCAAACAACACCTTGTGCTGTTTTTGATGTAATATAAATTATTCCAACATATCTAGAATCTTCTTCGGTATAATCAATGTTTGCTATGAATTCATCATTAATGTCAAATGTCGAAAACTTCACAGTATGCATCCTTAATACAAGATACGGCCATATCTCGCAATGATTTAGGTGTGTCATTATCTAAAATGTTGAAGTTAAAAGATACAGCCCAATCTGTACAGACCGTAACTTTTTTAATACAATTATCTTCAACCTCTAGCGGTTCAAACCAATATTCAATAATTTCTTTATGCCCAATATCATCTTTTACTTCACATTCAAAATGCTGACTCATCATAACATTTTTAAATTCATCAAAAGTCATTGTGTTGCCTCTACATATAGCTGATTCGCATATTGAATAAGTGCTTCACGGTCAGAATCAGTGATGTCTGGAATTGCATTAATGTATTCTTCCATCAACGTCTGAAGAGATTGAACTTCAACTTCTTCACTGTCATCTGACTCGACAGAGTTATCAATCTTTGACACAACTCGTAATGAATGCACAACTTTTTCTAGTTCAGATTCGAACTTCGTTAGATTTTTGTCTACTTCAGTTACTATAACACGTACTGATAGATTTGTAAAATCTTTATAGTCAATTTTTCCTTTAAATGGATAATGAATTCTACGATGCCAGGTAGTGTTGTTTGGAATAAATTCCATTCGTTCTGTTTCTGTATCAAACATCCAGAACCCACGAGGGTCATTCTCGTCACCTGCAGTTAGTGTCCATGGTGTCCCAATATATCTGACGTTAGCAGCCTCAGAGATAGTATGGAAGTGACCAGACCACACCTCTTTATAAGTCTTAAGGAAATCAGGTTCAAGACCGTGAGATTTCATTCCTTTATAAAAATAAAATCCATTCAGTTCCCAGTGACCGACGCAAAAAGAAGCAGATGAAGTTTTGATGTGCTCAAGAATTTCACCAGTATTTTCTTCACACATCCAAGGAATTAAATCAATTAAACATCCGTCAAAATCTACTGTAGTAGGCTTATCATATACTTTAACATTAGGATATTTAGCCAAAAGCTCAGTAGAGGCATTTGGAGTTAAAGTATTTTTAAAGTGCATATCATGGTTTCCTACAACAGTATGTAGGGTAATACCAGCATCATCAAGCATTTGAACTATTTCACGAGCGAACTCCATAGTTTTGTGTGTGATTGCTTTTCGCACATCAAAAATATCACCGTATTGAATCCAGGTAGTAATTCCATTTTTCTTAGAATATTCTATTGCTTGTTTAATTCCATCCAACTGAATGGATTGAACCCACTCATCATCGGCTTTAACGCCTAAATGCCAATCACCTAAATTTAAAATTTTCATATATCAAGAACCGTCATTGAAATGCAAAATAAAATTATTGAAATAAACCCATCTGGCGTGCTAAAGAACCCAATCCAACATGCTCTAGTGAATAGATAAAATGCAAGAAAAAGTATCACATATCCAAGAAATATCATTATATCAAACTCCGTATAAAGCTAAAGGGCCGAAGCCCTTTATTTTGTAATAATGTCAAACTGTTCTTTAAAGCAGAAGCTTGAATCTTGATGCTGATACAAAAATTCATAAGCTTTTTCGCGTTCACGGTCATAAAGAGTTCGGTCAGATGACAGTTCTTTAATACGTTCAAATGTTGATTCCATGTCATTTTCATCAAACCAAATGATACCGCTATCATGCGAGGTCAAAGGAGTATTATCAACACGGAATTTTAAATTTTCGCCAGTAGATTTCCAAAATACCGGAATTGTTCCACATGCACCAAGCTCGAGATGAGTATATTCTAAAGAACGTTGTAGATATTTTTTGTCCAACTTACTCAGCTGATAACCAAATCCGGATTTACTCATGCGTTCAAGCATTTCGCTATTTACATAACGGTCAAGAATTTGCGTTGGCAAATTAGGAGCAATTTTAATTTGGTCTACTTGATGAAGACGATAATACTCGTATGGAATTCCTTTTTCTTTAATAGGAATGAACGCTGGAGAACGTTCCAGACCTTCCATAATAGTACTTAGTCCTGCAGGTTTAAGATGTTTTTCATGAAAATCAAACATCTGATAAAAGCCTTTCCATGTAGTCGTACGACCAATCCAACGGTTGATATTCATGTTAATTTCAGAAACATCTTTCCAGTAGGTTGACCGAACCTTCGCAATATCCATAGGAGGCTGAAAGTTATATACGGTCGGCGCTTCTTCAATATCATCAAACAGAGAAACTGTTTCTGGATACCATTCTTTCATCAAAACTTTATTAAAGTCACCATTATCAGAATGGCTAAAAATAACATCAGCTCGACGAACAGTTTCTTCTAATCCCAAATTTCGGCGCAAAGAAAGAGAAGAATGGTCATGTTGATAAACTACAACACGAACCGAAGGTTTAATGTTATCAATAATTTTTTTATAGTTATTAATAGTGTCTTCTTCAACCGAAGTAGCAGGAACTGAATTAATAATTAGAATATCACAATCATTTACCAGCTTAAGTGTTTTATCATATTCTTTTGCCAATAAAACCGGAATTGAAAATGATTTATAATCATGCGCGCAATTACGAGTAAATGATTTATCTTTAGCATAAACCAAAGTTACTTCATGACCATTTTTAATAAACCAATCACGTTGCTCGAGTGAGAATTTTGTTACACCACAACCTTCAAGACCTCGAGCCATAAAAATACATACTTTCATTTAATATCCTCTTTGTTTTGGTTTATTTTACCAAAAATTTATAAAGCAATATAGGAGCCGAAGCTCCTATCCACATAATACGCCATACAGAGGCTCGTTAGAACTTTTAAATTTTATGCGCTTATATTTTATAGTTCCTTCTGCTTTAGCTTTATCATGAGACTCTTTAAAGCGTCTCATCATTTCCTCTTGAGAGGAACGAATTTTATTATAATCTATTTCAGAAGTCTGGTGTTCATCTTTCATAACTGCCACCATTTTTTGACTTGATAAGAATCAACCCACACTTTCATATTAGGGTCTGCTCTTACAATAGGAGGATTAACTTCTTTAATTGAACTATCATGGTATTCTTTTTCAGAAATTTTCACACAAAGATGACCATTCAAAGATTCAGTAAATCCTGCATTAATTTTAAGACGCTTGAATTTTACGTGTGTAAGCATCAATCATATCCTCAATCTGCGATCTAGTAGTCTTCCAAAGAATACTGATGAGTTCATCGTTATATGGCTGTTTCAGAATATCCCGACTTTTCTTGATAGCATATTCGTATTGAGCAAAATTATTGTTTTCAGCTGCGATCTGAGCGTGCTTATAAAGACGATTCAGTTCGCGTTTGTTTTTAGACAATAACTTATTTGCTTTTCTTTCTGCTTCAAGACGGTTCTTTTCTTCAATAGAAGAAATAAGCTTTTCCACTTCATCATTAATTTCGGGTTTATCAGTCATATTATTTCTCTAATATAAAATAAAAATCATCATCTGTTAAATGATACCGATAGTTTAATTCTACACCATTAGATTTAAAAGCGGTATCATACGGATTTTCTGGATCAATATCAATGTCAAGAGCTAAAACTTCCCTGAGATACATTTTAAGTAAATAGGGAATAGCTTCAACTTCAGGTATTTCTTCCAAGAATCCGGAGAGGTTAATCGTTAGCCTCATATAAAAAATCCAAACTAGGAGAATCGTCTACAACACTTTTCTTTTCAGCCCCCGGTGTTCTATAGGTTGATTCTTCGTAATGCGTCATTTTATCGTAGATGTCTTGAATAAAAGTTTCATCTACTAACGCAACCATATCGTCGTCACGACTGTCATAGACATTGTGAACGAAGTAACTGTATTTCTTTGCAACTTCCTTACGTTCTTTTTTAATACGTTGGACGAATGCATTAAAACAAGCTTGA
>UMED01006157.1_pt1 | contig 32122 bp, 27 predicted proteins | sample 1964661 | NCBI WGS metagenome assembly UMED01 (sample SAMEA4836011, study PRJEB28245) | human gut metagenome | biome: gut microbiome; material: fecal sample | place: Denmark | collected 2008
GCTATATTTTAGCACATATAGCGCTAAAAGTAAACATATGTTTCCCTTTGGGTAAAAAATTTGCGCGTCTAACTCATCACACTTAAATAACTCATCACTACTACAATGTATTTATGGGTAATCCCCTTACATCCAGTAAAGATTTATCCATCTCATTACTACTACCACTGCTGCCCCAGAGGTGACAGTTTTCAAGAATCTAGTTCATCCAGAATTTGGTGAGCTGAGAACTGTAGAAATTGATGGAGAACCTTGGTTCGTAGGTAAGGATGTAGCTGCTGCGTTGAGGTATACGAATTCAAGAGATGCGATTGCAACTCATGTATTTGCTGATGATAAGGGGGGGTAGAAAGTATCGACACCCTTGGAGGCAGACAGAAAATGACAATAATTAACGAATCCGGATTATACGCCTTAGTTTTCGGAAGCCGATTAAAAATAGCAAAAGAGTTCAAGCACTGGGTTACCTCAGAAGTACTCCCCTCTATCCGTAAGAATGGTGCTTACATCCGTAATCAGGAAAATATGACTCCGGCAGAGATCGTGGCTCGTGGTCTTATTGCAGATCAGAAGATTATTGAAGAGAGGCTAGATCATTCGACCCAGCCTCTCTTCATTCTTACATATTCACATTAAAATTTTACAAATTTTGTCTTAACATAAACGCTACTTGCTTTAATCAGTTTCCGATATGAGCTATAAGGTTTCTTCGGAAGTCTCAATGTTACTGTCTTATTGATTGCAAGTCCTTTCTTTCCTACATATTCCAGAGCAGAACCATTAATCTTGAAAATCTTGATAGATGTACACTGATAAAATGCTTTAGCCCCAATCTTTCTTATGCTTGACGGTAATGTCACATTTTCAAGATTCGGACACTGAGTAAATGCACAAGTATTAATTATCGCAACTCTCTTTCCGAACTTAACAGTTTCCAGACCTGAACACTGATAGAACGCGTATTTACCAACATTTACAACATTATTACCAATAGTTACATTTACAATATCTTCGTTTCTGTAGAATGCCTTATCCTGAATAGCGGTCACTTTGTAGACTTTTCCGCTGATTGTAACGCTTGATGGAATAACCAGTGTATCTGTAACTTTTTGTTCCTGTAAGCTTATAATTCAGATCACCAACGGAATAAGTATCTCCGATCTGTGGTGTTCCGATCTTTGTAGTAACTACATCAGACTCCGCTCCCTGATATTTTTTGCCTGACAGCGAACGAACTGCAACTACTTTATAGGAGTATTGTGTTCCCGGTACAGCTTTGCTGTCTGTCCAAAGAATCTTTGTTGTTTTTGCTACCTGAGTATATTCTTTTTCTGAATCTGCTTTTCTGTATACCAGATAATAACCTGCGTATTCTGTCTCATCCCATGATAAAGCAATAGATTTCTTTCCTGATTCTGCTGTTAAGCTTGTAACCTTTTCAGGCTTGATTACCGTCCAAACTGCATTGACTGTAATATTTGCAGTAATCTTTGAAAAGTCTTTATCCCATGAAAGTTTGTAACCATTTCTAGTGATGAATGGATATTCTGCTGCATCACCGGATTTTACTTTTTCTGTCTTAACTACTTCACCACGATCTTTGAAAGTAACGGTATACTTCGTTGACTCTGACGGAGTTACAATAATAGTTGTACCACCACCGCTGCTGCCGCTGTCTTTCTTTGTCCATACCGCATTGATTACCATATCTTCTGTAATGTTAGTGTAATCAGTGTCCCATGAGAGTGTGTAACCTGCTTTAGCATCTAATGTTGGTGGTGTTGCGTTCTGTCCTTCTGTTACATATTCTGTTTTCTTAGTACGTCCATTATCTTTGAAGATTACCTTGTAATCTGCTGACACAAACTTAATAGTATTAGCTTTTGCATATGCTTCTGCTGCGCTATCCCTGAATCCATAAATAGTGAGATTTCGACAATTTGCAAAAACATCTGAACCAATATATGTAACCGATCTTGGAATTGAAATTTTAATTAAATCTGTGCATCCATAAAACGCTTGTAGATTAATTTCAGTAACACCTTCTGGCACTGTAAATTCTTTTAAATTTGTATATACAAATGCGCCATCGGGTATACTTGTTGCATTTTTAGGCCAATTCATTGCAGAAATGCCAGTATTACTAAACGCACTTCTCTCGACCAACCTTACCTTTTCTGGTAAATCAATATTCATCAAATTATTACAATCGAAAAATGCCCCTTCCCCAATTTCCAACAAACCATTAGGAAGTTTTACATCCTTTAAATTTTCAAAACTTCCAAGAAGATAATTTCCTATTCGAGTTATCGCCCCACCATCTTCTTTAAAAATTACATGTTTAATTTTTCTTTTATCAATACCGTTCCCCCACCATATATCTTCTGCATCTCCAATGTCCATATCGTCCGTATCATATATTGTCCCATTACCAGAGAAAATTATCGTATCATCCTCTATATAAGCTGTAATATTATCACCAAATTTAATTGTGCTAGCTATTAACCGAGGACGTTCTGATGAAATCGGCTGAAACATTACCGTACCATAATTACTCTCATCACTTTCACTGACAATACATACATAAATATCAACCTCATCCTCTGGAAGATCAGCAACTTTTGCTGTTACAGTTGTATTTGCTTCAATCAGAGTTCCTGCCTGAGTTATGTCAATCTTAGGAGCATTTTCACCACGTTTTACTTTTTCGATATAGTAAGTACCTTTTATATTAGATTGGAATTTAAGTTCAACGCTATTATGATCCATCCATTTCATTCCCTGCCCAGTAACTTTTAGTTTATCCTCTTGCTTCGGTATTTTCGGAATAGATTCTGTTTTTATTTTATTACAGCGCTGACAAGTATATTTAATTTCTCCTTCTTCTGTTTCAGTTGCTTTTTTGATAATCATGCCATTATCCCAGTCATGTTCTAATGCAGGAATTTCTTCTTCATCTTTGGTAGCTCCACAAATTTCACATCTGTATGCCTTAATACCTTTTTCAGTGCATGTTGGCTCTTTTATTTGAACTTTCTCTCTTGTAAACTGATGAGTGCCTTCGCCTAATGATTGAAAAGTAATTTTATTCTTTTCTTCTTCTGGAAGCCAATCATAAAATTTTTTTACAACAGGACAAGTATAACCTTTTATCACAAGATTATTACATCCTATAAATGGATGCCAATATTTATCATCTTCTTCATCATAGCTGTAACTTATATATGTTACATTTTGAGGAATAGAAATCTCTTGCAGCTTAACACATCCACCAAAAGAACTCTCACCAATTTTTTCTAAATTCTCATCTAACACTATATTGCTCAAATTTATACATCCAGCAAACGCAGAAGTTGATATTGATTTAACTTTTGATGGTAAAACTATATTATTTAATCTGGAGCATCCTTGAAAAGCTTGCACACCTATTTCCTCTATTGATTCTGGCAGATCTATTCTTCCCAGCTTTACACAATCACGAAAAACAGAAGAATCGATTTTATTTATTTTGGTATTCACACTAAAATGTACATACTCTAAACTGCTACACCCCTCTAAAGCACCACTATTAACATTCGTTACACTTTCTGGAATATCTATTCCTTTTAATGATTCGCAATTATCAAAACAGCGAGTTGGAATTTCACTCAGCAGATTAGATAGTTTTATAGTTTCCAGTTTAATACAATCTTCAAAGCAGTATACACCTAATCTAGTGATACTATCTGGTAATTCTATATTTTTCAGTCCTGTACATTTATAAAAACATCCTGTTCCTAACTCTTTAATATCTTTTCCCACAAAAACTACACTGTTCAATGATGCTTCATATTGAAAGGCATATTTACCTATGGATTTTACTTTTTACCTATTTGAACTTTCTTTACACCTTGGTTATTAGAATATAATAAATAATCACTTATATGTGTAATTTCATCACCTATAATCAATGTATCTATGTTTATATCTTTTAAAGGGTTTTTATCGTTGTTTATTGTAGCTCCATCCTGCAAATAATCCCACATATCACCAGTTCCAAAAATTGTTGCAGTTCTTGTAGAATCATCATAGGTCATACAAACCTTATCCCCCATCTGAATTGCATTTTCAGACGGCATAGAACTATTTTCTCCCTCACCAGCAACATCCGTACTGAACTGATCCGCACCATCAAGATCATTCTCTACCTCTGGTACATCTTCCCCATCATCACTAAACTGAACCACATCCTGTTCTATACCATCAGAAAAATCTGCTGCACTTGCCACACTAAATGGTTCTATAACCATCGTACTGGCAAGTAAGAAAGCTAACACTTTCTTCTTCATTCTTTCATCCTCTTTTCTCTGTTTCTTTTTATAAAACACTGCCCTACATTAACTGTAAAGCAGTGTTTATATTTCTACATTTCAATTATATCTGCATGAATCCACGGAATTGATATAGTGCCTGCACCAACTGATTTGTAACTATAGATTCCACAAGATGTTCCATATACAGTGATATTATCATCTTCTAATAATCTATATCCCAACAGATCATTCATATATGTAATAAACATAACCGTATTTATATCATTATTAATCTTTATTCTAGCATACGTCATATTATCGCCTGCATCACCTGTCTGTAAAACTTTTCCTGTGAACTTCATCTTTTTACCTTTATAAGTATCAGGATTTCTTGAAAGTTGGTCGTAAGTATAATCAGCACTATATTCTGCCTTTGAAGCTTCCGCTTTAACTGCTTCCTGTACTTTCTCGACTACTCCAAGAGATTGAAGTAACTCATCAGTAACAAGACCATTTACTGAGATTCCCTTTTGAGTCTGATATGCTGTAATTGCTTCTGTAGTTTTTCCACCTATCAGTCCATCTGGCGTACCACAGTTATATCCTGCTTCGTTTAACGCTTGCTGTACGATTCTGATAGTCGTAGCATCTTTATATTCTGTGTCTGGTTGTGTATTTTCTGTTGGTGCTTCTGTTACTTCTGCATCAGCAGCAGGTGTGGTTTCTTCTTGTGTTGTCTCTGTGTCAGATTCATTCCGAGATTCTTTTAATTTTTTCACCTGTTGTTTCAATTTCTTATTTTTCTTTTTTAAACTCTCGTTTTCTTCTTTGAGATCTTTATATTGTGATTCTAATTCTGAATTTTTTTCTTTTAATTCTGCATTCTCTGTCTGTAATTCCTCTACATTAGCATCTACTGTTTCGCTTTTCTCTGATTCTTCTGTATCAGATTTTTCTTCAATATTATCTATATCAGAAGTATTTTCTTCATTTTCAAATACTTCCTTAGCAATATTCAAAGTTTTACTTGAAACCTCCGTATCATCTTTATATAGCGTTAATGTTAACTCCCACTTTTCGAAATCATCAATACCTGCTTTACTAAAATCCTTTGTCCAAATAGATTCATTACAAATCCCTTTTTTCCCTGCAATAACAGAAGAACTACTTGTATAATCAGGTACTTGGAAATCATCTACGCAAGCATTTCCACCTCCTATACGCACATCTACAGATGAATTATTTTCAACCATAAATTCGATTTGATAAAATGGATTACCAGAATTATCATCATAATGTGTATCTTGTACTTTTACAATCACGTCCTCTTCATCCCATATTACAGGTGTTGGAGACTTTACTGATACTTCTATAGAATCTGATTCAGCACTTTTTTGATTAGTTGTTCCAGTGTCACTCGCCCATGTTATTACTGGTGTACCTACTGATAATGAAGCTACCATACACATTGTCAATAATTTTGTTACTGTTTTCTTCTTCATGTTCATTTCCTCCATGGTATTTTAATATTTAAAAAAGACATCACTTCTCCATAAGAAAAAAACAATGCCTTAATTATCATAGTTGCAACTGGCTGTCATACATTCACTTAGACCCTGTAGTTTTGCGTCACCGGGTTCCCCGGCTATGCCATATTCAATTCGATTATATAAGATACACTTTACTTAGTTTTCACAAAATGTTTACACACATTATTGTACTACATTTCTGTAAAATGTCCACTAATCTTTCAGAATATTTTATGTAATAACAAATATCTAGCAAATTTGCTAATATTCTTCATACATATTTATATATTATTCGTCTTTCCACATGCCTTTGTCTTTCAAACGCTGCTTGAACTGCTGCCAGTGTCGTTCCGTTTCTTCCGGTGTCTCATGCCATAGCTTTTCTTTATCTAATTCTCCGGTTTTTTCCAAATATAGATAAAGTCCACATGCAAAAAACGCGTCCCATAACTTTTCTTCGTCTTTCTTCATATCCACCTCATTGGTATTATTTTATCCTACTTTATGCTATTTTTCAATATTATATCGCCTGTTTGTTATACTAATCAGCAAAAGGAGAGCTTGCATGAAACCATTGAAGAATAAAGTAAGCATCACTCTGGATGCAGATATTATAGATAGAATCAAAGAACTCGCAGAGGAAGATGATCGTTCTTTCAGTCAGTACATTAATCTTGTCCTGAGAGAACATATCAAGAGTCTGGATAAATCAGAATAATAAGTGATCTGAAAAGTGGCAGCAGTCATATGCGACTAATCTTCAAAGTGAAAAAAGGGCAGCTGAGTAAATTATTGTTACTCAACCGCCCTATTATTATGGCTATATATTCCCGGAATCTTTACTGGATCAGTGACTGACCGTTCTGAAGCTCAGACTCCATAGCTACTCTCAGAGGTACTCTCTAATGTGGCATTCGTCCTCTCAGAATGCCCTCTACGCTGTCTATCCATTCCATATGTCCATCCTAGAGCCGGGAGCGTTATTCTTCTTCAGCTCGCGTGTAAGTTCTCTATAATGGTTCTATACGACGTCACAGATATATGTTCGATAAAACCCTGCAAAGTTCAGAGTAAAAAAAGGCTCACAAACTGTCTTTATTTCTAACAGCTTATGAGCCTACCTTTTTATATCATCATGCCAATTAAATTCAAATCTTATCGAGTTCCTCTTTAGCATCATATATACAAGATTCCCTCCTTTAATTTTATTAAGTTTTTCTATCAGGATTCCTTCTGAAAGGTACTTGATTACCTTTTTGATTACTTTTTGAAAACTGAGTCTCGCAAACCCAGTAAAATCAAGGCTTTTTAATGCCGGCAGTGGGACTTGAACCCACACGTGGTTGCCCACAACAGATTTTGAGTCTGCCTCGTCTGCCATTCCGACATGCCGGCATTGAAACGAGTATTATCATATCACGTTTTTGTCGAAATAGCAAGGGCATTTTTGAGTTTTTTTTAATATTTCACAAACCTCGTTTTAGAATACACATTGCTTGCCTTGATCAGTTTCTGATATCTGGCAAACAGCTTCTCAGGAAGTCTGATAGTTACGGTTTTGTTGACCGCAAAAGCTTTTTTTCCAACATAGTTCAGTGCTGTACTGTTGATCCTGATCACTTTGACTGCCGGGCACTGGTAAAAAGCTCTGGCATCTATATGTCTGACACTGGCAGGAAGTATAAAATTTCGCAGTTTCGTACACTGTGCAAATGCGTTGCTGCCAATTCTTTTTACTCTGCTGCCAAATCTTATGTTCCGCAGATTCGGGCACTGGCTGAACGCATATTTTCCAATCGTTGTTACATTATTTCCAAAAATAACATCTGTAATTTCTTTGTTCCCGCTAAAGGCATTCTTGTCAATTGTAGTTACTTTATAAACTTTATCATTGATCACAACTGTAGCCGGAATCTGTATCACATTATATTCCGCAGCAAGACCTGTAACGCTTACTTCTCTTTCATTTAAAATCTTATAGCCAATTCCACCTATCAGGTACTTATAGCTTCCACCCTGTTCAGCTAACGGAGCTGCATTGAACTGATATCTCACAGGTTGTACAATATCGTTTTTCTCCCATATACCTCCTGTATATTCTTCTCTCTGAAAAAAGATATATATATTGTATGCACGTTCCACCTTTGTATAAATACCCTTTGCAGAACCGATTTCCCATTTCCTGTGAATATCGCTTTCCTGCGGCTTGAGAGAAAGACTCCAGTATAATGGTGTCCATCTGACATCTCCCTCAACAGGATTCGTATTCTGCGTTCCGGCACCGGTCACATTAAATTTATAGTAAGTGTTGGGATAGAAAACCATAGGTTTGTCAAGTCCTTCAACGACACTGTCATTTGCACTTACCCCTTTGCTTTCATCTGTGTCTGTTGAAGTTTCCTCTCCGGCTGCCCAGATGAATTTCTGTGTATCTGCTCCATCCTGAAATTCCGCTGCACCGGTCGTACTGACCGGAACTGCTGCCAGAACACCTGCCAGCACCATAGCTGCTATTTTTTTCATTACTCTCTCCTCCTCTTTTTCAGCAGTATATAAAATATATACAACTGTTCAGTCCTTTCTTATAGCAATAGTGAACTGTTACTGTTCTGCTTACAATTTATATCTACATCTTGTATTTTACTTATTTTTCTGCTAAATGTCTACCTTGATTTTCTGCTAATCCTGTCGTATTTTTGTTACTGTTCACTCCGTTCTCAGTAACTTAGCCAAAATTCATTCCAGATTGCCTACGGCAATAGAATTTTGGCTTGTATGTCTCGGGATTTTGGCATATTCATGCCAAAACACCTCGCGGGATAGTGCTATGTGAATAGTAACGCATTTTTACTTCATCTGTATTCCACTTCTCATACGTGATATAATCCGCACCCATTTTCCTGAAAATGTCTACCATATCCTCATTCCGGCAAAGCCATACGGATATGCGAATTCCATTCTGATGGGCATTGTTGATATCATTCATACTGATATTTTTATACTCTGCACTTATGTCCAGATCATATTTCTTACACTGCTGTATCATAGAAGCATTCATGCGCACTGTACGAATCCACTGCAATTTCCCTGTAAATCCCATCTCACGCAGTTTACCAAGTGTTTCTATGTGGAAACAGATGATTACCGGCTCTTTCTGTGATTCAGTCAGAAGCTGCATAAACAAATTCATGGCTTCTTCCGTACGGATTGACTTTATTTCAATCACCGGCGTCACAGAGTACTTATTGCAGCATGCAATATACTGTTCCAGTGTAGGAATAAGATTATCCGGATACTGTGAAGCATTTCTTCCATTTATAATCGGATACTGCTTTATCTCCTCATAAGTCATCTCTGAAATAAGCCTGTCCTCCCCGCACATCCGCAACAAAGAATCATCATGAGAGACAACCAGAACTCCATCTGCGGTCTCTCTCACATCTGTCTCCACAAACTCCGCCCCATTGCGTCCTGCCGTCTCAAAGGCAGGCATGGAATTCTCAGGTGCTGCTGTCTGTTCACCTCTGTGCAAAATATAATGAGTAACTCCATCCAGGGGTTTCCGGAACTTTTCTTCATCTTCCGGTGCAGGTGTGATTTTCGGAGTTGGCGTGACCGTTACCGTCGGCTCCGGGGTCACAGATGGTGCTGGTTCATCCGGCGTCAGTGTAGGCGTAATTTCCGGAGTTTCTGACGCTGCCGGCAGGACGATCACTTCTATCTCTGATACATATCTGTCAGTACCATAAGAAACACTGGTGATTTTGACATTTCCCGCCTTTTTTGCAGTAACTTTTCCTTTCTTTGATACAGTTGCCACCGTTTTATCAGAAGAAGTATAAGTCAGCCTTTTTCCATACTTCTGCGGCTCCAGAATAACTGTCTTTCCTGCTGTTACTTTCACCTGTTTTTTGTATTTCTTAAAAAGAACTGTTTCCGTTTTATTACAGACAAAAACCTCGCAGTTTACTTTCAGTCCACTCATCTGTGCTGTGATCGTTGCCTGTCCGGGCTTTAAACCATATATCCTGCCATTTATAACCTTTGCACATTTTGAGTTACTGCTGGTCCATTTAAACTTCTTTGGACTCACTTTTGTATCATGATTCAGGATCTTTACTGTATAAGTGGCACCGGTCTTTACAACCACCTCAGATTTATGCACTCGATATTCGTCTGCTGCATAAGTATTATCTGCCACATATATTATACTGATAAAACCTGTAATTATAAGCACAATAGCAAATATGGCAGACCTTACAGTCTGCATGCCTGTTCTTTTGTCTCTGTATTCTTTTTTCTTATCTCCCATTATTCTATCTCTCATCTCTCATATGCCATTCCTGATCTGCTGCTTTTATTTCCGGTATGTTCCTAAACACTTCACAATCCTGATCACATTCGTCTCTGATGCAGGGACAGACCATCTTTACTTTTTTAAAATGTCCGGGAACACCCTCATATTGTACACTCCACAGACCATTGTAATGCAGCTGTTTACACATTCCTGTTTCATATTCATATTTAATCATATGTCTACCTCCGAACAGACAAAATTTTTACAGTACATTCTTCTGAAATCACTGTTTCTCCATGCAAAACGAAAGGCACTAACCTTCCAGCATCATGCACAGATCAGTACCTTTCTTTTTGTGTGTTTTTATGTCATATCTGCCCCGGCAATACCACAAGATAGTAAATTACAGAATAATCACAGCATTATTCCATATCTTCCAGTAATTTCTCATAAATCGGGAAGCAGTCAAATGTTGCGAAATAATCCTTCGGTGTCTCGGCACGGCGGATCATCTCGAAACTTCCATCTTCATGGAGAAGGATCTCAGAAGATTTCAGTTTACCATTGTAGTTATATCCCATGGCAAAACCATGAGCTCCTGTATCATGGATCACAAGAAGATCTCCCATATCAACCTTCGGAAGATAGCGGTCAATTGCAAACTTATCATTGTTTTCGCAGAGAGAACCTGTCACATCATACATATGATCACATGGCTGGTCTTCTTTTCCCATAACAGTGATGTGATGGTATGCGCCATACATTGCCGGACGCATCAGGTTTACAGCACACGCATCCACACCAATATATTCTTTATGAGTATGCTTCTCATGGATTGCCTTAGTTACCAGGCAGCCATACGGTCCCATCATGAAACGTCCCATCTCTGTATAGATTGCAACATCACCCATTCCGGCCGGAACAAGTACTTCTTCGTATACTTTGCGGACACCCTCACCGATCTCTCTGATATCATTCGGAGTCTGATCTGGTTTGTAAGCGATTCCAACACCACCGGAAAGGTTGATAAACTTCACATGAGCGCCTGTCTCCTTCTGAAGTTTCACTGCCATTTCAAACATCTCTTTCGCCAGCATCGGATAATACTCATTTGTCACAGTATTGCTTGCAAGGAATGCATGGATACCGAATTCCTCGGCACCTTTTTCCTTCAGGATCTTGAATGCTTCAAAAATCTGCTCTGTTGTCATACCATATTTGGCATCTCCGGGGTTGTCCATAATATCGTTGCTGATCTTAAACACTCCGCCCGGATTATAACGACAGCTGATCACCTTCGGAATATATCCTACGGCTCTTTCTACGCTCTCGATATGTGTGATATCATCAAGATTGATGATCCCGCCGATTTCATTTGCATATTTGAATTCTTCTTCCGGTGTATCATTGGAAGAAAACATGATATCTCCCTCTTTGCATCCGATTGCTTTGGACATCATCAGCTCTGTCATGGAAGAACAGTCACAGCCACAGCCATACTCCTGAAGGATCTGGATCAGAAATGGATTTGGAGTTGCCTTCACAGCAAAGAATTCTTTGAAGCCCTTATTCCATGCAAATGCTTCTTTCACTGCCTTTGCATTCTCGCGGATACCTTTTTCATCATAAAGATGGAAAGGTGTAGGAAACTGCGCGGTGATTTCCTGAAGTTTATCCAGGGTGACAAATGGTACTTTTTTCATAATAATCTTTTCTCCTCTTACTTCTTGTGTATATGTGTATATAAATGATCCTGACAATACTCGTAGTTTCCGTTACATTTAGAACAGAAACGGAATTCCAGATTCGGATCATCTTTCTCTGTACGGCCACAGACTGCACATTTGTGCTTCGTCACTTCCCCTGACTTGCTGCCACCCGGGAAGGGAACGGTCTTACTTTCTCCCATTGCTCTCTTAAACTGATTTCTGCGATGGATTTCCTTCGGATTGTATCTGTTAAGATTTCTTGTACCAAGGAAGAAAATAATAAAGTTCAGTAAGGATGCGATGATCGGCAGTGCCATAAACCATGCTCCTCCCATAAAATATCTGACAATATCATATACCACAAGAGCAGCATATACAATCGCCATCCACTTCATCTTGATCGGGATTACAAAGTACAGTAAAACCTTCATATCCGGATATGTCAGCGCATATGCCAGAAAAATAGATAAACTGATATAATACGTTGAAAACTGTGATCCATTCAGATAAGCATCTAACACTCCACCTGTGATAAAATACAAAATAAACGCAGAAATTACTGTAAAAATCATTCCAGATAAAATATATACAGTAAATCTGAATGATCCCCATGTACGTTCCAGCGATGCACTGATCGGATAATAAAAGAACAATATCGCAATCACAAACCATAAAGCAGATGACGTACTCGGCGGATAAATAATCCATGTAACAAGTCTCCATATCTGACCATGCAGGATTTCAGAGACATTCAAACTCAACATGGAAAGAGCCCCTGGATTAATATACATCAATGCATATCCCAGTACATAACTTACAATAATATAAATCGTAAGATTCTCAATCCCGCGATTTCCAAATTTTCGTTCCAGTTTGTCAATAAATTTCATAAATCTCCTTTTCTCACAAAATGCTATTCGTTCTTTCGTTACAGCGGATATCCACAATCTGCTTTCTCTGCGTAATTCTGCACCGAATAACTGCCTCTCAGTTCAGACACAAAATCAGAAAAACTTCTTCCTGGAAAGAAATATCGCTGCAATGATACTTGCCACTACAGAAAGGATGATAACGATAAGAAATCCCCATGGTGTCCTGGAAAACGGCATTCCCGCAGCACTCAGGTTCATACCATACGCACTGAAAACAATAGTCGGAATACTCATAACAATGGTAATAACAGCCAGAACCTTCATGACAATGTTCAGGTTATTAGAAATAACTGATGCAAAAGTTCCCATCATACTGCTGAGGATACCACTGTAAATATTAGCCATCTCAATGGCCTGCTTGTTCTCAATGATAACATCCTCCAGAAGCTCTGTATCCTCCGGATATTTCTTGATACTCTCCACCTTCAGAAGTTTCTCCAGAACCATCTCATTGGAACGCAGAGATGTGGTAAAGTATACCAGTGATTTCTCCAGTTCCAGAAGTTCCATCAATTCCTGATTTCTTGTAGACAGATGAAGTTTCTCCTCAATCTGCTCGCTCTTCTTATCTATAATACGCAGATATCTCAGATACATGCTGGCATTACGGTACAAAATCTGCAGAATAAATCTGGTTTTCATATAGGTAAAAAAGTTTCTTACCCTGCCTTCCATAAATCTTGTCAGAACCTGTGTGTCTTCCAGACATACAGTAAAGATCATCTTCTGAGTCACGATAATACCAAGAGGAATGGTCACATACCAGTCCTTCTCGTTACGTTCTTCAATCGCAGGTACATCTGCAAGGATAAGGGTATAATTGTCCTCCACTTCTATACGGGAACGCTCTTCCTCATCCAAAGGTGCGCGCAAATCGTCCACCTCTATCCCAAATTGCTCGGAAATTTCAAAAATTTCTGTTGCCGTAGGATTCGTCAGCGCAATCCAACAGCCCTCCTGTGGTTCCTGTATTTCATGGATAGCGCCATCGATTGTCTTAAAAATCCTTACCACGATCCACACTTCCCTTCTTTTTCTCGATTTCCCCTCAATAGATTGTTACTGTTTACTCTGTTCTCAGTAACAATAAATCTGCAACTATTCAGAGTTTCTGCAAGAGATTACTGAACAGTTACGTTTGCTCTTTATTTTCACAAAGACTCAAACATCATTATAATTTGAACATGAATTTTTGTCAATTCCAATGCTTTCGGTTTACAAAACTTTTACACTTCGCTATAATAAAGTAGTATTTATTTATAAAAGTCCCGTAAAGTGGGGCGTACAGATTGCGGGAGTGATTTTCCAAACACGCTCTAACTATGGCAACTGAATTCAGGTGAAATATCCCGCAAAGTGGGGCGTGCAGATTGCGGAAATGATTTTCCAGACACGCTCTAATACAATAACAGGAAAGGATACAAATCATATGAGCCAGTCATCATTTGGAAATAAATTTAAGGTAACTACCTGGGGGGAATCCCACGGAAAAGCTCTCGGAGCTGTGATAGACGGATGCCCGGCAGGCCTTCCTCTCTGTGAAGAGGACATTCAGAAATTCCTCGACAGAAGGAAACCCGGACAGAGCAGATACACCACCGCCCGTAAAGAAGGAGATCTGGTAGAAATCCTCTCAGGTGTCTTTGAGGGCAAAACCACCGGAACTCCAATTTCTCTGATGGTAAGAAATACAGATCAGCGCTCCAGAGACTACGGAAATATCGCATACTCCTATCGTCCCGGACATGCAGACTATACTTTTGACCAAAAATACGGATTCCGCGACTACAGAGGCGGTGGACGTTCTTCAGGGCGGGAAACCATCGGAAGAGTTGCAGCAGGTGCCATTGCTTCTAAAATATTAGAAGAACTTGGCATTTCAATCTGCACCTATACCAGATCTATCGGACCTGTTGAAATTGCTTCTTTTAATAAAGAAGAAATCCATCAGAATGCATTTTATATGCCGGACGCACAGGCAGCAGTGAAGGCCGGTGAATATCTGGAAGAATGTATGAAGAATCAGGACAGTGCAGGCGGCGTGATCGAATGTCGTATTACCGGAACACCTGCCGGACTTGGCGAGCCAGTCTTTGACAAGCTCAGTGCTCTTCTTGCCCACGCCCTGATGTCCATCGGTGCAGTCAAGGCTGTTGAAATCGGTGACGGCATTGCAGTGACTTCCTCAAACGGTTCCACTGACAATGATGGATTCACAGTCAAAGACGGTGAAATCATCAAAACCTCCAACCACGCAGGCGGAATCATGGGAGGAATCAGTGACGGCAGTGAAATCATACTTCGTGCCCATATCAAACCAACCCCATCCATCAGCCAGCCGCAGCAGACCGTAACCAAAGATAAAGAACCTCTTTCTCTGGAAATCCATGGCCGACATGATCCGGTCATTGTCCCAAGAGCAGTGGTTGTGGTAGAATCTATGGCAGCAATCACACTGGCGGATGCGCTCTTTGTCAATATGAGTTCCCAGATGGATAAGGTTCGGGATTTTTATCGGAAATAATTCCAATTAATCCACGCAAAAATACCTTCACTTGAATTCTGAGCTGATCTCAGTTTCAAATGAAGGTATTTTATTATCTGCCTATATTGCTGATTCTATGTAACGAATCTGTTATTCTTCCGGAACCGGCCAGATTCTGATACAGTTTGGCTCTGTAATCTTAATCGGCTTGCCGTTCATCACAATAATATTCTTCTCATAATCCACTGTAAAAGTAGTCAGTGTATTACTTGCATGATTAGCCAGCACCAGATGCTTATCATCCGGTAAAAGTACCAGATCTTTCGGATATTCACCACTGATCGGAAGTGTAAACTTCCTTGTCAGCATACCAGTCTCCTCATCACGCTCAAACATGGAAACTGTATCCTCACCTGCTGTTGTACAGAAAAGATGCTTGCCATCATTTGCAAGAGAAAGACCGGACGCTGCATTATGTGTATCATGAACATCCTTCTTCGCACTTGTCTCAATCGTCTGGATCAGTTCAAACGCCGGAACCTTACCGCTTCCATCATATTTGTAAGCCCTGATCTCATTACTGAGTTCAAAGAGAATATAAGCAAACTTACCATCATCGCTAAAACGAATGATACGCGGGCCGCTCTCTCTCGGACATCTCAGGATGTCTACCAGTTCCAGCTTATTGCGCAATTTGTTGACACGGTAAATCTTCACCTGATCAATTCCGTTATCTACTGCACAGAGATATTTATTATCCGGAGTTGGACGAACACAGTTCACATGGGGACGGAAGTTACGCTCTGCAACACTTCCGAGTCCTGTATGGAATACGCCATCCATCAGGCTTCCAAGTCTGCCGTCCTTATGAGTATGTACAACAGTCACCTTACCGTCATGATATCCGGCAACATAAAGATACTTACCGTCAACATCTGTAGAAAGGAAACAGCCTCTCATTCCATCAATATTTACACTGTTGATACGTGACAGATCACCATTTTTATCACGTTTAAATACTGCAACACCCTCATCCTCGATAGAATAAAGATACTTACCATTCTTTGAAACAGCCATGTGGGATGCATTACTTACTTCAACACTGCTGCGTTCTGTAAGAGTGCCATTCTCAACATCAACATCATAAACATGGATTCCCTGTCTGGAAGAGCCATGTGTATAAGAGCCCACATAAGCTACATATTTCTTTTCACTCATAATGCTTTTTTCCTCCTGCTGTCCTGAAGTTTATTTATCATCGCTCACTCTGTTCCCGTCTGCTGTCAGCGAGCAATAATATTTTCGTCCCAATATTGCCGGACGATGTCATACGATAAGGTGATTATAGCACATTTTCCTAATCAGAACAAGATTACGGAACTCAGTTTTATGTATTTTTTCCAGTTCATGGGTTACTGTCGTTACTGTTCACATACAAGCCAAAATTCTATTGCCGCAGGCAATCTGGAATGAATTTTGGCTAAGTTCTATACCGGATAAGCGCTCTGCTGTTTATTTGGTAAAATAATTTCTGACAGCCTCCAGTGTCTGGTCTATGATCTCATCTGTATGGGCAACAGATAAAAACATTGCCTCAAACTGTGACGGAGCCATATGGATTCCCTGCGCAAGCATTCCCTTGAAATATTCCGAGAAAGCTTTTGTATCTGAAGATTTGGCTGATGTATAATCCACAACCTCCTGCTCTGTAAAGAACAGGCTTCCCAGGGAGGATACGTGATTGATATGGTAAGGCAGATTTTTCTCTGCTAGGATTTTCTCCATACCGCCATAGAGACGTTTTCCTTTTTCCTCCAGATCTTTATAGATTTCCTGGTGCTCATAGAGGTATTTTAACTGTGTCAGTCCTGCTGCCATTGCAATAGGATTTCCGCTTAAGGTACCGGCCTGATAAACCTTTCCAACAGGAGAAACCAGTTCCATGATTTCTCTGCGTCCACCATATGCACCAACCGGCATACCTGCGCCGATGATCTTACCATAGGTAACCAGATCAGGGGTCACACCAAAATATTCTGCAGCACCGCCAAAAGCCAGACGGAAACCAGTAATAACCTCGTCAAAGATCAAAAGAGCACCGTACTCATCGCAGAGCTTTCTCAGCCCTTCCAGGAACCCCTTTTTCGGAGGAACCACACCCATATTTGCGCCTACAGCTTCCACGATAACAGCAGCAGTCTGTCCGTCAGCCTGCTCCATCAGTGCACGTACACTGTCCAGATCATTATAAACAGCAGTCATGGTATCCTCTGTGCATCCCTTAGGAACACCGGCACTGTCCGGAACACCGCTTGTCATCACACCGGAGCCTGCACTTACCAGCATGGCATCACTGTGTCCATGATAACATCCTGCAAATTTAATGATCTTATTCTTTCCTGTAAATCCTCTGGCAACACGGACTGCACTCATAACAGCCTCTGTACCGGAATTTACCATACGCACCATATCCACATGTGGAATATGGTCACAGATAAACTCAGCCATCTCCACTTCGATTGCAGTTGCGCATCCGAAGCTGAGGCCCTTTTCACACGCCTTCAGCACACTTTCTTTTACTTCCGGAAAATTATGGCCCAGGATCATCGGTCCCCAGGAATCGATATAATCCACATATTCTTTTCCATCAACATCATAAATATGGCATCCGTCTGCACGGTCGATAAATCTCGGCGCAATACCGATAGCACCGTATGCACGTACAGGACTGTTTACTCCTCCCGGAATTACCTTTACCGCTCTGTCAAATAATTCTTCTGATAAACCCATCAGCCGATTCTCCCTTCATCCATGCATTTTGCAAGTTCTTTTGCATAATAAGTAAGATAGATCTGGGCACCTGCACGGTATGCACTGACTGCCATCTCACACATAATACGTTCTTCATCGATCCAGCCCATTTTTGCAGCTGCTTTCACCATTGCATATTCACCGCTTACACTGTACGTTGCAACCGGCACATTTACAGCCTTTGATACCTCAGAGACCATATCAAGATAAGACATGGCAGGTTTTACCATAATGATATCTGCGCCCTCTTCCACATCTGTAAGCGCTTCCTTCATTCCCTCTCTTCTGTTGTGGAAATCCATCTGGTAGCTCTTTCTGTCACCAAAGGACGGTGCAGAACCTGCAGCATCACGGAATGGTCCATAGAAAGCAGATGCATATTTTACTGCATAGGACATGATCGGCGCTCCATAATGTCCGTTCGCATCAAGAGCCTCACGGATAGCACGTACACGTCCGTCCATCATATCAGAGGGAGCTACCATATCTGCGCCTGCCTCTACATGGGAAACAGCTGTTTTAGCCAGTAATTCCAGTGTTGCATCATTATTTACATCATGACCGCAGAGCACTCCGCAATGTCCGTGTGAAGTGTACTCACACATACATACATCTGTGATATAGTACATGTCCGGGAACTGTTTCTTTGCTTCTCTCAGGGCTTTCTGTACGATTCCGTTGGGGTCGTACGCACCGCTTCCCACCTCATCCTTGTGATCCGGGATGCCGAACAGCATAATGCTGTTTACTCCTGCATTCTGCAGACGTTCCAGTTCAAAAGGAAGACGGTCTACACTGTAGCGGAACTGTCCTTCCATAGAAGGGATCTCTTCTTCAATTCCTGTTCCCTCTTTTACAAATAAGGGATAAATAAGGGAAGACTTGTCCATTCTTGTCTCTCTTACCATTTTTCTTAAATTTTCACTGCCTCTTAATCTTCTTGGTCTCTGAATTAAATCCATGTCTTTTTGCTCCTTTTATCAACAATTCTCATAACTGTTCCATTTTTTGCAGAATAGTTATCAGTTTTCCTGTTTCATCTCTTCCACAAGCTCTATGAGACTTTCGATGGTAGCCTTCTTTGCCATGCGGGTCTGCATACCATAAGCATCTGCTGCAGCTTTGGTCTGTTTTCCGATACAGGCAGCTTTTACCTTCGTATAGTCCAGTCCCTTTGTGCCTTCCACAAAGCCCTTTACAGTGGATGCACTGGTAAATACTACACAGTCCACACTTCCTGTCTCCAGTTCTTTCTTCTCATCGATCAGTCTGCTCTTCTCATAACGAGTAGTGTAGGTTGCAATATCATCCACCTGTGCCCCTGTCTGCTCCAGCAGTTCTGTCAGCTTTTTATTTCCGGCTTCGGCTCTTGGAATCAGAATTTTTTCATTTCCCTGAAGTTCTTTTGCAAGCTCTGCTCCAAGAGTATCTCCGTCATACACACCTGGCACAAAATCAGCCAGCAGGTGATGCTCTTTCAGCTTTTTCTTCGTTCCTTCACCGATCACTGCGATCTTCGCCTGTCCCAGGCTGCGCACATCCATCTCTTTTCTGTCCATCTCGTCAAAAAAGATCTCCACACCTGCAGGGCTTGTAAAAATGATCCACTGATAAGTATCCAGTTTCTCAAATGCCTCATACAGTCTGCCATTATCCTCAACAGGTACTGTACAGATAGACGGCAGCTCCAGAACCTCGGCACCTTTCTGACGGAGAAGATCTGCTGTCTTTGAAATATGCTGTCTTGGTCTTGTGACCAGAACCTTCCAGCCTGCCAGAGGAAGCTTCTCATACCAGGCAAATTTGTCAGCCAGAGAACATACCTTTCCCACAACAATAATAGCAGGTGTCTCTATCCCCTGTCTGTCCACCTCTTCCTTGAGGGTACCTACAGTAGCAACCACCCTCTTCTGTCCTGCTGTTGTTCCTTTCTGAAGAACTGCTGCCGGCACATTCGGATCCATTCCGCCTGCAAGAAGCCCTTTGCAGATATCCTCCAGTGCTGCAATTCCCATGAGAAACACCAGTGTTCCCTTTGTCCGGGTCAGTGCTTTAAAATCTATATCATACTCCTGCCCTGCGCGTTTATGTCCTGTAATAATATGTAAGGACGAACAGAAATCCCTGTGTGTCACAGGAATCCCATTGTAAGCAGGAACAGAAATCGGAGATGTCACTCCGGGCACGATCTCATAAGGGATTCCATTCTCAGAAAGAAGTTCCAGTTCCTCCCCGCCTCTTCCAAAGAGAAAGGGATCTCCACCTTTAAGCCTTACCACTTTATTTCCTTTTTCAGCTTCTTCCAGAAGAACCTTATTAATATCCTCCTGCACCATTGTATGGTGATTTGCTCTTTTACCTACATTAATCAGTCTGGCATGCTCCGGGATCTTTGCCAGAACCCCTTCGCCCACCAGACTGTCATATACTACCACATCTGCCTGCTGCAGAACCGCTGCGCCCTTTAATGTAAAAAGCCCGATATCACCCGGTCCCGCACCAACCAGCCAAACCTTGCCAGCTGCCATGTTACCTCTCCTTTTTGCGTCACAAGAATTTTCTTTTTATAAATTTTATATTCTGAAATTTTGTATCCTATAGCAATTTCAATTCAGTTTCAACAAATCAGATAAATATTTTATTACTTTCCCTCACAGTCAGATTTCAATTGCTTTGCAAGATCTGTTCCAAGCTTCTCTCCATCCTCTGCTGCACCTCTGATCTGACCTGTAAGCCACTTTCCTGTAGCTTCACTGTAATATAAACCGCGGATAAAGATCTCATCTCCGTCCACCTCTGCAAATGCAGCTACAGGCGAAGAACATCCTCCGTCCAGATATTTTACATATGCGCGCTCTGCAGTTCCTGCAATCCAGGCATCCCTGTCACAGTATCCGTCCAGATACCCATAATCCTCACCTTTGCGTCCCTGCACAGCCAGGATTCCCTGACCTGCTGAAGGAATCATCTCATCCGGTGTAAAATATCTGCTGATCCTGCTTTCCAGCCCCAGTCGTTTCAGACCTGCCGCTGCCAGGATCAGCCCGGAATACTCTCCTTCATCCAGCTTGCGAAGCCTTGTCTGCAGATTTCCACGGATACTCTTTACCTCCATCTCAGGATACAGCTTCTCTAACTGAAGAGTTCTCCTTAAGCTGGAACATCCCAGAGGTTTATCCGGATCCAGCTCCGCCACTCCCTCAGGAAGCACCAGTACATCTCTTGGATCCTCACGCTTTGAAAAGGCCAGAAGCGGAAGCTCTTTTGGAACCTCCATAGGCATATCCTTAAGACTGTGTACAGACAGATTGCTTTTACCATCCAGCAATGCCCTGTCCAGTTCTTTTACAAACAGTCCTTTTCCGCCCACCTTATCCAGGGTACGATCCAGAATAATATCTCCTGTCGTTTTCATAGTCAGGATATTTACTGTTATTTCAGAGCCGGCATTTTCTTCACGGTTTTTCTGTTCTATGTAGCTTTTTACCATCTCACTCTGGAGAACTGCCAGCTTACTCTCTCTACTTCCAATGATCACCTCAGTCATCATTTTCCTCCTCATTATCATCTTCCTGCGCAACTCTCTCCAGGGCATTCTGAATCTCTTCTCTTATCCTGCGCGCTTTTTTATGGTCCAGACCACTGGCTGTAATTCCCACCACCAGTCCCTCTTCCATATAAATTCCCGGGAAATAAAAATCGCACTGCTCCCTGTCACTGGCTACATTAACATAAACGCCTTCCTGCCTGCAGATCCTGTGGATCTCATCATTTAACTTTCTGTCATTGGTAGCTGCAATCACCATATATGCCATCGCAAAGTCTGTACGCTTCACCGGACGTATGATCAGCTCTACATAGCCGGCTTTGCCAAGCTCCATCATCTCCATGGTGACCTTCGGAGCAATGACTCTGATATTTCTGGTGAATGATAAAAGGGTTTTCACTCGACGGGTTGCAATGTTTCCGCCGCCTACAACCACGATATTCTTATCTGATAAGTCTATAAACATTGGAAAATACGGCTTATTCTTCATATATTTTCTCCAGTCCTGCCACACACTCAAGGAAAATCTCCTGATTCAGACTGTCACGCAGACCAAAGATCAGTTTATTTACTACTTTTCCTGCTGCCGTATCCACTGCATGGACCAGATTCTGCCTGTCATCCTCTTCCATAGGTGTTTTCTTTAATATCTTTGCAATCCTTAAATTCAGGTCATTGACTGCCTCATCTTTAATATCCTGAATTCTTGGGATCAGGTCTCTTCCATCCAGCCATTGGAAAAATTCATCCATCTGCTCTCTTACGATCGCGCCTGCTGCCTCCAGATTTTCCTGAAGTTCTGCAGGAACTTCCTCTATACGGAAGCTGTCCATGTCATAAAGTGTGACCCCCTGAAGCTTTCCAACAGATGGCTCTATATCTCTGGGAACTGCCAGATCGATCAGGATCAGGTCATCCTTTGTCCGGATTCCCTGGAATAATTCTTCTCTTAATGTGAAATTCGGGCTTGCAGTTGCACTCACTACAAGGTCACACTGCGGCACATACTCCATTCTGTCACCGTAATTAATGCGCTTACAGCCCAGCGGAATATTCACAACTCCGCTTCTGTACTGACGGATGGTCACTGTCACATCTGCACCTGCCTCCTGCAAAGCCTGAGCAGCCACCTTACCCATCTCACCGTTACCGATGACCATACAGGTCTTATCCCTGAGAGAATACCCTTTCTCTGCCAGAAATCCGATGGCCTGATGGATCACTGACGGATTTCCATGAGAAAAAGGAACCTCTGTCTTAATCCTCTTTCCTGCTGTGGCAGCCATTCTGAACAAAACCTCCAGAACACCATCTGCCGCAAAATTCTCTCTTGCCAGATTCAGGGCATCCTTCACCTGTGTAAGGATCTGATCCTCCCCTATGATCTGTGATTTCAGACCACTGGTAAGATAAAAAAGATGCTCAACTGCCTCCTGATCCTTACGCTCTACAAAATATTGTCTGTAAGAATCCTCAGTAATTCCCTTTATCCTGCAGAGGCAGTCATAAAGACAGACATCCACCTCATCATCCACACTTGCCCAGACCTCCAGGCGGTTACAGGTAGACAGGATCACGCATCCATATATTCCATTTTGATTCTTTATTTTTTCCATTGCTTCACCGGCATTTTTCTTTGTAAATGCAAATTTCGCACGAATATCCACCGGTGCCATATTATGGTCAATTCCAATCATGGAAATACTCATAACTCTAACTCTCCTTCGTATTTCGCCATTCCTCATTCATTTCATATCAAATCAAATATCCCACTGGCAACAGGGTATTTGATTTGATAAGAAATCCGGACAGCTAAAAAGCGCTGTCAGAGATATCATAATCATTTCCTGTTAAGATGTCAATTGCAAATACGGAAAAAGCTCAGCATTAGAGTAAAGGATGTTACTGTTCACATACCACTATCCCGAGACATACAAGCCAAAATTCCATTGCCACAGGCAATCTGGAATGAATTTTGGCTAAGTTACTGTGAGCGGAGTGAACAGTAACTAAAGGATAACGTGACAAGACCTCATTACCGTTCGTTCTGCATCCGGTAATGAGGTCTGAATATTCTGTGTTCACTGTTTGTCTATTCTCATCAGCACCTTACATTTCTTTCTGTAACAGGCGATTCCATATTTTATGATTGTATGAATCCCTTCCTGCTCTAACGCCTCAGTATATCTGATATCTATAATCTGCTGAAGTGCTTTTTCGCACTCTCCCTGAAGATTTCCGTCATCTGCATATTTTACTTCGATCACAATTCCCACATCTTCATCTTCTATACGGATCAGAATATCCCCGAATCCGTCTCCTGATTCCCGATTTGACATTACTGACCAGTTCTCTTTGAATCCCAGAATACCAAGCAGCAATCCATGATAGAAATTTTCTTTCGTTGGTTTCCGGGCAAAGGTATCTCTTATGCTGATCGTTTTTTTCATATATTCTGTAAAAATCAACTCTACTTTTTCCGGATTTTGGTTCAGCAGTGCATCACACAAATCGCTGACTGTTTTTCCATCGTCCTTTACATTTTCTTTGAACATTTTCAAAATATGGTTGGTGATAATATTTCGGATCTCTCTGTTGGGAATAACCAGATTATATCTGTTACCACTGGGTTCCCCTCTCTGTGTCAGATATCCGGTCATAAAAAGTGTGCTCCACAGATTGTCTATGGAAGAATATAATTCCTTATAGGTAAGCTCAAAATTAATTTCTTTCTGGACAATCCCTCCATTTACCAGCTGTTCCAGCTCCATTCTGGTCAGCTTCTGTGGTTTTCCCACACTGTCAATGAAATGACTGATCACACTGTTTCCACTTGTATTCGCCCAGTAATTCTTCGGTTCCAGCCCGGGATCTGCCAGATGATCGCTGCAGAAATTGATCACATCCCATGGACAATAAACATCCACATTTCCAAACCTGTAGCCGTCATACCACTCTTTCACTGTCTCATAATATTTTTCCTGTCCATAATACCGGAGGAGTTCCCTTACTTCCGCATCTGTAAATCCAAATGTTTCATCAAAGCTCTTATCTGTAATGGAATAAACCTTAAAGTTGTTAAGACCTGTAAAAATGCTTTCTTTTGCAATCCGCAGGCATCCTGTCAGCACTGCGAATTTCAGACTGTTGTTGGTTTTTAATGCATTCTCAAATAAATTACGGATCAGCAATACCATTTCATCATAATAGCCATTTTCATTTGCCTTTGCCAGAGGTACGTCATACTCATCGATCAGAACAATTACTTTGCTGCCATAGTGCTTTTCCAGCAATTCTGTCAGTTCACGGATACTGTACACCAGAGAATCGTTTGTCATTTCTTTTTTCTTTAACTGTGTCAGTAATTCGTGATCTGTTTCATCAAGCTCTGTGCTGTCTGAAAGTACGGATAGCCTGCGGGCTTCTTCATTGATTGTTTTTATAAGAAATCTGCGGGCTTCCTCATATGTGGCACCATTGATTCCCTTCAGACTGACAGAAACCACCGGAAATTTTCCCTGATATTTTTCACATAATTCCTGATTATCTGAAATCCTCAGCCCATCAAACAGAGTCTTATCTTTTCCAATCTCAAAAAAACTCTGGAGCATACTCATATTCAGGGATTTTCCAAAGCGTCTCGGACGGGTAAACAGGTTTACCTTTCCCCACTGGGTAAGCAATTGTTCAATTACATGTGACTTATCTACATAATAGAAATCTTCCCGACGCATCTCTTCAAAATTCTCAATTCCAATTGGAAGTTTTTTTAATCCTGCCATCTTATATCCCCTTCCATTTATAAAGCATACCTTCTTATTGTTATCCGTCTTATTACTGTTTATAATATCATGAATCCTATCGTAATTCCAGAAAATAATGTAACCTGTTACTATCGCAAGTGACAGTGGCAAGCGAAGTAAAATATGTAATAATATGATTGAGATACTTGCAGAAAATATTAACAGAAATGGAAGGTGATGAAAATTATGAAGATATTGAAGAAAGCAGGAGGGATTCTCCTTGTAATAATCGGAATATTATTTTTTGTATCTGCTTTAAAGATGATCTTTGTGGATAACCCCAAAACAAAAGCAGCTCTGAAAGACGCAGTTTACGTTGATGCAGCAGATACGATCGACCCGGAAAACGATGGAAAGACAGTCATTGTATGCGGCACATTCGAGCTGACTAAACCGGCACATGATGATGAGCTTGGACTGGACTTTGACAGCATCCGCATTTCAAGTTCAAAACAGACAATGAAATTAACAAAATCTTCTTCCAAAAAGAAGGAGGCAATGACTGACGACGAAAAGAAATATGGCGTTCTGGAATGGAATTCATCTTTCAGCAGCATGCCGGTATCAGGCCAGGGGAAAATTGGAAATTATGCACTTTCGCAGGATTTTATTGATGATATTATGCTGACCAAAACCTGGGAAGATTACGACAAGGCAGCATTATCATCTGCCGGTTATACATATGTACCGGATAACACCTATACACAGAAGCATTTTATAGAACCATCGAACCAGACGACACGTTCACATAAAGAATATGATGTTCGTTATTATTATTCTGCTGCTGATTTCGAAACAGGGCAAACCGTAACTGCTATCGGCATACAGGACGGACAGACTCTCAAATCCGCACCCGGAATCACAGAGAATCTGATGAAAAATAAACTTGACCGCGATGAAGCGATCAAACAGGGCGGCACCCCAGGTGTAGGAGCCCAGATCTTTTCAGTTGTTTCCTCATTGCTGTTAATATTGGGAGGGTTCCTTCTTATTATATTATGAGAAATAAATCTATAGCAATCCTCTTAAATGCATTATTTACGAGGATTGCTATAAAAATAAGATATTGTTGTATCATTAAATCAGATGGTTGGGCGATATCCTCTGTGACATACTCCGTATCTAGTACATCGTTTTCGAAATAACTATACCAATCGCGTAGGATGCGGATTGGTATAGTTATTTACGAAACGATGTACTAGCTTTTTACTTCTCAATTCTAAGCATGCGATATCCAATGCCAATATGTGTCTGGATGTATTGCACTCCATTTTTCTCAGGCTCCAGTTTTTTCCGCAATGTTGCCATAAAAACTCTAAGAGAAGCAACATCATTATCCGAACATCGTCCCCAAATCTGCTGGGTAATATAGGTATGTGTCAATACCTTTCCCACATTGCGGGACAAAAGACAGAGCAACTTATATTCTATAGGTGTCAGATGCAATTCCTCTCCCTTCAGATATGTACAGCCTGCCGTATAGTCTATCTTTAATCCACCATTCTCAAAAACAGAGCTTTCTATCTGCTCTCCGCTCTGCATAACCGCAAGTCTCCTCTGGGTGACACGGATACGCGCAAGTAATTCTTCAACAGAGAACGGTTTCGTAATATAATCATCTGCTCCTGCATCCAGCGCCTCTATTTTATCTGTGTCCTCACTTCTGGCGCTGATCACAATAATCGGCATATTCGACCAGGTACGGATTTTTTTTATCACTTCTACCCCTTCCATATCAGGAAGCCCCAGATCCAGAAGAACAATATCCGGATTGTGGGACGAAGCTTCCAGAATGGCTGAAGATCCGTTTTCTGCAGCCAGATATTTATAGTCATGTGTTTTTAATGTAGTAACGATCAGATTGCGTATGGGTCTGTCATCCTCAACCACCAGAATTAATGTTTTATTCATTTAATGTCACCTCGCTTAAGGGTAAAGTAAAAGTAAAATTGCATCCATGAGGATCATGATCTGTCAAAACCAGGGTTCCTTCATGTGCTTCTATAATAGAGTGGCAAAGTGCCAGTCCAAGTCCCAGACTTCGGTGACTATCCGCAACTGTCGTTTTCCCTGTATAAAACATCTCAAAAATATGTGACTTCATTTCTTCCGGAATTCCCGGGCCATTATCTTCCACACTTATCTGCGCTTTCCCATCTGTTTTCGTTCCCCGAATACAGATCACAGAACCCGGCGGTGTATATTTTATTGCATTATCAATTAAATTTACCAGAACCTGCATAATAAGACGTACATCCATACGTGCAAGAACAAGTTCTTCGCAGTCTGTCACAATTTTATAATCATCATGTTTCCGGCTGATATGCCTCAGGGATTCTGCAATCACCTCATCCAGAAGCTGGTCTGTAAATTTAAATTTCAGTCTTCCGTCATTCAGTCTGGTAATGGAAAGCAGATTCTCCACAACTCCGATCAGCCATTCAGAATCATCATAGATATCGCTATAAATCTGATGTTTTGTAGCTTCGTCCAGACGGTCACTATTGCCAAGCAGCATATCTGCATTACCGGAAATGGAGCAAAGCGGCGTACGAAGATCATGCGAAATCGCCCGAAGAAGATCTGCCCGCAACTGTTCATTTTTGGCTATAACTGCATTTTTTTCTTTTTCTAATGCATTTTTCGCATTTTCCATTGCAAGCGCACATTCATTTATTACAGACAACAGGATGCTGTATTCAAAAGTGTCCAGTGTTTCTTTTTGCAATGGTATCCCGATCACACCGTAAACATTATCCCCGCTTCGGATTGCCAGATATAAACATTTAGCCTGAGGAAAATGGTGTGTGGACGCACCGGCATGCTGTCTGTTTTCACAGACCCATTTGGCTATCTGCTGCTCTTCTGGTATCAAAAAATCTTCTGTGTCCTCTTTTTCCCCGGAGAAAAGCTTTCCCTCTGATAAAGTTCCATTTTCTACTACATATGCTGTAATATTGCGGTTTAATAAACGGAGAAGCTGTGTACAGGTGACATCAAGAATCTCTGTTTCTCCTTTTGCCTTTTGCAGCAGACGGTCTGTATCGAACAGAATCTGTGCACGAAAGGCAAGCTGTGTAGACAGCTTTGCATGTGTTTTCAGCTTTGCTGCAAGTGCTCCCGTAAGTACGGATGAAATAAGCATTATGAAAAATGTCACCGGATAACCCACCGCATAGGTTTTGAAAGACATCCTTGGTTCTGTCAGAAAAAAACAAAATAAAAATACACTTAAGAAAGAGCCTGCCACACTGCAAAGATAGCCATCTGTCACAATCGAAGTAAGCAAAACCCCCAGAATATATATGGTTACAATATTCGTATCCGTAAAATTCAGTTTCTGAAACAACAGACCAATTAAAGTGCATACCGCAAATATAAATACCGTCAGAAAATAATCCTTTGCAGACGGTTTTTCCATAGACCATGTAAATGACCGTTTCTGATGATTCACATTTTTTAAACTCATCCTGTCCCCCACCTTTTTTACTGTTTTGAAAATTATATCATGGGGCTGTGTTGTGGTCAAAAATCTTTTTTAACTAGTACAGCGAAAATTAAGTTTCTGCTATATTGACGCAGGATGATTTCTTCAGCTGCAAGGCGGAGGAATGAGGCGTAGCGGTGGCTACGGCGATTGACGACAACGCCGCAGATGAAAAATCAGACAAGTCAATATAGCAGTTACTTAATATTCGCTGTACTATATGCGGAAGCACTTCTGAAGAGCTCTGTATTCTCCCAGCACCAGTAATTTACTATTCTCTTCCAAATACGTATCCGGAGAAATTGCAATATTAAATTCTCCTTCATTTTTTACTGCCAGAATATTAATATTGTAACGCTTTCTGATATCCAGTCCGCCTACAGTTTTTCCAGTCCATTCCTCTGGCACTTCTACCTCAAAAATCGCATGGGAAGCATCCACCTCCATATAATCAAGGATATGATCATCTGTGTAACGGATAGATGCCCATTTTGCAACCTGCTTTTCCGGATAAACCACCTTATCTGCACCATTGCGTAAGAGAAATTTTTCCTGAACATCACGTTCAGCTCTGGATATTACCAGTTTTGCTCCCAGTTCTTTCAGAAGGGAAGTGGTCTCAAGAGAATTCTGAAAGCTTCCTCCAATAGTCACAAAACAGATATCGTAGTTTCCAATTCCAAGGGATTGTAAAAATTCAGCATTGGTACTGTCCCCGATCTGGGCGTTAGTCACAAACGGAAGCACTTTGTCCACCCTTTCTTCATTCCAGTCAACTGCCATAATTTCATGCCCAAGCTGATTCAGCTGCATGGCAATATGTCTTCCAAATCTTCCAAGTCCAATAATCAATACATTCTTCATGATATTACTTTTCTCCTTCTCATCCAACTGTGATTTTCTCCAGAGGAAGCTTTGCATTTCCCTTATTTCTTCCTGAGAATACTGCATAAATCAGGGTCAGGCCGCCTACGCGTCCCAGATACATCAGTATGATCAGCACAACTTGTGAAAAAACATGAAGTCCCGGTGTAACTCCCAAGGTCAGACCTACCGTGCCCACAGCTGAAGCTGCTTCATACAGACAATCCAAAAGGGGAAGACCTTCGTATACGCTGATTGCAACGCCTCCACAAAAGAATAATGTAAAATAGAGCATAGCTATTGTGGCTGCATTTTTTATCACATGATACTCCAGTCTCCGTCCAAAAGCCCCTGCATTTTCCTGACTGCGAAAGGTTGCAATTGCATTTAAAATCAGTACCGTAAAAGTAGTTGTTTTCATTCCTCCTGCTGTAGAACCCGGCGAACCACCGATCAACATTAACAGTATCATAACCGCTTTTGATGCCTCGCTCATCTCTGAAATGTCTATGGTATTAAAGCCGGCAGTTCTTGTAGTTACCGATTGAAACATGGCAGCTAACAGGCGTTCTCCCGCAGGCAGGTTTTTCAAATCACAGGCAAAGAAAAAAAATGCCGGAAAAACAATCAGGCATACAGTAGTCATGAGAATAATCTTGCTTTGCATGCGGTAACGTTTAAAATTCATTTTATTCCTATAAATATCATCCCAGGTAAGAAAACCAATTCCTCCTGTAATGATCAGCAGCATAATTACCACATTTATAAGGATATTTCCGGAATAGCCCGTCAGAGACGGAAAGGCATTATCTGCTGTTCCCAGAATGTCAAATCCTGCATTACAAAAAGCAGAAACAGAATGAAAGGCTGCCATCCAGATTCCCTTTAAGCCATAATCCGATACAAAAACCGGCAGCAATAACATAGCTCCTGCTGCTTCAATCAAAAGAGTCCCCTTTAAAATGAACCTTGTCAGTCTGACAATTCCTCCAACTTTAGGTGCTGAAATTGCATCCTGCATTGTACTTCTTTGCATGAGAGATATTTTTTTCCCTGAAAGAAGCGAAACCGCTGCCGCTACGGTTACTACTCCAAGTCCACCTATTTGTATAAGCGCAAGAATAACTGTCTGTCCGAACACAGACCAGTAACTTCCGCTGTCCTTTACTACAAGTCCTGTAACGCATACTGCCGAAGTGGCTGTAAAAAGTGCCTCATGAAATGGCGTCGGCACTTTCTCCAAAGAAGAAACCGGAAGCATCAGCAAAATGCTTCCCAAAAAGATCACACCTGCAAATCCCAGAATAATTAGCTGAAAAGACGTCAGGTGTTTTTTCTTACACATTTTTTCCGGCATAAATGATCATAACTCCTTACTAATGATTCTATAGCAATATCTTCATAATGCGTCTTATTATATACAATTGCTTTCAAAGATAGTATAAAAGTCTATGATTCCGTATTAAGATTGTATAAAGACAGTCAACACTTTTACAAATAGCGTATCAGCATATACTATAATCTTATAACTATTGATTTCTCAACAAAGACAGACGGATATACATTCATCTCAAATCTGATATCCGGATTTCTTTAACTCTTCCCTATACAATTCAGCTATATATGCCGGACCATTGCACCACAGCTTTGTTTTTTCATCATACAGTGCTTTTCCTGTCTTTGAACATAGAAAATCTGTCAATATCTCTTTTCTGTCCTTGCCCGTTTCTTCTGCAATCTCATCTGTCACCATAGTGATAAGAAGGTCAATTGTATAATTCATTTTTTCTTTCGATGAGCTGCAATGCAATGTAACCAGTCTACATCTGCATTTTCAAAAATAAGCGTTTCAAGTCGACTTCTTTAAACAAGTGGATAATCTGTTCAACAGGTAAATGCCACTCTTCTGAAGCAAGCCGGATTAATCTTGTTTGCATGAAAGTAATCTCTGTTTTCTCACTCATTATGAATCCTCTCATTTTTCTTGGTCAATAAAACTGGAATTGACATAACTCACTTAGATTGCTTATGCCAAGCATATAAGTAGATAGCAAGGAACAGTCCCGCAAAACAACTAATGATTACGCCTGCAATCAAAGCAGGATAATAACTTGTAATCAAGCCTGTATCTGCTGTTACGATGAAGATAATGCCAATAACGAATGCTATAACATAGATAATGGGCATAAACTTTTTCATAAAATCACCTCCTTGTCAACTTTCGATTTCTTAGTTTCAAAAACTTGAAGTTAACAAACAAACTCATTTTTTTCTCATTAAACACTTCTTAAATATCCAACTTACAGTAGCTCCAATAACCAAACCTATACTCGCTGTTGTTAAATCACCCTTTAAAGTACCTAGTG
>UMED01022502.1_pt1 | contig 31906 bp, 25 predicted proteins | sample 1964661 | NCBI WGS metagenome assembly UMED01 (sample SAMEA4836011, study PRJEB28245) | human gut metagenome | biome: gut microbiome; material: fecal sample | place: Denmark | collected 2008
TGACGAAAGCCTGTAAAAACGATATTCTGAAAGACGGAGAAACGCATGCAAAAACGATAGAAAATATGATCGGAAAAGAAAAGTATGCTGAATAAAATGGAGGTATATCGTTATGAATGAAAACAACACGGCTATCAAGGATGCCAGATCCTTAGGTCTGCCGAAGATGCTGCTTTTGGGACTGCAGCATATGTTCGCCATGTTCGGTGCGACCATTCTGGTGCCGATTCTGGTTAACACCTATTTTGAGGGGCAGGGACTTTCTATCCAGGTAACCCTGATGTGTGCAGGACTTGGTACATTGTTCTTCCATGCCTGCTCTAAGTTTAAGGTGCCGGCTTTCCTTGGTTCTTCCTTTGCTTTTCTGGGTGGATTTGCGACGGTTGCGAATCTGAATACAGGTATATTTGCAGATATGACCATGGGAGAAAAGCTTCCCTATGCCTGTGGCGGTATTGTGGTTGCAGGCGCTTTGTACCTGATTCTGGCGCTGATCATCAAGCTGGCAGGCGTGGAGCGCGTCATGCACTATCTGCCGCCGGTTGTGACAGGTCCGATCATTATCTGTATCGGTCTTTCACTGGCGCCGTCCGCGATCGCCAACGCATCGACAAACTGGCTGATTGCGTTGATTGCGCTGGGAACTATCATCGTTTTTAATATCTGGGGCAAGGGAATGTTCAAGATCATTCCGATTCTGATGGGCGTTGTGATCTCCTATGCAGCGGCAGCAGTCTTCCAGATGATGGGAATGACAAATCCGGACGGAAGTGCGATCCTGAATTTATCAGAGGTGGCGACGGTTTCCTGGGTCGGACTTCCGCCGTTCCAGCTGTGCAAATTTGACCCGACGGCGGTCATGGTAATGGCGCCGATCGCGCTTGCGACGATGATGGAACATATCGGCGATATGTCGGCGATCTCCGCAACGGTCGGAGAAAATTTCCTTGCGGATCCGGGACTGCACCGGACGCTGGTCGGCGATGGTATCGCAACATCTCTGTCGGCACTCGTTGGCGGTCCTGCCAATACGACTTACGGTGAAAATACGGGCGTTCTGGAATTAAGCCATGTCCATGACCCGCGTGTCATCCGGATTGCAGCTGTCTTTGCTGTGATTCTGAGCTTTATTCCGAAGATGGCAGAGGTCATCGGTTCGATGCCGTCTGCCATCATCGGCGGCGTTAGTTTCATGCTATACGGTATGATCTCCGCGATCGGTGTCCGCAACGTGGTCGAAAACCAGGTGGATTTAACCAAATCCCGGAACCTGGTAATCGCTGCGGTAATTCTGGTCTGCGGGTTGGGATTCTCCGACGGTCTGACCTTTGAGGCGGCAGGAACCTCGGTTACTCTGACAGGTCTTGCGATCGCAGCGATTGCGGGCGTTCTGCTCAATGTGATTCTTCCGGGTAATGATTACCAGTTCGGCAAGAATTTACAGGGTGACATCAACCGCGGTGTGGCGATCAATCCGAATCCGAAGAAACGGCAGGAATAAAAAACGCAAAAATTTTCAGTTCTAAAATTGGGACGAACCATTTCAGATGTATAATCCGCCTGCATTTCCACATACTACCCATAAGACACACGATATGGCAAACGTGGTATGCAGGAGGAAGAATCATGAAAGCTACAGGAATTGTGAGAAGAATCGATGATCTGGGTCGCGTTGTCATCCCGAAAGAGATACGCCGGACGCTGCGCCTTCGGGAAGGGACGCCGCTTGAGATATTCACGGACCGCGAGGGCGAGATTATATTGAAAAAATATTCACCGATGGTGGAGCTGGCGGCATTTGCCGTGCAGTACGCGGAGGCGATGGCGCAGTCCACGGGGCTGATGGTCTGCATCGCGGACCGGGATCAGATCATCGCGGTATCCGGGGGACCAAAGAAGGAATATTACCAGAAGACGATCAGCCGGGCGCTGGAACTGGCAGTTTCCGAACGTCAGAATATCTGTGCGGCGCGGGGAGAAAAAGCATTTATCCCGATCACCTCGGATGAGGTGGAGGAGAGCAGCTCCGAGGTAATTGTGCCGATTTTGAGCGAGGGAGATGCGATCGGGGCGGTGATTCTCCTCAGCCGGGAGGCAAAGCAGGCGCTTGGAGGGGCGGAGATGAAGCTGGCAGCGACGGCAGCCGGATTTCTGGGACGTCAGATGGAAGGATAAAAAAAGATAAATGAGATAAATCTGCCTGGAAACAGGCGGTGAGAGAAAAAAGAAGACGGGATCGATGGAAAACGTAAAGAGAGATAAAACTCCTGGGCGGTTGTCCATCGATCCTGTTTTTGATAGTCCTGTATTTGGAAGAAGCTGACGGTAGCAGACTCTGTAGGTAATTGTGCATTTGTTTGCAGGTATGTATGTTGAGATGATAGGGCTGGGCTATTCACGACAGCCGCGGCAGCAGGGCGCAGAAGTGAATTTCATTCTGTTTATCCTTGCCCGGCGCCAGATGGGCGCTGATGCGTCCGCCGTGGCGTTCCACGATGGATTTGGCGATGGAAAGCCCGATGCCGTAGCCGCCGCTTGCCCGTGCGCGGGAATCGTCCGCTCGGTAAAACCGGTCGAACAGGCGCGGAACCTGATCGGGCTCCAGGTTTTCACAGGGGTTCTGCACCTCGAGACAGAGGAGGCGTTTTTTCTGGTACAGGGACACAGTGATCGTGCCGTCCGGCAGGCAATATTTGACTGCGTTATCCAGCAGAATTGAGCAGAGACGCAGGATCTGGTCGCGCTGTCCCCGCATCGACAGCTCTGGTTCGATCGAGAGGGAGAGCTTCTTTCCCTGTGCGTCAACGGCGGTCTGGAAGCTGTCGGAAGTCTCTTTTACCAGTGCGCTGACAGAAAAATCAGAGAGACTTTCCGGACACATACTTTCCTCGGCGCGCGACAGCTCGATGAGCTCCGCAATCATGCGGTTTAAGCGCTCGACCTGCTTGCGGGTGCTTTCCGTCCACTCGTCCTTGCCGCGTGTTATTTCCATGACGCCGACGTTGGCGGAAATGATGCCGAGAGGTGTCTTTAACTCATGCGAGACATCGGTGATAAACCGGCGCTGTTTTTTGATATTATCGGCAAATGGCTTTATGACGTAGTCGGAGAGGCACAGGAGAAGTAAAAGTACAACTGCCAGACAGCCGAAAATAATAAAGAAGGTCAGGCGCAGAAGAATATAAAATGATTGTAACTGCGAAAAGCAGTCTACAATCACAAGCGTACCGCTGTCGCTTTCGCTGCTTCCATCGGACGGATACAGATGGTAACGGTAGTAGCCCCAGTAGCCATTGTCCTTGCCGGATGAGAGAATCGCGTCTGTCAGAGCTGAGATGTCGCTCTCACTGAGGGAGGCGATGTGCTCGGAATTGACGTCGGATGGTTCCTCATTTTCATCCAGATGAATAATGCAGTAGCGTGTCTCAAACTCCGTTTCGCGGGTGAGTTGGAAACGTCCCGAAACGTTTGGATGATTCCTGACAAGGGGGAAATTCCAGTCATTTTCATAAAGAGTCGTGATGATGGCATCCGCCCGGTCGGTAAGCCGGATGTAGTTTCCCAGATTGATCGAGCCGCCGATGACAAAGAGCGTGAGCGCCAGAGAAAACATGGCGATGAGCAGAAACCTGCGCCGCAGGCTTCGGATCATGCGTCCGCCGCCGTCAGACGATATCCCTCTTCGGTTCGCTGGATGCTCCGGTTGGCGCCCAGCGCCTGCATCTTTTTTCGCAGATAAGAAACGTAAGTCCATACCAGTTGTGCCTCCTGTGTCGGTGGAAGTGGATCGGAAGCGCCATCGTCGTAGGATGTGCTTCCCCAGGTGTGCTCTAAAAGCTGTGTTTCGGTTAAAAGGCGTCCTTCCTCGCGGATAAACAATTCCAGCATTGCCGCCTCGCGGCTGGATAAGCAGACGGAGGAAGTGCCGCAGGAAAGTTCCATGGAAGCGCGATCCAGGGTAAAGTTGCCGCAGGTAAGCCCAGAGAGTTGTTTGGCGGCGCTTCGTCTGGTCAGCGCCCGGACGCGGGCGAGAAATTCGCCGATGTCAAAGGGCTTGGTGAGGTAATCATCCGCTCCGCAGTCAAGCCCGGAGATTTTGTCCTCGGTCTGGCTTTTGGCGGTTAAGAGAAGAACGGGGGTCAGGATATCCTTGTCCCGGAGGGCAGAAAGAACGGCAAGCCCATCCAGCTTTGGCATCATGATATCGAGAATCAGCCCGTCGTAGCTGACGGCGGCTGCTTTTTCCAGTGCTTCAGCCCCGTCGTAGACAGCGTCTACCTTATATCCTTCATGGGTTAAAATGGCGCTCAGGGCGCGTATCATATCCGGTTCATCGTCGGCAAGAAGTAGTTTCATGTGTGAAAATCCCCCCTCTTTGTTTATCCACCTGTTGGTTTATGTACTATTTTATTTATCCAAGTATTTATCCGAGCGGAATGCCGCGGCAGTCTGAAGCGACTGGTTTTTCAGCGCCAGCACTTGTGTTGGAATTTGCATCTGGGTCAGCATTTGGGGTGAGAATCAGCTCCTTTAAGGTGGACAGGGACAGATCCGTGGAAGCAATCTGGTCGGAACAGTGCTTTAATTCCTGCTGCATCAGCTCCGGGTTGGCGATATCGTGCTTATATTTGAGTTCATGTTCTATGCTCGCCCAGCAGTCCATCGCGATCGTGCGGATCTGGACTTCCAGACAGGGCAGAGCGGCTGTCTCGGATGTATTTCCCAGAAAACGGACCGGCATCTTTAAAATCATATGGTAGCTGCGGTAGCCGTTCGGCTTTGGATGGGCGATGAAATCTTTTTCCCGGAGAATGGTCACGTCCGGAATCGCGCGGATGAGCTCGGCGGTGCGGTAAACATCGTCCAGCATCGGGCAGATGAGGCGCACGCCCGCGGCGTCATGTTCGTGAGCAAGCGCATTTTGAAGCGTCGGCTCCAGTCCGTCTCGGATGAGCTTTTCTCTCATGCTCTCCGGGCTTTTGACGCGAGAGGTAGAGGAGGAGATCGGATCCCAGCCGGTCTGCGACTTCTGATAGCGCCGGATCATGCCGATGCAGGAGAGAAATTCGTCGATGATGCCCTCTAAAAGGATGCGGGAACCGCCGTAAAAATCAGAGGGGGTAGTGGTTGTTGATTCTATCATATATGGTCTAAAATGGGAGGCTGGAAGAGTGCCAGACAGTCTCCGTTTCCTTTCAGTCTATTTGGTAAAAATTGGTATTCGATATAACAGATATATCGAAAAACAGGCGAAAGCGCAAGAGAGTTCACAGATACTCCATGATTTTTCACAGAAAAAACACAGCAAGGCGCGAAAAACCTTGACAAAGCAAGGAGAAATGTATATAAATGTAAAGTAAGATTTGCGGGCATGTACGAAGAAAACTAAGAGGATTCATGTGCGAAGATATAAGCTAGGAGGAATATACGATGAATAAGACAGAATTAATCGCAGTTGTAGCTGAGAAAGCAGAGCTTTCCAAGAAAGACGCAGAGAAAGCAATCAAGGCTTTCACAGATGCAGTATCCGAGGAACTGGTAAAGGGCGGAAAGATTCAGCTGGTTGGCTTTGGTACTTTTGAGGTAGCTGAGAGAGCAGCTAGAGAGGGAAGAAACCCGAAGACCGGCGAGACTATGCCGATCGCAGCTTCCAAGACTCCGAAGTTCAAAGCTGGTAAAGCATTAAAGGATATGGTAAACGCATAATTATCTCAGACATATATGTGTGACAGACAGCCCTTCGTGATGAAATATCATGGAGGGCTTTAGTATTATAGGAGCGAAGGGATTCCGCCAGGATGAAAGTGCCCTGCAAGGGGGTATGGAAAGGAAAAATATGAGGTTAGATAAGTATTTGAAAGTGTCCCGCATCATCAAGAGAAGAACCGTGGCCAATGAAGCGTGCGACAGCGGGCGAGTGATGCTGAATGATAAAGTGGCAAGAGCCAGCGCGGAGGTTAAGGTTGGGGATGTGATTGAAATTGCCTTCGGCAACAAGTCTGTCAAAGTCCGCGTGACGAGCGTGCAGGAGACCATCCGCAAGGAAGATGCCAAAGAGATGTTTGAATACCTGTAAGAATCCAGGAGAAGTCAGGAAAAGGCGCGGAGGATGAAATGCCAAGAAATATAGAGCGGGATGAAAAAGAGGCGATGCGTCGGAAAGAACAGCTGATGGAAGCTGGATTCAGGCTGTTTTCGCAATATGGGATCGAGAATGTCAGTTTACAGAGGGTGGCGGACGCTGCGGAAGTGGGCGTTGCGACCCTATATAACTATTATCAGACGAAGGTCAAGCTTGTGATAGCGATCAGCGGAAAAATCTGGGGCGATCTCTGGAAGGAGATTCTGGAAGAAAAGGGACCGGAGATATTTGAATCATTCACGGCGTATCAGTACATTGAGTTTTATACGGACCAGATCATCCGGATTTACCGGGAACGTCCGGAAATACTCCGGTTCAGTAATAACTATAAAAACTTTATCTCCCGGGAGAAAGTCAGGGGGGAAGCGCTGGCTGAACATCTGGATGTTTTGAAGCCGGCAGGAGCGCTGTATCATAAGTTCTATGAGCAGGCGAGGAGCGATAAAAGCATCCGGACCGATATCCCGGAGCAGCAGTTATTTACAAGCGTTGCGATTGCGATGCTGGCGGTGGCTGAGCGCTATGCACAGGGAATTGTGTGGGCGGACGATCACAAGGAAGACCACACGCAGGAACTGGAATTTTTAAAAGGAATGCTCCTGACATGGTGCAGAACCCCGGAGAACCTGGGAAAACAATGATATAAAGAACGGAAATAAAAAAGAAGTCAAGAGAATGAGGTGACCCCTCAAAGTTAGACTTTTACGAGACGACTTTGGTCGTCTCGTTTTTCTTTATGCGCTTAAAAGAACAGCTTCTGTCTTGAATTTGTGAGAGTTGATTATTATAATATAAATATAGTGACGACTCATTTGTGTATACACACTTTATGATGGATAATCAACATTTCGAGAATGAGAGGAAAAAAGCGTATGAGAAGGAGAAAAAGAAGAATCCTGGCAGCAGGAATGGTGGTAGTGATAACGTGCAGTTCATATGGTTCTGTGCCGAGAGTTTATGCGAACACGAATTTTTATCAGATCCGGGAGATCGAGAGCTTATCGGAACAGGTCCTGTATCAGAAAGTTCCCTATGGAACCCGGTATCAGGATCTGGAGATGCCGGACAGCATAGACGTTTTTGTCAGCGGGGGGGGCAAACCGAAGATGTGCCTGACGCAGGGAGCGATGAGAATGTAGCAGCGTTTGCCAACCGCACAAATGATGATGCCGTGCTGGAAAAGACGGACAGCGAAGAGAATGGAGAAAAAGAAGATACCGAAGGAAAAGATGCCGGAGAGAATAGCAAAGACAAAAGCGAAGGTGGAGAGGGCTTAGAGAAAGCGGAATCCGGTTCAGGTGAACAGGGAGATTCTGGGAAAGATGGAAATTCGGCGGAAAATGGGGACTCTCAGGATGAAAATGCAAATCCGGGGAACGGTGAATCCGATGAGAAAGACGATTCCGGTAAGACAGATTCCGGTTCTTCGGGTGGAAATGCAGATTTGAATGAAGATGGCAGTTCTTCGAACGGAAAAACGGATCAACCGAAGGAAGATGTCAAGACAGATGAGAAGACCGAGGAAGAGATTGACGAAAAGGAAGGTTTCTGGCGAAAAGTAAAGGTGCGCTGGGTTCTGGATGCAGAAGAGAGCCAGGCATCCCGTTATGATGGGGAAAATCCGGGCATCTACCTGTTCCGTGCAGAGCTGAAAAGCAGCAATTATGAGGTGGACGAGGACGAACTTCCGGTGATCCAGATCACGGTTCTGGAAGAAGAGCAGGCGAAAACGACGCTGGAATTTGCACCGTTGGAAGAATCGATCACCGATCAGATCCTCCCGCTTGGAAGCAAAGAATCCGATATCCGGTTCCCGGAGACTCTCACTGTGCGTGAGACGACGGGAGAAGAAACCACCGAGCGGACTTTGCCGGGTATCACATGGAAACTGGATGCGGAAAACAGTGACTATTCCGAATTTCAGGGCGGACTGGCACCGGAGGACTATTTTGACCGCTTCGATGAGGACGGTGAACCAGAAGAAACTGAAGAAAAGACCTGGGAGGGCTACGATAAAGCCAATGAAGAATACAATGGGGCGATCTATACCTATGTTCCGGTGATTCCGGAAAGCGAAGAGATACCGGAAGACACTGCTTTGCCGGAGATCCATGTGCAGGTGGGAGACGCGGGGATTGCGCTGTATGCGGATGAAGGAATCACGGGAAGCGGTAAGGTAACAGATCCCTATGTGATTCGTACTGCGAAACAGTGGTCTACTGTTATGGGTAAAAACAAAAATAAATATAATGGATATCAATCCTTTGGTGTAAAAACATATATTAGATTGGGGGCTGATATCGATCTAAGCGGCGAGTCGTGGGAGTCAAGAACACTAACGACTTGTTTAGATGGTGATGGATATGCGTTGAGTGGAATTTCGCAGCCGTTGTTTAGTGTTTTGAATGGAACCGTTAAAAATTTGATTTTATCGGATGTTGGGATTGAGGGAAAGGGAAACCAGGGAGCGATCGCAAAGACGGTAGGAGACAATGCAACGGTTGAAAAATGTTATGTTAGTGGCAGCATCACGGCGACAGGATATAATGATAGTGGAGCTGGTGGGCTAATAGGAGCTGTTCAAACTACCAACGGAGCTCCCCTGACGATAGAAAATTGTGTTGTTAATGCAGATATCACAGGTAAAACAACTTCTCTGGCAGGAGGTTTGATCGGTTCTGTTAGTAAGAGTGACGTGGTAACGATCGAAAAATGTATTGCAATGGGAACTGTCTCAAATGAAAATGGTAAAGGTGCAGGCGGATTGGTTGGTGGACAAAATCAAAAGGTCACAATTAAGAATAGCGCAGCATTACAAGAAGAGGTTTCCACAAAAAAATCGACATACTATGTAGATAGAATTTTTGGCTATTTCAGTGATTATAATGTTCATGTAGCTGGTGGACAAAATTTTGCCTATCAGGGTATGAGGGTTAAATATGGGGAAAATCTTCTTGATAAAGAAAATGATATAAAGTGGCCAGCGTTGCATCGTGGCGAGCGTGTTTCCAAAACAGATCTTTTAACAGCTAATTTCTGGAAAAATACGATTGGCTGGGGAAGTGATACGGAAAACTGGAAATTTGACAATAACCAGCTTCCAACGCTAAAGATGAAGAGAAGTAATGATAATAAAGAAGTAGAGATATTCTCTGGCGCAGACATACCAGAGTATCTTGAGGCGACCGAGACAAAAACGGGCTCGGTAAAGTCTGGAGGAACCGGAATCGAGGGCGCAGAGATTACTTTTAAGAAGGGAAGCAGCGAGAAAAAGGCGACAACAGATTCAACTGGAAATTTTAGCATTGAACTCGCAAATGGAGACTATGACGTAACAATTAAGAAAACTGGATATTTTACAGTTAAGAAAACGATTGCGATTTCAGATGCAGAGGATCTTGATTTTACCCTGGAAGCCAACCCGGTTTCCATGCCTTCGGGACAAACGGTGACAGGAACTTTCCAGACAACCGATGCGGACACTGTCACGGCAGATGGAGAAATTAAACTTAAATATGCAGGAACAGAAAATTTGCAGCTGAATGATTTTACCCTTTCATCCGAGGAAGATGGAACGTCATATGACGGAGTGACGCTTCTTGAAGTGAATACCGGAAATGGAACTGGCAGTATTAAGATTCAATTTGCTAAATCGCTGGCTCTTGGCAGTACAAATGAAATACAGCTTTATGTCCGTTACAAGGGCAGTTCGATTGGCTCAATTGTGCTGAAAAAAGGAATAAACCTTGTTCAGCTTGCAAAGCCTGCGGATGTCAGCTGGGATGAGACAGTAAAAGGAAAAGCTGTCTGGAGTCCGGTTGAGAATGCGTCGGGTTATCAAGTACAGCTCTATAAGGATAATTTAGCACTAGGGGCTGCGGTAACACTTGGGGCGGATGCAGCCAGTCACGATTTTACCTCCCAGATAGCGGAAAGCGGAACCTATACGTTTGGAGTCCAAGCAATGGGAGATGGTTCAACCTATGGTAACAGCGAGGAGGCGAAGAGTGGAAGCTATGAATTTTCCGAGCAGACCTTAGAGAATGTCAAAACAGCGGCACAGGCAGCGCTGCAGGCGATGACAGTGACAAATATGACGACAGCAGAGGAAATTTTGCAGGCTGTAAACGATGTTATTACAAATAAAAAAATTCAGGCAGAGTGGTCCAACGAAGAAAAGTTCAATCTAACACCGGCAACGTATGGCAAAGATCCGGGACAAAACGGAAGTATCACGGGAACGATTGTTTTGAGCTATACCGCTGAGAGCGCGTCAACAGAAACAAAAACAATCGAAATAAATCTTTCAATCGCGGCGAAGTATGCAATTACCTTTGCGTCTGATCGTCAGGATTCGCAGGGAGAGGCACCGACACTGGAAAATGCCGCAGCCAGAACTGTGATTACGCTTCCGGAGAATACCTTTAAGGTATACGGCATGAATTTTGGAGGCTGGAGTGACGGAACTAAGACATATGCCAGCGGTGCAAGTTATACAATGCCGGAAGGAAATGTGACATTTAAGGCGGTATGGGTGCAGGATCAGTGGGATGGACAGGCGGTTGTGGAACCGGCCAAAGATGAAAATGGTTATTATCAAATTAGTACCGGGGCAGAGCTTGCGTATTTCCGAGATACGAAGATTTCAAACTGGAAAGCGAAACTGATGTGCGATATTGATATGGGCGGTCACGACTTTGCTTCGATTCCTAAGGCCGGAGCTGAATTTGATGGATGCGGACATACGATTCGAGGCTTGAATGTAGTAGGAAATATGGTTCCTACGGGATTGTTTCAAGAAATTTCTTCGAATTGTGAAATTAAGAATCTGACCATAGAAAATGCGGTGGTTAAAGCTTCCAACAATGATGCGAGAGTTGGCATCCTGGTTGGTGATGTATATGATTCTCTGACAGTAGAAAATTGTTACGTCAGTGGAACAATCGAAACTACAGATGGAACGAATAAGATTGAAGCTGCGGGTGGTTTGATAGGAAATGTAAGGGAAAAATATTCGGTAGAGATCCAGTCCTGCTATGCAGATGCTGAAATCAAAGGAACCGCCAGCAAGAGGTTTGTAGGTGGTTTGGTTGGACCGGTGGAACTACAACCATTGAAAACAGCTATGCAGTTGTGGATATGGACGTTGATAAGGGAGATTATATTGGTGGACTGGTAGGATGCGGAAGTGACAGCAAAGTGACGATCTCCCACAGCTACGCGGCAGGCGAAGCGCTGACAAAAAATCCCACTGGCGCAGCCGTGGCGGGTATTTCCAGCAACGGTTCGATTTCCTCCTGTGTCAGCATTTTCCCGGAGATGCGATCGCTCAACCGGATTGGCGGAAAAACGGGAACTTACCAGGGTAACTACGGCTTTGCCGGCACAGTCGCGAGAAAATCAGATGGAACGATTTTGACCCCGGATCCGAATATGATGGGGGCAGACAAGCTATATGGATCGGACGCAACGGAGGCAGATCTGAAAAACCCGGAATTTTATAAAAGTCTGGGCTGGAATTTTGATTCTACCTGGACGATGGATTCAACCGGCGGGTATGCCTTCCCGATTTTGAAAAACCAGACCTTACGTCCGAATCTGACGTTGGATCTGACACCATCGGTTACCGGAATTACACTGGATAAGACCAGCGAGACGATTTATCCGGGAGGAAGCGTCCAGCTTACTGCAACCGTCGATGTGGCAAACGGAGCGTCCAGAGAAGTGACGTGGAAAAGCAGTGATCCGGCAGTCAAGGTAGAGGACGGCTTGGTAACCGCTGCGGATGTGGCAAATGGAACCTATACAATCACAGCCACCAGCAAGGCGGATCCTTCCAAGTGGGCAGAATGCCAGCTGACAGTTGATACGGCGGAGCACACGGTTACAGTAGGACGGGACGTGACGAATAAGAACTCTCCGAACGCAGTCGTGAAAGCGTATGCATCTCTGAATGGTGCAATAAATGGAACAAATCCGATTTCTACGATAGGTGGTGAAACTGGTACATTTACATTTTCACAGAAAGCCGGAGAAACAGTTTACCTTGCATTTACGGGTCTGGATCCGAAAGATGTTGTAAGCGAAGTAACGATTACCGGTGAGAATAATTCAAAAGTGAATGCGACAATTTGCAATCTGGAGAATCCGACGGTGTATTGCTTTACGATGCCGTGTTCAGATGCCTCCGTACAGGTTTCCTATGCGGAAAATATGAACGCGTACCAGTATACCTGGTTCGTAGGGCAGGAATGGGGTACCTGGGGAACGACGGCAGCCTTTGAAACCAAAGAGTGGAGTGGAGGCGACCATATTGGTTCTCTGAAAGTAACAAAGATTATCAATGGCAAGCTGTTTAGAGAATTTAAAATAAAGTCAATGTCGCTGTATAAGAAAGATTCAGTTATACCGAAAAAGGTAAATAGTCAATCAGAGCTTACGGAAAACGGTAATTATTGCATCGAAAAAGATAATACAACCGGTCTCCCGACTCTCTATGTATACTTAGAGGGACCGGGCATGGTAGCTGTGGATATCGAGGTTCAGGATAATCCAAATGCAGAATTTTCGATCACAAAGAAGCCAGGAAGCAGTTCTTATTATATGCTGAACAGGGCTACAGCAAAAGTCGGGGATCTGGTAACGGCGACCTTGACAAATGAAGGTGTCAGACGGATGAAGGAGATGCAGAACAAGAATGCATGCCTTACATACAGCGGTGGTTTACTTGTAGTTATTTACCCGCCGAAATTTACCGAATCCGGTGGCAAATGGACGGCTTCCTTTCAGATGCCGGCACAGAATATTGAGACAAATGTGTATTTTGGGGACAAAGATAAAGTTACACTGAATGGTACGAATAAAGAGGTTGATTACGATGGTACGCCGAAGTCTGTTGGGGATGAAATTCGGGCAACGATAAGTGGACAGGATCTTTCGGAACAGTTTCAGGGTCAGTATGAGGTGCACTATGAAGGTGTGAACGGAACCGTTTATTCCAGCATGACACCGCCGACCAATGCGGGAACGTATTCCTGTAAGATTAAGATCCCGGACAGCAACGTATATTATAGGAGTGATCCGATTACGGTGCAACTGACGATCAAGAAAATAGCAACAAAGACCCCGAAAGCAGCGCAGGCAGCAGCGTGGACAGACACCAGCGTGACCTTGGAAGCACCGTCAGCATTTGTGGATGGAACCGCGATTCCGGCAGGATATGAACTGGAATACTGCGTGGATCAGGGAGAATGGCAGGATTCACCGGTATTTACCGGGCTGACACCGGAAACGACTTACAATTTCTATGTGAGACTCAAAGAAGGTGTCAATACGACGGTATCCGCAGCCAGCGAGGCGGTAACGGTCCAGACAAAGAAAGCATCGTCTGACCCGTCCAATCCGACGAAACCCAACCCGTCGAACCCGAATCCATCGACCCCGAATCCATCGACCCCAGGCAATCCGCAGGGAACGACCACTTCCGGCCGCGACAGAAATACCAGCACATGGGTAAAAGAGAGCACCGGATGGCGTTACCGCCTGTCAAATGGTACATATCTGTCGGGAAGCCTGGTCCTGGATCCGGCGACCGGCAGGCAGGTTGAACAGATTGTGTGGAAACAGCTCCGGGGCGCATGGTGGGCCTTTGGAGCCGACGGATACATCCGGACGGGCTGGGTCTATGATTACAGCGCAGGCAAATGGTACTATGTGGACGAAAACACAGGCATGCGGACGGGCTGGTATCTGGATCCGCAGGACGGCAGATGGTATTATCTGGATCCGGCAACGGGAGAGATGCTGACGGAGTGGCAGCTGATTCCGGATTTGGGCTATGTATACTTAAATCCGTATGCACCGCAGCCGACCTGGGCGTATGATGAAGAATTAAAAACCTGGGTTTACATGGAGGGCGCAGGGCGTCCATACGGCTCCCTTTATATGGCTGAGTGGACACCGGACGGCTATTATGTAAATGCAGACGGTGTCTGGGAACCGGCCAGATAATCATTCATAAACCTGAAAACCTCCCAATATATTTAACAATAGGCAGCTATAGGCTATAAGTTAGATAAATTGGGAGGTTTTTTGCATGGAAGAAAAATTGGATGCCAGACCTCACAAGCTGGAGCTTCTGAACCGGGAAAAGGGGAGTGTGACGGGGATCCAGGATGTGGTGTCATTTGATGAGAACCAGATGATTCTCGATACAAACATGGGGCTTCTGACGGTGCGTGGGAAGGCGCTGCATGTGAGCCGTCTGACGTTGGAAAAGGGCGAAGTGGATATTGAGGGCGAGTTTGAAAGCTTTTCGTATTCCTGCAACGAGTCCCACCGGAAATCGCAGGAGTCGTTCTTTGGACGGCTGTTCCGTTAGGCGGTGGCGGATGAGTGGGACGGTGAGAGGGGAAATATGGCTGCTTGGCGGCAGTGTGTGTACGGGAATCGCGCTGATGATGATGTATGACGGGCTTAGGATCTTCCGGTGGCTGGTACGGCACGGCTCATTTTGGACAGGCATGGAGGATGCGGCGTATTGGCTCTTTGCCAGCTTTGCGACGTTCCGGCTTTTGTTCGGGCAGAATGACGGAGTTCTGCGCGGCTATGCGGTGGCGGGCGTGCTCGGCGGCATGGTGTTTTATGACCGGACGGGCAGCCGTCTTTTGTTTGCGGTATTGAAAAAATGCAGCGGATGGATTAAAATGAAAAGAAGAGGCAAAAAAAGCCAGAAGACCGGAAAGAAACGTACAACAAGGGGACAGGCAGAAAACATGGAAAGGAAGTGAGATGAGAATGCGTAGACAGATGTCGGAAGGCAGACCGGGTGGAAATGTGCGGAAAAAGAAAAAGGATAATTTAAACAACCGGATGGCGCTTGTGGGCGTTACGATGGTAGTGCTGAGTCTGGCGGTTGCCGTGCACATCAAGGGCATCGATCTCAAGGAAAAGGATAGGAGTTATTCAATTCGTGAGGAAAATCTGGAGGCGCAGGTTGCGAAAGAAGAAGAACGTGCCAAACAGCTTGAGGAATACCGCGTATACGTGCAGACCAAGCAGTATATCGAGAAGGTAGCGAAGGAGAAGCTGGGACTTGTAAACCGCAATGAGATCCTGCTCAAGCCGTCGAATCCGAATTAGACTTGCAGCACATCATAGAATACCTGGAGTATGGCACACGGGGGAGCAGTGTTCATAGATAGGTCGGAAAATGTCGAAGTTTTCCCTGGTTTTGCTCTGTCCGTTTGACAAATATTTCTCTCCAGCCTGTATATAATGGCGTTATACAGGTTAGGAGGGATTTTTTGTGCTTAAACGGAGAACTTTACATAGAGATATGGCGGATGTCAACGTCTACACGGCAAGACGTTTAAAGAGCATGGCACTGTCGCTGGGCGGTCTGGCGCAGGCATTTGCGGATGAGATCGGCGGGCAGGGGCATCTGACGAAGGAGGACGGGCTGGCGGCAATGCAGACGGCGGCGTCGGCGGTATGCGGCGATTGTACACGGTGCAACCTGTATTATGGCAGCCGCCGGGACGACAGTTATTATCTCTATTATCTGCTTCGGACGTTCGAGCAGAAAGGGAAAATCGACCTGGAGGACATGCCTCGCCTGTTTCATGAGATCTGTTCCCAGAGAGAGGCATATTTGCGGGAATTGAACCGGAGTCTCGGGCGGGCGACGATGAATCTGGGGTGGAAAAACCGTTTTCTGGAAAGCCGGGACGCGGTGATCGTCCAGTTCCGGGAGCTGGCGGCGATTCTGGAGGAATTTTCCAACCAGATGGAACAGGCGGCGGATGTGACGGCATCCTGGGAGGAGGTGCTTTCAGGGATACTCCGCAGAAGCCATCTGCGCGTGGACAACATGCTGGTGCTTCAATATGAAAATCAGCAGAAGGAGGCGTTTCTCACACTCCGCAGCGTCAACGGGCGATGCATGACGGCGCGGGATGTGGCGGAACTTCTGGGACGCGCGATCGCCGGAAGCCACTGGAGTGTGGCGAAAGACAGCAAAAGCCTGATCACCCGCAATGCGGCGACCTTCCGTTTTGTGGAAGAAGGTAAATACCGGATGGTGTACGGCATGGCGTGCAGCCCCAGGGAGGGTGAACCGATTTCAGGCGACACGTGTACGGTGCAGACCGGGCTTCCGGGGCAGGTGATTATGAGCCTGTCGGACGGCATGGGAAGCGGCAGAAGCGCCAGCGAGGACAGCGAGAAGGTCATTGAGCTGACCCAGCGCCTGCTGGAGACGGGATTTTCGGCACGATCGGCGCTCAAATTGGTAAATACGGTGCTTTTGCTGGCGGGCACGGAGCAGAATCCGGCAACAATCGATCTATGTTGTATCGATCTGGGGACAGGTGTGCTGGAAGCGATGAAGCTGGGCGCGGTGCCGACCTTTATTCTGGGGCGTGAGGGTGTTGAGTTTCTGGAAGCAGGCGGACTGCCGATGGGAATTGTACAGAACGCGGAGCCGGTTCTGATGTCGCGGAAAATGTGGGACGGCGAGAAAATCATTATGATAAGCGACGGCATTCTCGAAGCGATGCCGGGGGAACACAAGGAAGAGACGTTCATGGAATTTGTATCAAACCTTTCCGGCGGCAACCCGCAGGAACTGGCAGAACAGATCCTGGCGTTTGCGTCCGGGCTTTCGGACGGGGGTGTGGTGGATGACTGCACAGTGTTGGTCGGGACGGTGCTGGAACGTGGGTAAACGGTAGAATCTGGCAGGTTGAGAAATAAGGGGAGATCCGTTATACTGTGAAGGTACTGAACAGTTACGAGTGGATTTATTTTTAAGAGGGATAAAAAGAAATATAAAAGAATGCAGAAACAAACAGAAATTTATATGAAACAAAATCATATGACCAGGCCGGGGGATGGCGTTCTGGTCGGTTTATCCGGGGGAGCGGATTCCGTCGGCCTTTTGCTGGTACTCTGGAAGCTGCGGGAGACGTTTCAGATTTCCCTGCGGGCGCTCCATGTCCATCACGGGCTGCGCGGCGCGGAGGCGGATCGGGACGCGGCATTTTCACGGATGCTGTGTGAACGGCTGGAAGTTCCTTTTTATGAGTTCCGTATCGATGCGGCAAAAGAGGCGCTTGACCGGAAATGTTCCGTCGAGGAGGCGGGACGACTGGCACGGTACCGCCTGTATGAGGAGACGGCGCGGGCGTGGGAGGAAGAGATTCGGCGGGTTCATATCGCCACCGCCCATCATGCGGATGATAACGCGGAAACGGTTCTTTTTAACCTGTTCCGCGGAAGCGGTCTGACCGGGCTTTCTGGCATTGCTCCGGTGCGGGGGCGCATCATCCGTCCTCTTCTCTGGGCGCAGCGGAGCGAGATTCAGACCTGGCTGCGGCAGCAGGGACAGGACTGGGTCGAGGACTCGACGAACCAGGAGAGTGAATACAGCCGCAATTGGCTTCGGAATGAACTGCTTCCGGCGGTAGAAGAGCGCCTGAATGCACAGGCAGTCCGTCATATCGACCAGGCGGGCAGACGCATCCGGCAGGCAGATGCCTATCTGGAAGAGGTGGCAGAGGAATGGCTTCAAAAGCATGCACCGGACGGAAAGGCGGATGCAGGAGCGCTGGCAGAACAGGCGGAGATTGTGCAGGGTTATATCGTGCGGCGGTTGTTTTTAAAGAGCAAAATGCCGCTCCGGGACGTGACGGAGACGCATGTGCAGGCGGTGCGGGAACTTCTGTACCAGGGAACCGGAAAGAGTATTTCGCTGCCGCATGGGTTCCGGGCGGTAAATATATATGGATTTCTTGAAGTGCGCCCGCTTAGTCATCCAGGGGAAAGAAAAGGGGTTTTGCTTCCGGGCATCCAGAATGGGAATCTTTTGCAGATGCATACTTTCCCCTGTGAAAATGGGGATGAATTTCCGAAAAACCAGTATACGAAATGGTTTGACTATGATAAAATAAAAGGTACCTTATCGCTGAGACACCGGCAGCCGGGGGACTACCTGACACTGCCGTCCGGCGGTCGGAAGACGCTGAAATCCTGGATGATTGATGAGAAAATTCCGAGACAGGAGCGGGAGGAAATCTGGCTTCTGGCGGAAGAAAAACATATCCTGTGGATAGTGGGGCACCGGATCAGCGCATATTATAAGATAACAGAACAGACAAAAACCATCCTTGAGGTGGAATTTAACGGAGGAAAAAGCAGTGGCTGATAAGATTCGTGTATTATTAACGGAAGAAGAAGTAAACAAGAAGATCAGTGAAGTGGCAGCACAGATCAACAAAGATTATGAGGGAAAGGAAGTCCACCTGATCTGTATCTTAAAGGGCGGCGTATTCTTTACCTGTGAACTGGCAAAACGCCTGACTATTCCGGTTTCCCTGGATTTCATGTCTGTATCCAGCTACGGTTCCGGCACCAAGTCAAGCGGTGTGGTAAAGATTATCAAGGATCTGGACGAGCCGCTGGAGGGCAAGAATGTCATCATCGTGGAGGACATCATCGATTCCGGACGCACCCTGGCATATCTGATCGAGGTATTAAAACAGAGAAATCCGAAAAATATCGAGCTGTGCACCCTGCTTGATAAGCCGGAGCGCCGCGTGAAAAAACAGGTTCAGGTTAAATACACCTGCTTTACAATCCCGGATGAGTTTGTCGTAGGTTACGGCCTGGATTACGATCAGAAATACCGCAACCTGCCGTACATCGGTGTTGTGGAAGTATAAGGAGGAAGCCAGTTGAAACAACGTCAGTCGATGGGAGGCGTGGGGCTTCTGATCCTCATGCTGCTCGTTATCATGTTTTTCTCGTTGAAAGTCCCTGGAATGGTGACGGAGCGGGAATTAAGCTATCCGGAGTTCATGGTATATCTGGAAAATAAGACCGTAGAGGGCGCACAGATCCGCCCGAACCGCGAGGTGCCGACCGGTGAGGTTGTTTTTGAGACAACCTCCGGCGACCGGGAGGAATTCAATGTGCTGGATGTGAAGGAAGTAGAGATGGCGCTGCGCAAGGCGGGGGTTCCGTACACGACCACCAGCGTCCGCCAGGATAGCTATTTTATGACGGTGATCTTGCCGATCGCTTTGTCCGCAGGCGTCCTGATCTTCCTGTTTATGTTTATCAATTCCCGTTCCGGCGGCGGGGCAAATGCCAAGATGATGAATTTTGGACGCAGCCGTGCCCGGATGGTATCGACCAGCAAGGTCAACTTTACCAAAGTTGCCGGTCTGGAAGAGGAGAAAGAGGAACTGGAGGAGATCGTAGATTTCCTGAAAAATCCGCAGAAATACACCGGCGTCGGGGCGCGCATCCCGAAGGGCGTGATCTTAGTCGGACCTCCAGGAACCGGTAAAACCCTGCTTGCCAAAGCGGTGGCGGGTGAGGCAGGCGTTCCGTTCTTCTCAATTTCCGGTTCGGATTTTGTTGAAATGTTCGTCGGTGTCGGCGCATCCCGTGTCCGCGACTTGTTTGAGGAAGCCAAGAAAAATGCCCCGTGTATTGTCTTTATCGATGAGATCGATGCGGTTGCCAGACAGCGTGGTACCGGCATGGGCGGCGGTCACGACGAGCGCGAGCAGACGCTCAACCAGCTCCTGGTTGAGATGGATGGTTTCGGCGTCAATGAGGGCATCATCGTCATGGCGGCGACGAACCGCGTGGATATTCTCGACCCGGCGATTCTGCGACCGGGCAGATTTGACCGAAAGGTGGCGGTCGGACAACCGGACGTCAAGGGACGCGAGGAGATTCTCGGCGTTCATACGAAGGAAAAACCGCTGGGCGAGGATGTGGATTTACACCGCATCGCGCAGACAACCGCTGGATTTACCGGAGCCGATCTGGAAAATCTGATGAATGAGGCGGCGATCAATACCGCAAAAGAGGGACGTAAGTTCCTGACTCAGACGGATATTGAGAAAGCCTTTATTAAAGTGGGAATCGGTGCTGAGAAGCGCAGCAAGGTGATTTCCGAGAAAGACAAGAAGATTACCGCATACCATGAGGCGGGTCATGCGATTTTGTTCCATGTCCTCCCGGATGTGGGACCGGTTCACACCGTTTCGATCATTCCGACCGGTGTCGGTGCGGCAGGCTATACGATGCCGCTTCCGGAGCAGGATGAGCTTCATATGACGAAGGGCAGAATGCTTCAAAATATCATGGTTTCGCTGGGCGGACGAATCGCCGAGGAGATTATCTTTGACGACATCACGACCGGCGCCTCCCAGGATATCAAGCAGGCGACCTCGATGGCGCGCGCGATGGTAACCGAGTACGGTATGTCAGAAAAACTGGGCATGATCAACTACGGTGGAGACAACAACGAGGTCTTTATTGGCCGCGACCTGGCGCATACGAGAACCTATAGCGAGGAAGTGGCGAGCGAGATCGACAGCGAGGTAAAACGCATCATCGACGAATGCTATGCCAAGGCAAAACAGATCATTCTCGATCACGAGGATGTCCTTCATTCCTGCTGTGCCCTGCTGATGGAGAAAGAGAAGATCGGTCAGGCTGAGTTTGAAGCGCTGTTCCAGGATGGAGAAAAGCCGTCAGGGGAAGCTGAAACTCCGGTGACAGAAGCATAAAAAGTTCAAAGCATGAAACAGGTCTGGAAATAAGCCTTCTTTTATGCAAATTTCGGGCGGATTTTGCTGGATATTTCGGGAGAGAATGTTGATTTGCACAAAAAAGAAATCGAAATAAAACGATGTTTGTGCACACTTATTTCTGCTCCTATGCTATTATAATAGACGTAACCCCCCCCAATACATTATATAGTTTTTGCTACACCCCATAAAACGAAATACCTTCTCCTAAAAAGGTCAGCTACCCCGCTGACCTTTTTTATTTCATAGGAAATTACGTCCTATGAAACAAAAAACGCTCCGCGAGGATGCGCACTCGCGCGAAGCAGAAACATGTCGCAAGCGACCGCGCTCGGCGCGAGAATGTGCCAAGGCACATTCTTTTTTATTACCTAAAATTAGGGGCGTGAAAATAACTTGTGTAATTTTGGGAAATCCTGTAAAATATGGGCAGAAAATAACATGATTGTGAAAGCGGTGAAACCGCTGGAAAGGGAAACAGATGGAGCAGATCAATCGCGACGCGCTATTTTGCGACGAGACAGAGGATTACCGTTGTCCTTCGGAGGCAGATGCGGGTGAAGTCGTTACATTTTATTTCAGAACAGAGAAAAATGGAGCAGATGCGGTTGTACTGCTGGAATATGACCCGGAGACCGGGGCGCTTTTGCAGGAGTGGCAGATGAAACGGCTTTCGTGGGAGTGCTGTGCTGGCAGCGTTGGGAACGGTGCAGATACAAATCGAGGCATAGATGGTAGCGGTATGGCTGACAAGTCAGACAGCCGTTTTGATTACTACAGCTGTGCGCTGACTCTGGGAACGAAAACATTTTCGTATGTATTTCAGGTAACCTGGGGCGAGAACGTCTGTCTTTACAACCGGATCGGGCTGACAGAGGATGCGGCGGCGCACCCGTTCCGCCTGATTCCGGGATTTCATGTGCCGGAGTGGAGCAAGGGCGCGCTGATGTATCAGATCTATGTGGATCGGTTCTGCAACGGCGATCCTACAAACGATACGGAAACTAATGAATATATTTATCTGAAAAAGCCGGTCACCCGGGTGACGGACTGGAAGGAACCGATCAGTACACTCGATGTGGGACGGTTTTACGGCGGTGATCTGCAGGGTGTTTTAGATAAACTTGATTATTTAAAGAGTCTCAAGATAGAAGCAATCTACTTAAATCCGGTATTTGTATCACCGTCGAACCATAAGTATGACTGTCAGGACTACGACCATATCGATCCGCATTATGGAGTGATTCTGGAGGACGCAGACGGGCTGGTGTGCCCGGAAGATACGGACAATGACCGCGCACATAAATATATGACGCGGACGGCGGATGAGCAGAACCTGGAGGCGAGCGATGCCTTTTTTGCCCGCCTGATTGAGGAAGCGCACAAGCGGGGAATCCGGGTGCTGGTGGACGGTGTGTTCAACCATTGTGGTTCTTTCAATAAATGGCTGGATGCGGAACTTCTGTACCAGCACGCGGGCGGCTATCCGCAGGGGGCATATGTCTCGGAGGACAGCCCGTATCGCTATTTTTTCCAGTTTCACAATGAAAATGCCTGGCCGTTTAATGACAGCTACGACGGCTGGTGGGGACACGCGACGCTTCCGAAGCTCAATTACGAGGAATCGCCGGAATTGTACCAGTACATTCTGGGAATTGCGAAAAAATGGGTGTCGGCGCCGTTTGGAGCAGATGGCTGGCGGCTGGATGTGGCGGCAGATCTGGGGCGGAGTGCCGGGATGAACCATCAGTTCTGGCGTGATTTCCGCGCGGCAGTCAAGGAGGCAAATCCGGAGGCGGTCATGATCGCGGAACATTACGGCAGCCCGTATGACTGGCTGAAGGGCGATCAGTGGGATACGGTCATGAATTATGATGCGTTTATGGAGCCGCTGTCATGGTTTCTGACCGGGATGGAGAAGCACAGTGACGAAGAAAATCCGGCGCTGTTTGGGGATGGATGCGCCTTTTTTGAGGCGATGCGCTACCATATGAGTGAAATGCCGACGGCTTCCGTGCAGTGTGCGATGAACGAGCTGTCCAACCACGATCACTCCCGCTTTATGACGCGGACAAACCGCCGGGTGGGCCGTCTTGCGTCGGCAGGTGCAAAAGCAGCGGAGGAAGGCATCAGCTATGGCATTTTCCGCCAGGGTGTTGTCATGCAGATGACCTGGCCGGGCGCACCGACGATCTATTACGGTGACGAAGCGGGTGTCTGTGGATGGACCGATCCGGACAGCCGCCGGACGTACCCGTGGGGCGGGGAAAACCTGGAGCTGATCGAGTTTCACCGCTACATGAGCGGCATCCGGAAACGCTGTCCGGCATTTAGAAATGGTTCCCTGAAAGCGCTGGCGGCGGGAGATGGCTATATTGCCTATGGACGTTTTCAGAGTGCTCAGAGAGCTGGCGGCGCGTGCTGCGGCGTGACGGCGGTCAATACAGGTGATGACTGGCTGACGCTCAAGATTCCGGTCTGGCAGATCGGGGCGCGCGACGGGGCGGTCCTGCGCCGGGAAATGATGACCTATGAGGACGGTTACAACGCCGGACAGGTTGAACATGAGGTAAAGGACGGCTATATCGAGGTGAAAATCCCACCGGTCGGAAGTATCGTTTTGACGGGAAATGATACGGCATTGTAGGAAATACGGCTTTGACAAGATATATGATTTCTGGCAGTTGAGCGAGAAGAATCAAAAGCAGGAAAAAATGGAAATAAAAATATTAAATAAAATATATAAAAACACTTGCTTTTTTGAGACGGCCATGCTATAATCTTCAACTGTCAGAGCAATTTTGGATGGGTTCCCGAGTGGCCAAAGGGGGCAGACTGTAAATCTGTTGCGTCTCGCTTCGGTGGTTCGAATCCACCTCCATCCATTTGGCTTTGTGCCAGTCATGAGTAATCATGATGCCGGCGTGGCGGAACTGGCAGACGCACAGGACTTAAAATCCTGCGAGGGTTAAACTTCGTACCGGTTCGATTCCGGTCGTCGGCAGTATCGGGAACAGTTTTTAACTGTTCCCGATTTTGCGTTATATGGACGTATTTGCAGCGTTGGTTTATATCAGGATATAGAAATCCTGTCATAAACCGGCGCTTCTTTTGCATATAATACAAAGCAAAGGAGTGAAAACATGTCTGCATATCATCGGTTAATATCATATATCTATGCATACGAGGGCGGAATCAAAGGGAAAAATACGGGATTTGCGAAATTGGAGACGCGGGGAACTTCCTGCCGGATTCAGGTCAGCGTCCGCCGTGTCTTTGCGGGCGGCAGCCCGATCGGCGTATACCTTCTGGCAGGGCAGGAGGAGATCCGCATCGGCACCCTGTTTGTCCGTGGCGGAAATGGGGAGTTCCGTGCCGTCGTCAATTGTGAAAATATTGAAGGAAGCGGCTGCAATATGGAAGAGTGCTGTGGTCTGACTCTTCATGAGACGGACAGTGCATGGCGTGCCTATACGACGATCTGGGAAGATGCCGTCGCGCATGCGGCAGAGGTTGAGCTGGCGGATGTGACTGCTGAGAAAGTGCGGGAGCAGGAAGCAGAGAAGGAAGAGGCAACGCGGAAACTGGCAGAGAATGTATCTGGGGAAGTGAACAGCGCGTCTGTAGGGAAAGAAAAATTGGATGAGGCGTCAGAACTTACCCGGTCGGGAGAAATGGAGAGTCAGGACACATCCACGGAGACAGAGAAGAATGAAGCTGTGAATATAAACGAAACGGACTTCGGAATCAGCCAGCCCCAGCCAGAAAAGCTGGAGGATTCAAACCTGGAGATTTTCGAGGACACGGAAACCATGGAAGCGGTTCCAGATATCTCAGAAACATCCGATCATCAAGAGGCAGAAGTTGTTCAGGAAGCGCAAACGGAAACACCGCAAGAAAGTTTTCAGGAATCCACTCAAGAAGTGCAAACGGAGACACCGAAGGAAAGTTTTCAGGAATCCTATCAGGAAGCACAGACAGAAGCACGGCGGAAAGATTCTCAAGAATCCACCCGGGAAGTCCGGAAAGAGGCGCTTCCAGATTCTCCACCAGACCATCAAGAGGCATTTCAGTCAGGCTCTCAAAATCAAAAACAACCACAACCAGATTCATCCAAGGAATTTCCTAAAGAAGATCCCGCTGAGTCCCTCTGGAATCGTCTGCGTGCTGCCTATCCCAAAGTAACCGCCTTCGAATGCGCCGACGGCTGCGAGATTCTGGTAATCAAACCGCAGGATATCGGGCTTCTGCCGCGGGAAAACTGGGTGTATGGAAATAACAGCTTTCTTCTGCACGGTTACTACAACTACCGATATCTGATTCTGGCGAGGCTGGGGAAATCTGGCGAACGGGGGCGCTACATTCTGGGCGTGCCGGGACATTATGGAAACAATGAAAAATATATGGCGGCGATGTTCGGCTTTGACCGCTTTGTCCGTTCCACCCGCCAGCCGCCGCGCGACAGCCGGTTCGGGTATTGGTATACGGATTTGAATTTTACATAAAAGCCGGTCGATCCTTTTAGAGAACTCTTGACAAAGGATAGCTTTTCTGGGTAGGATGGACACGGGTCAAATGCTTTCAGGTGTTTGGTTGGTAGCGGATCAAACTTGTCGGGAAACTGGGATAAGGATGTCTGTTGTTGGAAGCGGATGAATTTGAACGGAGGAAAAAACAGTGGCAGCAAAATTGACACGGGAAGAGAAATATATGAAAGCGGCGATCCGCGAGGCGAAGAAAGCCTGGGCGCTCGGAGAAGTGCCGATCGGCTGCGTGATCGTGTATGAGGACAAAATCATCGGCAGGGGTTACAACCGTCGGATGGTCGATCATAGCGCGCTGGCACATGCGGAGATCGCGGCAATCAAAAAAGCGTGCAAGCGCATGGGCGACTGGCGCCTGGAAGAATGCGAGCTGTACGTGACGCTGGAACCGTGCCCGATGTGCGCAGGGGCGATCGTGCAGGCGCGGATTCCAAAAGTTTACATCGGTTCCATGAACCCGAAAGCCGGCTGCGCCGGTTCGGTACTGAATCTTCTGGATGAAAAAGGATTCAATCATCAGGTGGAGACAGAAGAAGGACTTTTGGGCGAGGAATGTTCGATGATGTTGAAAGAATTTTTCAAAGAATTGCGTGAAAAGAGAAAAAAGAAGAAAGAAGAAAAAGCTGGTGAATAATTTCCACCAGCTTTTTTGCATTCCATATTTCCCATTCAAACCGAAAAATACAGTCCTTATTTGATTACGTGGATCCAGCCCTCCGGAGCTTTGATGTGACCCATCTGGATGCCGGTCAGTGTCTCGTAGAGTTTCTGGGTAACCGGACCCATCTTCTCCATACCTGCCGGGAAGCAGATTTCCTTGCCGTGGTCAACGATCTTGCCAACCGGGGAGATAACAGCTGCGGTACCGCACAGGCCGCACTCTGCGAAATCTTTTACTTCGTCTAAGTATACTTCACGCTCTTCGGTCTCCATGCCAAGGTAATCTCTTGCAACCTGCAGGATAGAACGGCGTGTGATAGACGGAAGGATGCTGTTGGACTTCGGAGTTACCAGCTTGCCGTCTTTGGTGATAAAGATAACGTTTGCGCCGCCGGTCTCCTCGATCTTGGTACGTGTCTGCGGATCCAGGTAGATGTTCTCATCGAAACCGTTCTTATGAGCATCGACGATCGCATGCAGGCTCATCGCATAGTTTAATCCGGCTTTGATGTGACCGGTTCCGTGAGGTGCTGCACGGTCGAAATCGCTGACGCGGATGGTGATCGGTTTAGCGCCGCCCTTGAAGTACGGGCCAACCGGTGTACAGAATACGCGGAACTGATAGATGTTTGCCGGTTTAACGCCGATGATGGAATCATAACCGAACATATACGGGCGGATGTACAGGGTTGCACCGGAACCATACGGCGGTACGAATGCTGCGTTGGCTTCTACTACTTTTGTGATGGCGTCTACGAAGCGCTCCTTCGGGAATGGCGGCATTTCAAGACCTTTTGCGGAATTCTCCATACGCTCGCCGTTTAAGTCAGGACGGAACGTAACGATATGGCCGTCCTCGGTCGTATACGCTTTCAGACCCTCGAAGCAAGTCTGTGCATACTGCAGAACACAGGCACATTCATTCAAGGTAATATTCGGGTCGGAGGTAAGGACGCCTTCGTCCCAGGAACCATTCTGGTACATGGAAACATAGCGGTAATCCGTTGGCATATAGCCGAAACCGATGTTGCTCCAGTCGATATTTTTCTTTTCCATAATCGTTGCTCCAATCTTACAGAATTTTATGATTTAGTAACTGTTTGACTTTTTGTAGTCGCTAGATTTATACCTATTATAATGATTTCTTTCTTCTGTTGCAAGATTCTGGGATAAAAAATGATAAAAAAACAATAAAATGTATTCTTGTGTATTTTTATACAATGCTTGTTAGTCAAGCTCCGGCTTGACAAAACGGCGGCTGCCATGTATACTAAACAGGCTGACGGTCTGCAAGTCATTCCGTCATATAAGATCAAGTCATAAAGTTTCCGCACAGCCGGGGAGTTAGCGGTGCCCTGTACCTGCAATCCGCTATAGCAGGGGTGTTGTCCGACCGAGGGCGTTTTTACTGTGGGGCTGCCCCTGAAAAGTGGCGTTGAAGTCTGGGTCTTGCGCAACAGAAATCTGTGAACCGTGTCAGGGCAGGAATGCAGCAGCACTAAGCAGAAGCTTCTGTGTGCCGCAAGGCAGCCTGGACCGAGTTAACTGTCAGGGTAACGTCCATGGCATACGTTCGAAGCCGGGCGTGCGGATTTTTTTATTTCATAGGAAATTGCTTCCTATGAAATAAAAAATAGAAAATAATAGATACAGAAACAAGCATTTTTGCAGGTGTGTGAATATAGCCGGGATATGTGGAATTTGATTTGCCAAGGGGTAGGAATACCGTGCCGGAGCAGATTAAAAGCGCGTATTCCGGTATTTTTATGTCTATGATATTTGTAAGGAATTTTTTCTTGCCCGCGGGATATGATTGTATTATAATTACAAAATGGGTGTAGTTTATCCTGATATGGGGGTTGTTGGAAACTTAGAATAAGGATAACTGTGAAGGTACTGGACGGTTATGAAGAAAGGGAAAGCGCTCATGAGAAGAATCGGTATGTTAACCAGCGGCGGCGACTGCCAGAGCTTAAATGCGACGATGCGAGGCGTGGCAAAATCGCTGTACAAGATGTTCGATGACATAGAGATAGTTGGATTTGAAGACGGCTATAAAGGTCTTATGTATGCAGACTACCGGATTATGAAACAGTCGGATTTTTCCGGGATTCTGACACGCGGAGGTACGATTCTGGGAACTTCCAGACAGCCTTTCAAGCTGATGCGGACGCCGGACGAGAACGGTCTGGATAAAGTGGAAGCGATGAAACACACCTATTACAAGCTGAAACTGGAATGCCTCGTCATTTTAGGCGGCAATGGCAGCCAGAAGACAGCAAATCTGCTGCGGGAGGAAGGACTCAATATCGTTTCTCTTCCGAAGACCATAGACAACGATCTCTGGGGCAGCGATCTTACGTTTGGATTCCATAGTGCGGTTGATGTAGCGACCAATGCCATCGACTGTATTCATACGACGGCGGCGTCTCATGGCAGAGTCTTCATCGTGGAGATCATGGGCCACAAGGTGGGATGGCTGGCGCTCTATGCAGGCATCGCGGGCGGAGCTGACATCATTCTCCTGCCGGAGATCCCGTATGATATTGATGTGGTGGTAAATGCGATCCGCAGCCGTACTAAAAATGGCAAGAATTTCACGATTCTGGCGGTCGCAGAGGGCGCGATTTCCAAGGAAAATGCAGCCCTGACCAAGAAAGAATTAAAAGAAAAGAAGAAAAATGGACCGGTTTATCCGTCGGTCGCTTACGAGCTGGGCGCCCAGATTTCCGAGCGGACGGGGCAGGAGATCCGTGTGACGGTTCCGGGGCATATGCAGCGCGGAGGCGAGCCATGCCCGTATGACCGCGTGATTGCGACGCGCCTTGGCGCGGAGGCAGCAGAGATGATCCGCCGCAAAGAATACGGCTATATGGTTGCTTTAAACAACAATAAGATTGAAAAAATTCCGCTCGCGGACATTGCCGGTAAATTAAAGATGGTCGATCCGAAGAGCGATATTATCCGGGAAGCTAAGGATGTAGGCATCAGCTTCGGCGACGAATAGTAAGGAAGTAGTAGTTTATGTCATATACAGCACTGTACAGAAAATGGCGTCCGACGTCCTTTGAAGAGGTCCGGGGTCAGGACCATATCGTAAAGACCCTGAAAAATCAGATCAACTCCGGGCGGATCGGGCACGCGTACCTCTTCTGCGGGACGCGCGGAACCGGTAAGACGAGTATTGCCAAGATCTTTGCACGGGCAGTCAACTGTGAACATCCGGTGGACGGCAGCCCCTGCGGCGAGTGCAGTATGTGCCGCCAGATTGCGGAAGGAGCTTCCCTCAATGTGGTGGAGATCGATGCGGCATCCAACAATGGTGTGGAAAATATCCGTGATATCCGGGAGCAGGTGCAGTACCCGCCGACGGATGGGCGCTACCGCGTCTACATCATTGACGAGGTTCATATGCTTTCGATCGGCGCGTTCAATGCGCTCTTAAAGACGCTGGAAGAACCGCCGTCCTACGTTATATTTATCTTGGCGACGACGGAGGTCCACAAGATCCCGATCACGATCCTGTCCCGGTGCCAGAGATATGATTTCAAGCGGATCTCGATCGATACCATTGCGGGACGGCTGGCGGAGCTGACGCAGGCGGAGCAGATCGATGTAGACGATCGGGCACTTAGGTATGTGGCACGTGCGGCGGATGGCTCGATGCGAGATGCGTTAAGTCTTCTCGATCAGTGCGTGGCGTTCCATTTCGGGGAAAAGCTGACGTATGACAATGTGCTCGAGGTGTTGGGCGCGGTCGATAACCGCGTGTTCAGCAAGCTGTTTCAGGCGGTGCTTGCAAGTGATACGAAGGCGTGCATCCGTGAGATTGAGGAAATGATCATCCAGGGGCGCGATCTTTCGCAGCTCGTCAACGATTTCGTCTGGTATATGCGAAATCTCCTGATTGCCAAGACGACCGACGAACCGGGCGATATGCTCGATATGTCGGAGGAAAATCTGGCAGTTTTAAAGGAAGAGGCGGCAGGCGTTGATACGGAAACGCTGATGCGTTACATCCGTATTTTCTCGGAACTTTCCGGGCAGCTTCGCTACGCGTCGCAGAAGCGGATTCTGGTGGAGATTGCCTTTATCAAGCTGACGACGCCGTCGATGGAACAGAATCTTGATTCCATTTTACAGCGGATTACGCTATTAGAGCAGAAAATGCAGGAAATGCCGGACAATCTACAGAAACTGGCGTCCCTTGCACCGGCAGCGGGGCAGGCGGCATCCTCCAAAACGGCTGTGGTGGAAACGCCGCCTGAGCCGAAGACGGTATCCCTTCCGCCGGCACAGTACGAAGATCTGATGCTGATGCGGAAAGAATGGGGACGGATTGCGTCCCTGAGCCAGCTTGTGGGTTCGATTAGGCTCAGTCTTCCCAAGACAAGTGTAGAACCGGCGGGCGAAGGCTGCCTTTGCATTGTGTGTACAGATGAAAATACGTTTGGAATTATCAATCGGGAGCCTGAGCTTAAGAATTTGCAGGAAGTAGTGCAAGAAAAATACAAAAAGACTCTGCAATTTAAAGTCCGTTTAGAATCATCTGCTGTGCCGCAAAGAACGGTTTATGTCAGTGATGAGGATTTAAAGAACGCAATCCATACCGATGTGATTGTCGAAGAGGACGATTCCGTGTAGTGGAGCTTGCCAAAGATGAGCCTTGTTTTGTAGTGCAAGAAGCTGTGATTAAATGCAGATAAATGATATTAGTGGGTTTATATGATATATAGAACCGGCTGCAATCGGCAGCCAGTCTGAATATAAATAAAAAGAAGTGAAAGAGAGGAATGACACCATGGCAAAACGTGGCGGTTTCCCAGGCGGTATGCCGGGCAATATGAACAATTTAATGAAGCAGGCGCAGAGAATGCAGCGCCAGATGGAAGAGAAGCAGAAAGAGCTGGAGGAGAAGCAGTACAGCGCATCCGCGGGCGGCGGCGCTGTAACCGTGACCGTATCTGGTAAAAAAGAGGTTCTTTCCGTGAAACTGTCTGAGGAAGTAGTGGATCCGGATGATATCGAGATGTTAGAGGATCTGATCGTGGCGGCGACCAACGAGGCATTTCGTCAGGCGGAAGAGGACAGCAGCCAGATGATGTCCCAGTTGACCGGTGGCCTTGGCGGTCTGGGAGGCGGATTTCCGTTTTAAGCGATGGATTATTACAGCAGCCAGATTAGCAAGCTAATCGAAGAATTGTCAAAACTTCCCGGAATCGGAAGTAAATCGGCGCAGCGTCTTGCATTTCATATCATCAATATGCCGGAAGAACAGGTCAGGCACTTGTCCGGCGCGATTCTGGAAGCCAAGCAGAATGTGCGTTACTGCAAGGAGTGCTGCACATTGACTGATAAGGAACTATGCCCGATCTGTAGCAGCGACCGGCGAGATCATGAGACGATCATGGTGGTGGAAAATACGCGTGATCTGGCGGCATATGAAAAGACAGGAAAATACAACGGGGTCTATCATGTGCTGCATGGGGCGATCTCCCCGATGCTGGGGATCGGGCCGGGCGACATCCGGCTCAAGGAGCTGATGACTCGCCTGCAGAAAGAGGAGGTTCGTGAGGTCATTATCGCAACCAACTCAAGCCTGGAGGGCGAGACGACCGCGATGTATTTGAGCAAGCTGATTAAGCCGACAGGGATCCGGGTGACGCGAATCGCCAGCGGCGTTCCGGTCGGGGGCGACTTGGAATATATTGATGAGGTAACGCTTCTGCGCGCGCTGGATGGGCGTACAGAGCTGTAGCCGGTGAGCAAATAAAACGTTACTGGGCACGTATGCGTGAACAGTAACAATAAAACTTCTGCCGCGGCAGGAAGTTAGGAGATGCATAAGATGGATAAATACGAGTTTAACATCAAGGTAGAGCAGATTAAGAAACTGGTCAACAAGGGAGATTTCGAGACGGCGATGAAGATCGCCGATACCATCGACTGGC